>Ga0136643_10013303_pt1 | contig 12305 bp, 6 predicted proteins | sample TergutLab28metaG_FD_96883 | JGI IMG/M metagenome (GOLD analysis project Ga0136643, IMG submission 96883) | Labiotermes labralis P1 segment gut microbial communities from Petit-Saut dam, French Guiana - Lab288 P1 (version 3) (version 3) | ecosystem: Host-associated > Arthropoda: Insects >...
AACAGAGATTAACGGCTGTGGGGACCCGTTGCGCTGACCACGTGACACCTCTCTATCCGCAAAAGTTGGCACTAACTTCACCGACCGGCGGCGGCCGCTCTGTCGGTATAGTTCGCGTGCGGAATAAGGCCATGGAGTTTTATGTACATCAAATGGCAATATACATGGTTTGTAATATATTCTTTTTTTTTTCCTTAATAGCCCATCGGAACTTACTTTCTGGACAACCCTCGTATGTTGACCGTGTAATAACGCCACTTGTAGCACAGTCAACGAAATGTCATATTTGGTAGCACAGACCATTTAGTTTGGTAGTGCCATAAATGTAGTTGCTACTGTTGTTACATTATGCAAGGGTAGTGAATGTGCATGTGTGTCAAAACAATTAACCAGTAATGAAAAGTTTGCCTGGGCATTGATTATTTGCATTGCCCTACCTACCCATTCAAATCGGTTTGGCCTGTACCATACTGGTCTGGAACTGAATTGGGTTTGCTGCAAGCCGATGTGATATTTGTAACTTTCGTAGCTGCACCTGGTATCAAGCATTTTAGTGGGATGTAACAACTTGGCGTAGTATTTGCACATGCTTTGAGATGCAAATGAATGAACACATATATGTGGAATCACACAGGAACTGCGCTTTGAATTTCGATCACATTTAACAAGCCACCCCATCAACAGACCCCTGTACTTTGGAAAATATAAAACATAACAAGAACTTAAAATGGAGTGAAAGTGTGTTGCTCAATAATAAAATGGTTTTGGAGGTTGAAATACAAATTCAGATTCAACTGAAATTCAAACATGATGGCTGATTTTGCAAATTTTTGACAATCAAGTGAAAACCCGATCCCAGAGGCAAGCATCAATAAATATTTGCTATGTATTTTAATTCTTTGTGGGGACACTCACTCAGATCAGTGAATGCAAAAGAGTGAAAATGAAATGGAAGGGTGATTTTGTGCACTAGCCAAACTCCAAAATGTCTTCATTCTTTTTTATGTTAAACTAGTGTAACTATGGAGGGGGGGGGGGAGCCTTTTAGCCTCATTGCAACAGAAATCAGAACTTACTTTGTTACAGATTTTGAAGAGGTGTGTGACTTTAAAACACCAAGGGCTGCAGTGACTAGAAATCAGAAAATCACATTTCACTTTCCATCTTTAGTACCATGAGATGACTTGTCTGCCACTCTGAGCCATGACCTGATGACTTACAATTCTCAACACACTGGGCGTTGTGAATCACAGCTGAGTAAAATCCCTACAGCAAAATGACATGATGTCCATTGTAGTACTTGTTTCTGCCTTTAAACTCCTGGTCAAATTCATTCAGTTCTACAGTGACATCAGATAGAAATGACACTGAATAACTGTTGTGAACTTAATGCTTGTCATTCAATTGAAAATGCCTTGATCTGCAGTAGATATTAGATCTGTATGTGAGCAGAACCTGACCTGTAATCATCATGCCTCAGTGTGCAGCAGTATACCATTCCATCCTGCGAACCTCTCCACATAATGCTTACTGACACAGCATGCAATGGTAGCTAAGAAATTACAGAAGTCTTGCATTGTTCCTATTTAGCTTGTTTCCTTACTGTTGAGTGTGTGCATTCAGAAATGTAACACAGTTTTTCTACAGGCACATCTTAGTTGGCAGTGAAGGTTGTAAATTAATTTCAGACATTGTCACCTTGTGTAGCCTTTTCCAGGGTTAAAGGTTAGTAAATCTTTCATGCTACAGTCTGTAAATATCATCCTCAAAAATACCAATGCCTGTGGTGAATCAAATGCATCTGTTCACTCTATTCATTTAAAATGAAAAATATGGACAACCCCCAAATTATCCAGTCTGATTTCGTTCCATAAATTTTCTGACACTAACCCAACTTTTCTAGTAACACTAGGGCTTGATAGAGGAATATTGGTCATTGGGTGAAATTATTATTGATTTATTTTTCAATGTACAAAACAAAAATGCAGCTGTTTCCAGAAAATCCCAGAATACTATGAGCATGTATGGTTTTATGTGTCATTGCAACCTCAGATACTTGGATTCTATACTTTCAGCAGCATATTTCTTCAAAGGAATTCCAAATAAATATTTCTGTGACTAATGTCAATTGCAAGGTCGCAAGAAATTTTATCATTTCACAACTTTTAGGGCGCTCTGATTTATAAATTCTGTGAACAGTTTTAAAACTATGTTCTAAATTGTTCTTATTTGTAACACCTAATTAACATTACATATTAAATACATATAATTCATTTTATCACTAAAAAGAAACCTTCCTCCCATGAACTATAAAAATGAAAAGTTTTCTTGTGTATTCCTTAGTTGACATAACATAGCATAGAACTAAGCTCCATTCTCTGCACTGTTGGTGGGTTGCAGAGAGCAGTGGGTAGGTAACAGCCAGCTGAAGAATGGAGAGGCTTCAAATAAACACAAAATCCACTTTCCTACTATGATACTAGCAATATTGAACACATTAGCTCAGCACTAATGACACTGCCACCGGGTAACAACCCAATTGCAATAAATAAATGTAATAATAATAAATATTCAAAGATTTTTGTTCTTATTCAAAGATTTTAAATTTACTGTAATGATTCAAATCATGGGCACTTGATGAGTACAGTTTTACTTATGGTACGTATTCTGTTATGATGGTGGGCTGGGATAGCATAGTCGTTATAGTGACTTGTTACAGGGTGGACAGTCTGGGGATCGGATCCCGGTGGGGTCAAGATTTTCTACACCTGTCCAGACCGGCCCTGGGGCCCACCTATCCTCCTATACAATGGGTACCATGTCTTTCGCAGAGGTAAAGAGACCGGGACGTGGTGTTGACCACCCACCCCCATCTAGCGCCAAGGTTAAAGAAAGAGTAGAGCTATAACTCTACTCCCCATCTGGGCCTTTGTGGGCTGTTCTAGGGTCAACTTTCACTTTACTTTATTCTATTACGATGATTCAGTGCTTACATGTGATCATGTGTGAATCTGTCTCAGAATTGTGGGCATCAAAATATGTATTTTAACAATTTATGAAGACTGACTGAGAAAGAGAGGGGGTATTTGACAGGTATGTTATCTCTGGTTTGGCAGAATGCAGGTCCAGATAGGATACAAATTTTGTATGACGTAAAATACTAAAATATAGTTTCTTTCAGATGACGGGACTGCAGTTTTTAATGGAAATATACATCTTGTTCAAGAAAATGGGTATTAATCTCCACAACCTGTTTCATTATATTCTGACCCCCATCCCCATTGATGAATCAGTCTTCATGTCAAGATACAATGCCGCAACTGGAACGGCTTATCACGCATGCCATCCAGGCTCAAAGTGAAGCTATTACCAAGGTTTTAACTGCACAAAGTGAGTTGTTTATGGATATGATGAAAGGAGACAGAGGCAAGCAAGCATGGAAAGTAAAATGGACTGTTTACTTGAATGACTGAATCATTGTGTATCTTATGAATCAGAATCAGTAGCCAATAAATCAACTGGAAACAGAGAACAAGATGCTCGGCTGAATCAGTTGCTGGAGAGACTGGAGTGGGCTCAACCTCCACCTGTACTTAGTACAGCTGTTGTCAGGCACCTGGAGATAAGCAACAGAAACCAAGAAATAAAACTGGATATTCTTCTAGACAACCTGAACAGATTACTACCAATTCTGAATCCCCAGATGTTGAAACGTCAACAAACGGCACAGTGTCCATCAGAGTAGACAAAGGTCATATGCCACAATAGCATGTTGCTTTTAGAATGGCTTTACTACAGCCCATTTTCAGTGGCACTGCTTTTACTTTTATGTACATTGCATGATTAGGAATAATTACCTGTTACTACATGTGAAGAAAGCCTTTAATTAGGAGGGAGGTTTGGTATAGTGTTGTTACCATGCCTTTCATACCCTGTACAACTAGTTAGGTTAATTAAAATGTGTTGAAATGGTGAAAGTTCAGGTAGATGAACAGCTGTCTGGTATTTTAGTACTGTATGTACTCTGCATTGTATGAAAGTTGATTCGTATAGCTAACTATACGAGCACAATATTGGTATAACCGCACGATCGGGGGTCAAAGATGTAGCAGGCTGACACGAGTGTCGCTGCGATGTTCCTTACGACACGGTTCCCACATAACTCCACGGATACAACGCGCTACCCCAAACCCCTTACGAATTCTGAGACAGGTTAGATATGGTTTTTGGTCATTTCTATCCTAAAATGTATTAATATTCCTTCCTCACTCCTGACATAACGTTTTTTGCTTCTGTTCTTCTCTATTATTTGTTATAGAGGGGTCGAGGTTTTACCACCGCTTTCCCACTACATAGCAAGCCTACCCCAAAACTTACACTACTCCTGGAACAGAGGGTAGATTTGGTTCAGTTCATTTGTAACAATAAATTTTTTACTAATGTTTCCACAATGATTACATCGTCTACTTCATTTTCCCCTAACTCTTGCTATTGTGGGGTCGAGGTTTTCCCGCCCCTTTCCCGCTAGGCTACACTAACAAACGTCTTTCATACGGTAGTTCGCCATTGTAGTTTCACGCTGTCGTTTGTGTGTGTTACTGTGAGGCATTACTTGTTTCTAATATGGCACAACGGATCGCAAATATCAACAAAGAATATGTGGATATAGTACTCGAGTTGCCTTATGTCCCTACACCTTTTTCGACGAGATTCGCTTGGATATCCCGGTGATGCGAATAAAGTCAGTGACCGCAATATCGGTATACAGTTCCTTAAGAGCATTGGATTAATTCGCAGTAAGCTCCAGTGTAACTCCTGCGGTCGTGATATGACCTGGTACACTGATCCTTAAAAACTAGATAGCTTCAGGTGGCGATGTCGTAGGATGGTAGCTGGAACCAGGTGTTCTTGATCTTGGTCCATAAGACACGGGTCTTGGTTCCACGGGACTAATCTCACCCTCCACGATGTTTTGTGCCTCATGTACATAACTCCCCTTTCAGCTCTCGGGCCAACGCCACGTGATTTACAGCTGTTCATACCCTGGCGGCGGAGGCGGAGGTATCGCCCTACCCAGGTATGCGCGCGCAGACATCCCACGCTGCGCTACTGCCGCCGCGCTTACGTCATCGCATAGGAACATCTCACGAATTTCAACCAGTCCTCTCTCAACCCATGCACGAGACGGCCCCGTACAGGGTAAGCACGTTTTAACAACAGTCAAGTTGCATTTTCTGTATATTCAACAATTAATGAAAAGTTTACATTTTTAGATAGGTAATGTAAAAAGATAAAGTATTTTTAACAATTCTAACACCCGGACAAACATAACCTTATAGATACAACAACTAATCAGCATTTATACGATATTATGACTAGATAGACATAATACTTTTCTAATAAGTTTAATAACTGGATAAACATAACATCTACATGACATAGCATGTTTATAGTAAGTAATACACAGTAATCACAACCGAAAAATTCACGCATAACATTTACTACTATTTGATCATATTTATAGAATTGTATTGTAGTAATTTTAGACCACTCGTTTCAGTGCGATGATACCAGAGGCTGTGTAGTGCAATTTTGACCTCCTGATGATAAGCACATGTGTTCGAAACATGTAGAGGCATGAAATAAAACTGATTGTGAAACAAATTTTGTGCAAGTTGGTTAAACACTGAGATAAAAATATCTCCGATATTGACTTAGCACGGATTTCTATGCCTCTCGCCGCCATGTTTGGCCCCCGATTCGGCAGTCATTCCAAAATATTTTCATCAGATGTTAACCATCAAAATGATCTGTTGCACATTAGCATTTTAAAATTTGTGTTTTGGATATTCATGTGTTTCAAATGAATTTTAATATTTGTACTAATGTATGGCTGTGTTTCTACTCACTGAATATGCAATGGACCATTTTGAGGGCATTAATGTTGGCTACTGAGAGGGCTTCCTGATGATGGCAACCGTGATGTCCCAAAATATGCTCGAGGTTGGTTAGTATCTGATGAGCTGTCTGGTATGTTTCCAATTCAGAAGGTTCTGAGAAAAGCAGGAGGGATTTAAAATGGGACAAATCATCTTGTAGTCTACATGGATAATGTCAGTGTATTGAGTGAAAACAAATACTGTACTATACAGTAAAACAGAGCAACTTTACTAGTCACAAGTAGGCAGGTTGTTCTTCAAGGAAGTGCTGGGAACACTGAGTAAAGTGTATGTTCGTTTCTTACCAACAGAATATAGGAGAATATCATTATGTAAAAAGGCCAAGAAAAAACACTTTTAAGATGTGGTAAAGTTCAAATTTTTGGGAAAGGTATAAGAAATAAAAGCTTCTTTGGTGTTAAGTGCCTTACCATGGCCAATGGTACATGCCTGTAGCTGTGTGCATATACAGTACAGCACTTCTGTGTGTACAGACATTCAGTCTGTGTAGAGCTCTGCTTGTGTGAACACTGTACACCACATAGTGTAATCTCTTATAAAAACACCACATGACAGTAAATTAAGTGGCTCACTCATTGCAGATGAGTCATCCTTGAAAAGCTAACAGTTTCTCAGCTATTCAAGTAATTCCCCCCAATTTTATGAACCTGAATGTACATTATTGCTTTGACAAGAGCTGTCCTTAACTGGATGAATCCAGTCTACAAGAGCACATCACATTTTTGTGAGGTGCATTTTAGTATTATCCTGTCATTGAAATTCCTGTCACAATATTGCTGTTGATGTTGAGAACCCTCAATGGTTGAGGACATGCTTGGGATCAAATCGTGTTTATATTGCACTTATTATAAAGTTGTTTATGTGCGAGGCCAGTCAACGTAATTCTTTCAAAAAGAATTCTGTATTAGCAGTCCATTTTACTTCCTGTTTCCTGTGTTATTTAGACATGCACAAAGCACACAACTGTCTTCTGGTACACTTCCCATATGCACAACACAGTTGACAGGCAGTGCAGTAAAAATTCTGTCAGGGAAAGTAAATACTGTATTTTTAAATGTCACATATGTTTGATATCAGGCACTGCACAGTAATACTATATCCTGCCAGAAGCTGTAATCCTTATGTCAAGTTACCTGTTTAGGTTTCCTTTTTATGTTTAATTGTAGCCAGGGAGAAGATAATACTTTCAAGTAGGGCATTACCAGTTTTGTATAGTGATGTATGGGGTCATTCTTTAAGTGATTATCATTCCTGGTCACTTCCTGTTTGTTTGATTATGCTGTGTACTGTGGATACTCTTAAGAGTGTATCCTGCACTGTATAATGGGGAATTGTCAAGGTCCATGTACAGTGTGTAATACATGCAGCAATAAGAAATGTGTGGTCCATAAATGGGTGTACTGTACAGTGTGTGAATTGGTAATAAACGATAGAGTTATTAGCATACATTCCTTCCTGAAAAAGGCAAGACCACATGCTTTTTAGATCACCATGCTGTCATGGCATGTCTCTTGTCTAATGTCACATAATACGGGCAATATGGTTGGAGACAAATTAGCTGCAACTTCTGTGATGTCCAAAATATGTCTGGTTAAGTTGTGAATATTTGTTTAATCACAGAACTTTGGTTTAATGGTAAAAATTGTGTTGAGTGACGTTTGAGTGATGCTTGTTATTTGGCAAAGTGCCTTTTGTTTTATTTTGCCTAATATTGAGACTGGGTGTCAGCAGTAATTCAGAAAACCACAATAGGTTTAATGGTGATGAAGTGTCGGTTCATTAACAATTGTCGATGTCCTAGGTGCATTTGTTTGCTGTGGCTCCTTTAGGTTGAACCTGTGTAGTATAATTGGTTGTTGATTTAGTAGGCTATTTAATCAGTAAGACTGGTAAGACTGGTGATTTTTAGATAATTAGTTTGTCAGTGCAGCCATTAAGCTTGTTAGACATAATCTTATTAATGTCTAGTTAGTCTGTTTGTTAATATGTGTGCCGTCTTTTGTTAATTGCAAGCTTGTCCTAAACACTGTAATCATTCCACACTTGACTGGAAATTTAAGTCACATCATTGATGAATCATCACTCAATGCTGTGCATCCTTTCAAAATTGCAAAAAATGTGTAATTCGGAATGGGGCTGGACCTCCACCAAATCTTATATCGACAAGTACTATGGGTAAAGGATCGTACAGCATTTCGCTGGGTAGTTATGCTGCCACCAATCAGATTACTATCTGATAAAAAGGACTCCAAGACAATATAATACAGTCATCTAACTATATATTCTAAATTATTATGTTCACAGTATTTACAGTGGGAATAAAAGAATAAGCTCTCAAATAATTTTGTAGGTAGAAAAAGTTATCTTGCCTGAATATAAACCATATTACGCGAATTTAGAATTTAGAATAATTGAATCCGAATTCAATCCAAATGTGCCATTCTGCCTTGGTCAGTTATCAGTGTAGACCCTGTGCCATTCTTCCTTGGTCAGTTATCAGTGTAGACCCTGTGCCATGCCGAGTAACAATCTGGGTGGCATATACTCTGGCACAAGTTTTTGCAGACTGGTCCGGAATTGGAAACACTTCCACATATTTTGTGAAGTGGTCTGTAAAGGGGAGTAGGTATTTATTTTTCCGTGGAGTTATAAAATAGGGGCCCACGATGTCAACAGATGTGACCAGGAAAGGGGCTGTACGCTCCTTCACTTCTCCTAGTGGGGCTACAAATTCTCTGTCCTCCTTCCATCTCTGACATGGGTCACATTTCCTGACATAGTCTTCCACTGATTTTCGCATACTGGGCCACCAGTAAAGAAGAGAGATCAAATCAAATGTTCTCTTCATTCCGGGATGGGCAACATAAACCGGATCGTGGTTTGTTCTTATCACGTCTCTGATTAGGGAATGGGGTACTACCAGCTGGTGTTTATGATCGGTTTGACGCTTATATAAGACGCCATCTTCATCCAGAAAATATTCGCTCTTGCTGGAGGGGTTTCCTAGTTTTCACGAACTACAAAAATAGTCCTTTTTTGTTCTTCAAGTAATCTTTCTTTATCTGGAAGGCCGTCTCCCATTATGGAACCTACATGTCGACTCAAGGCGTCATCATGACTAATTTTAGTGCCAGCTTTGTGTTCAATAACAAAATCAAATTCAGATAACCTAAGGCTCCACCACATCAATCAGGAACTACAGTCCGCGAAATTCCGTAGGTAGGACAAGGCTGCGTGATCAGTTCTAACCAAGAACTGCTTTCCATACAGGTAACAAAGAAAATATTTCGTTTCCCACACTAGAGCTAGCATCTCAATCTCAGAAGCAGAGTAGGACTGTTCTGCTCTGTTCATTTGCCTACTGGCGTAAGCAGTTGGTCACACCACACCATTCTGTACCTGAGACAAAATAGCGGCGACTGCTACCTTTGAGGCATCTGTAGTGAGGATAAACGGTAGATCAAAACGGGGTATGCCAACACAGGCGCTGTACACAATTTATCGTTTATACTTTCATACGCTTTTTGCTGACTTTGACTCCATATAAATGGTCTGTTCTTCTTGGTTAGCTCAGTGAGTGGTTTTGCAGTTCAGACTTCTCTTCAACAGTGTCCCAGCAATAACCTGTAGTTTAAGTCCTGTAAAATAGTGTGCAATTCGCTGCGCGTGGTAAATACCTTTCCCACCGCTGCCACCAATTTGTGATGCCTCCCGAGATGGTACCCTGGCCTAAATGCACCTGCCTCATGAAGACACTATAATTTAAAGAGGCGCAGTATTGACATCAGCGCCAAAATCACTAATTTCTATGCTGTCACCAGCCAGACTTACAACCAAATTTAGACTGTCAGAAATCTGGCAAACTGCTCTGCCACACAACCAAGTAAAATACAAAATGCACTCATCTATGTTTCTCTGTTTGCTTATCTAATACTCCAGGGACATCAATTAGTAGTCATCGGTGCGTCAATTATGTCAGTAGAATTTAGTAATTAACCCCCCAAAAAATTTAATATTGAAGTAAAAATAAAAATATACAAACAACCATAATTTACACAATCACAATGTAACAAATAAAAAGTTTAGATTTAGTAGTTAACCAAATACTCGTCTTGTCTTCCTTTATATAGCCCAATATACACCATGAATTTAAAATGAATTTCTAAATAATTTTCGTAGATAGTTGTTTGCCAAAATTGCTCAACTTGCGTAACTTAACTCAAAACGGTTTTCTAACATGTCCAACACAGCTTACCTTGAATACTCAGCAGAAGTCTGCATCTCATACACATAATATAAATTCTTCTTCAGCGTAGATGTCAGAACAATACTTCATGTTCACCAAACACGTAAGTATAACCAAAATTTCCAAGAGAATGAAGGCACTTGCCTAGTTACAGTGGACTATATAGAGTAGCGCCACTGACACATATAGAAATGTGCGTATTCTTCAGTGCATTACACTGTTTGCCATGGGGGAGTTCACTGAAAGTTCATAAACTCCGCTACTTTACGGCTAAAGGAAATCAATGTCTGAGTTGCACATATTTGTAAGTGCAGTGCACTACTCTTGTCAGCATTTGAAACCTTGTCGCGTCTATCCGCAACTGATTTCCCAACTCAAATCTATAAGTACAGTGTTCATTTATTACATAGCAATGTCACTACTACAATTGTTGTTAGTGGGGTTATATTGTATGTAATTATGGCTTGGATAACAATTCATTTTGGTAGGAAACCAAGGAATGGGGGGAGTCCGCCTAGAGATAGTAGTGATGTGAATATTATGAACTTTATTAGTGTGACTTCTTTATTTGTTATTATGGTTTGGTTAATAAATGATGCTTCTGACAGCTTGATAGCTGACTACAGTTAGTGCTAGTGTTGAGTAAATTGTGAAGTATACTACTCATAAATTTTCACTTATGGTTAGTGCTATTAACATTCATCCAGTATGATTGATTGATGAGTAGGTTAGGATCTTTCGTATTGGGGTTTGATTTAATCTTGCGATTGATCCTACAATCGTAGATATCAAAATGATTCTTAATGTGAAGGCAATGATTTCAATCAGGTATGATATTAACATCAATGGGGCGTCTTTTTGCACTGTTATTAATAGTGCACAATTTTCTCATCTCAATCCTTCCATTACTCCTGGGAATCATCGGTGGAGAGGTGCTGCTACACTTTTTAGCAGGAGAGGTGTACAGATGATTATTGTTGTATATCGGTTTCTTTCGAATGTGAATAAGTCCTCCATTAACATCTTTATTACCACTATAAATAATAGTGTTGCTGAGGCAAGCACTTCTACAATGAAATATTTTAATGAAGCTTCTGTGTTGTACATGTTTTTGGTGGTGAACATTAAAGGGTTGAATGATATTAGTTTGATCTCCAGGCCTATTCATGCTCCCAATCATGAATTAGAGGATACAGATACTAATACACCCCATACTAAAGTAATTTGTAAGAGGATTTTTGTTGAGTTCCTGGGCAGTTGAGAAGAGAATTTTCTACTCTATTTATGGGGTATGAACCCATTAGCTTCATTTAGCTTACTTTTCTATGTTGAAATTTATTGATTACTTCTTGGTGTATGGTGCATGGTGGCTTTTGATGCTTGATGGTGATAGTTTGATTCTGTTAGATGTAATGAAGGTAGATTTTACTACATGTTTTATCCTATCACGATAATCCTTAAATCTGGCTCGTCATTTTAGGGCTTATAATTTGTATGTATATTTTTTTGTTACTAGTACAGTTTTCTTGATTATTGTATGTTTTTTATTTGATTGAGTGTAAACTTGGGCTTGTTGGTATGTGTACACGTACACGTTTATATTAAACAATATGATACTTTATGAGAAGAAAATTTCTATACTGATTGTAATTGCTGATCCAGGGATATTTATAAGGATAATACAGTCTTATTCATGTACGATTAACAGTATAGCGGGTATAGCTACCTAATAATAGAAGAAAAAGTTATTCAATATTCAACACTTATATTAATATAATCGCCAACCTATAGCGTGTAATCTATTCAAGATAAGCAATTTTATTATTTTATACTAAAATGAAATTATATGTATAATGAAAAATTACCAATAAATAGATTTAATGGTAATTTTTCATCTCATTTGTATAAAATTTTATTTTTAGGTAATAATTATGTATATAAAGCCTGTAATCCAACAATCCCAAACTTAGTAAGGAGCTGGTGTATTAATACTTACAGTCAAACACAACTATGTTTGCCTCTAGTATTACAGGAGGATAACAACGACATGTTTCGGCCTTATATGTGGGCCATCTTCAGGTTGTGACTGGACTTATGGA
>Ga0136643_10013308_pt1 | contig 12304 bp, 3 predicted proteins | sample TergutLab28metaG_FD_96883 | JGI IMG/M metagenome (GOLD analysis project Ga0136643, IMG submission 96883) | Labiotermes labralis P1 segment gut microbial communities from Petit-Saut dam, French Guiana - Lab288 P1 (version 3) (version 3) | ecosystem: Host-associated > Arthropoda: Insects >...
AAACATTCTGTATCATTCAACATAGACGCATTTGTTTATCATGTAACAAATGTAGATATATTCTTTATCACTTAACATACGTAGACACATTCTACATCAATTAAAATGTGTAAACATGCTGTATCATTCAACATAGACACATTTGTTTATCATGTAACAAATGTAGACATATTCTCTACCACTTATCATGAGTAGACACATTACGCTTTACGTAACTTACGTAGACATTATGTTATCACTCAACATATGAAGACGAATTCCCCCTCAAGGCGTCAAGTCTCTCCCATGATCTAGCGTCGCGTAATTACTCTAATCTCTCGCATGATCTCCGACTCAAATAAGCCGATCACTAGCAGCTGAGTTCTGCTGTGTATTTATTTACAGTTCGCAAAACTGCAGTCGTGACCTCTGATGTCTGGGCAGCTTAAGATAACTAATTGAGACCTTATAGAACGAGCGAAAGATTTCGCAGTATCAAAACATCCGGTTAGATTTCTTGTCTCTTACAAGGGAAACTTTCAATCAAATTAATGGAGAGCAGCTGCTGACAGAGGAGAAGCAAAGCAACGCAAAATTTTCGATCAGAGACCTTAACTTCGTTGTAACAAAAAATATTATCTTCAGAAAACACTCAGGTCTGATGCATAGGAATTTTCAGAACACCCGTTCAACTTTTCATTAGCGTTCACACTAATTTACTGGCTAAACACAGTCTTCAGAGTTAAGCATGAAAGTTTTGCGATTGTAAGATTTCTTGAATTTGGAGCACAAAACGTATTCATAAAACAATTATAGAAACTTGCAGCAACTTTTGTATACAAAAGTTCATTAAAAGTAGACAATAAATACAACACTGTGTTCAGACAGAATAAGAAAATACAGAAGTCTCTTTGTTGTCAATACAATCTTGTACCGTCAATCAAATCATAAGTTTCCAACTCATTATTGTAAATATTAATATTTCAACAAATGTAAATAATTTTAATAAAAAACTACAATCAGTTATTTTGATAACATATCACGACAACAAACATTTCAAAATAGGGTTGTAACCCTGATAAAATGTCTAGTGTACTATACAGTCCTTTATGTAACTTGAGTTTCTTCAAAGAAAGTTTAAGAAGTGTCACTTGTGTTTCTTATATTTTATGGGTCGGTACCGACTCTCGAAGACCGAAATTAATTTTCCCCATAAATTTTAGTATAATATATTTAAATGGAAGGCCTTAAATTATGATATTAAACAAGTCGACAAGCATCAACTTGCGACACAAGACATTCATAATTCACGTTAATCTAACACTGCATGTGCAGCGCAGTTTCACGCAAGTTACGAAGGAATTAAAATTCGAGATTTCGGCGAATTTAATTGATCTGTTAGAAAAAATCAGGACTATTCATTATTCATCCATCGTGCCTAATCCTCCAGCTCTTGCTACGCATATAGTAGAGAAAGAAATAAACACTTTTCCGATGTTCAGTGTTCTTTCACACTTGAATGCCGAACACATGGGGACAACACTAAAGCAAGGACATTTTACGTAGGGAAATATTAAGAATAAATCCAGCTCAGGAAATACCTGATACCATTCGATCCGGAATCTTTAGTCGCCCCGTTCGCTTACCTACAAATATTAAAGATTAAAATTACAGAAATAAAATTTTTCTTCTTGATTTACAGGGGTGTTAAAATTGATTTCTCACACGAAGACAAGAAAACGTGCCATGGTGTTCGAAAATGGGTGCCGAAGACGACATTTTGGCCTGAGAGAGACGAGGTAACAGTCGAGTGGAGAGAACTGAATATTGCGAAGGGTCACGATTTGTAATGCACACCAGATGTTATTACTCGGGTGATTCAAAAGATGGAAAATGAGACGAGCGATGCATGTGGCCCGTGTGGTAGGAAGAGACTGCATACACGGTTTTGTTGAGAGAATATGAAAAAAAAAATAATACTTGGAAGACACAGAAATAGATAAGTGAATAACATTACAGTGTATCTACCTTTCTACTCGCACCTCTAGCGAAACTCGCTGGAACAGGCTACTTTTGCCGTGGAGTAACATTTTTATGAAGCTCGTTGTAAAGAAGAATGTAACACAGTTTACATTCAAAACACATTTCCGTAAGCCTCACAGCTTATGGATAACTGAATATAAAGTACTCCATGTGCATATTTTTAAAACAGTGTGATCATACTGACCAATCTACAACGTTATTCGCATCTGGTCCATATTGCAAGCAAAAAGAATAAATATTTAGTTGCTTTTAGATTATGCAGGAGTCCAAAAATATTTTAATATCACATTAGCTTTACATGTTTTATGATTTACATGCGGAAAACTGTATAACAACAATGTATATATCTTTAAGTATCGAAAATCTCTAAAGTTGGTCTGTTCGACTGTGGTCGAAGCACGTAGGAGTGCTTTTATACTTCGGAAACTGGTCAGGTTTTTTTTTATGTTGAACTTGTTTAAATGGGTGGTAATCGTGCAAAGTGGTGCCATGTTGCCAAATTACTCTCAAGCATACATTAAACGAGTTATAAGCAGAGTTACTTTAGTTCTGATCATTTTAAAACACTTGACATTTCGACACTTACGTTCAACGAGTTATTCGTCTGGACGGGTACCTGTGTTCCGCTGCATTAGTCTTGCAGCGACTGTACGTGTGTTTCGACTGAAAGCCGCACTTCATATAAAATATACTGTAAGAATCGGTGGTTACACATTCTTATTTGGGAGGCATGAGTTATCGTTTCTTTTACAAATTTTGACTTCACGGGCCCGCTTTTTCTAAACGTGTACAAATTGAATACAATGCAACTCAATACCTGAGTAGGCCGAAATTTGATAAATTTAGTTAGTTCTGCTGTACACTGAAAACCCAAAATTCGTAAGATAAGTAATATCTAATTCCTTTCAAATAATAATATGTAACCGCTGATTTTTCCGTTGTTGTTCTCAATTTGAAACGAGACCTGACGATGGTGTTAATTTTCGACCGCAAGGTGCCGTGCTTGTAAGGTTAACATTACAATAAATAGTTCTGTAAAAGGACAAACGGTTTAATGTTTAATGTTTAACATATCACGCACCATAACGCCTTGTACTAAACTTAATAAATCCTTTCACTGACTGTAACTAATTCATTTCAGGTTGCAGTTTTGATTTTCCACACCTAGAATGGTATCGGGAAGTGGCTCATCTTCAGGTGCACAAGTTTTATTCCAACTACAAAATTATTCTTTCCTTTCCCAGATTACCTGCATTTCTTATCATTATAATTAACAGCGAAATCACGGTCCATAGTTCATTATTCAAAACTTCCAACCCCGAACGCGTAAAAACAGATACTTTTTGCTAAATGATTAAATTTTGATATCTGAATTGGACACTGTTCTTGGTTGAAATCGTAGCTGCTCTAATGAACTATACTCTAACAATATTAAGTACCACAATGTAATCGACTAGGATACGGGATGGAATGTACAGAGTTCGAATACTGGTAGGGGCAGAAGATTTTCTTTTCTCTAAAGACGCCCAGACTGTTCCCGGGGCAAACCCGTTTCTCTACTCACTGGGTACCGGAATTAATTCCCGCCGATAAGGTGGCAGGGGCGTAAAGTTCACTCACCTCCATCCCTTGTGCCTTGGTTAAAAGTAAGTGGAGTTATTCCTCTAATCCCCTATACGCCTTCATGGCGTGGACAGAGAAAATTTTACTTTTCATTTTTTGTATTAGATAATTCTATTTTCCGACGCGATTTATTGTTTCTGTAAATGTTCTGTCACAAATCGCAAGGGATTTGTTTTGCGACCGCACGTATCTTAATTTTAATTTTTTAGTTTTAATTTTAATCACACTATGTGTCTTAAATTGGTTGCTGTATTATAACTCACAAGCTGTAATAAACCGGAATCTAAAAAAATTCTCTTGTAGAAGAGGCGAATAATTTCAAAATTCCTACTATTTGTACACCCAGCTTCACCCGGTCTGAGCGTGTTTCTCCAGTCTATTAATAGGCGTCTTTTGAACCGAATCCATATCGATCCCGATGTGCACTGCTAACATGCTAATCTCCTACACGCTATCAGCAGCCAGCTGAGATTTACAGCCTGGAATTCACGCACGTCTCTTCTGATTCTGGTACCTCTCCTTTATCGAGAAAGGTTACCATCCGCTGTACAGGGATCTGCCCAAGATGGCTCTGCCTCGGATCATCTCACGTGGAACCAAACTAAAGTAAACGTAAATAAACCGGGGGCAGACATTTAACTTTCCTTGGCAGTCGTGGGTTTATACACCGACTAGCTCCATTACTAGCACGTGGCTCCCTGTGTAATTTTGCCAACTTTTGCTCTAAAACAGTGTTGCTGAACCGTTCTAAAGTAACGATGACAGTTAGTTCGACAGAGACAGAGCACGGTATAGGCAGAATTTAAGCGTATCGACATACTGATTTATACTTTAGCAGGATAAAGTTAATAGTGGCTATTAAAAAACAAAAACTAGGAACTCCATTTATTATTGCAGCTTATACAGAAGCACTAAAGCACTACAAAAAGCCACTAATATTTCCATTACTGCTCAGATTTATAAAACTCCATAACTCCTTCCGTTTTGTTGTGTACATGTGCGTGCGCGTGTGTGTGCGCGTGTGTGTGCGCGCGCGCTAGAGTGTATGTCTATATGAGTGTGTATATGTGTGAGTGTGGATGTGTACATGTATGTATGTGTACATGTGTGTGTATATGTGTGTATATGTGTGCGTATTGTGTGTGCGTTTATGTGTCTGTGTGTGTGAGTGTGTAAATGTGAGTGTGTTTGTGTGTGTATATGTGTGTATATACGTGTGTGTGTTTGTGTGTATATGTGAGTGTTTATGTATGTGTGTGTGTGTGTATGTGTTTGTGTGTGTGTGTGTGTGTGTGTGAGTATGCGCGCGCGGATCAACAGCACAACCCGGGCCCAGACCGACTTATTGTTGAGGTTTTCAGACAACACTCAGCTGTAGAGAGACAGCCAGTATGAATCCTCACGCAACTCCTCCATTACTGAAGATTATTCCAAGACATAAAAACCGGAAACTGTGCCCATTAGAGCAGAATTGTGGAGCTTTTCAAGTTGGTCATTGCAAATAACTAAATGTTTCAAGGACTGCGACAGATGTAACGTGCAGTTACCCTGTGAATTTCGCGTTTTGCATCCCACCCCATTATGGTGGCGAAAACATCTGCAGTTGCAGCATAGTGAAAACATAGCTTCTCTGCTTCCAGGAAGTGTATTTTTATAATCGCAAGCATGTAGTAAACTGTAAGTTCAAGTTCATGAATAATTTTTAGGAGATTTTATAAGATAACTCATAAAATCCACACTCATGTTACTTTTAATTAGAGAATTTTAAAATAATACCAACAGAACAGAATATAACAAGAAAACCTAAAGTAACGAGAGCGGTTAAACTTCACCTTCAAACGAAAACTTAAAAATGTAGACATCGAATCATTAAAGAAGGACGTAAGTAATTCAGATTTAAAAAAATACAGATTTAGTAAATGTAACTTGCCAAAACACTAATACAAAATACCTACTGCAGGCTCAGCAACATTTTTATTATTTAAAAGGCATTTACGATTGCCCACAAAATACATCTGTCAACGAAGTACTCTAGTTACAGTATGGTTCTTAACAACTTCTTAACAGCTTTGACATAAGCGAGAAGACAAAAATAAGAAAACCAAAAACGGAATATAGAATCACTTTTATATTAATTGCTACATAACATTGAATATGACTTCTAAAATTCGTAAATGCCACAAATTCAATATCTATGCATTTTACGTTGAGTTTTCAATGCATTTAAGGCCTGAAGACAGGCAGTACGACGGAAACATGCAGCAAGTATTGATGGGACTAATAAAATTTGTTATGTTTGACGGCTACATGTTCACCATTTTTTAGTGTTAGCCATTAGTATACTCTATGACTTACGTTGGACATATCCCTTCTCACACAAAAAGGGCACGTCCCACCGTTGGAGTGAAACACATATTCTGTGTCTATAGCAAGGTGCTATGATTTAAAATATTTAAAGCCTTTTCATTACAAGCCATACATTACTGACAATATTACCACGCAGACACACTACATACAATGCTGAACGTAGTAAAGCCAGGCACTTCCTTTATGTTTTCTCTGCCGTAACACAATGGGGGTCCTGCATTCTGTCCCACTGTTTAGTTGTACTTCCTGTGCAACTGTCACAACAAACAGCGAACGTTCCCGTGCACACCATTAACCCAGGAGTGCACAAATTTTCCAGAAAATCATGAGCCACTTTAAAATACTAGGCGCCAAAACATGACAAGTGTCAAGTTTCATATGGTGAACTTATTAACACTACGCACTCACGCATCAACATATAACTTTTATAATGATATCCAAACGTGCTCTCTGTGAGGTACGAACTGCATCTGTATACATCATGTGCAAACGTATGGCTGTGCAACGGCATTGCGATGATTACTTAGAGGACTTACTGAAGGAGGCAACTGTAATATGCCAGAACATGTTGGAGATTAGCTAACGTCCGGTGAACGTATTTTGTAAAGTTGGTTACACAAATACATTTTTATACAGTGCGCGTTACGCACATTAGTAAACTCATTTGTACTAGTTTCAGACTTATAGAGGATTAAAAAGGAGCATTAGCGTACTTCCCAAACACACATATCACTACATCGACATTTTCTCCAAAGCGGGGTTTTCCAATCAGCTCCATTTTCTTCGCATGATTCGAAGACTTCGTCCAGCAGCGGGGATGTAATTATTGGTCGGCACTTCTGACATTTTACGACCCGGGTAGTTTAGTTAGTAAAACGAACAACTGGGAATAGGCGTTCGGTTACGACGGGGGCTTTTACTACCGTAGAGCAGCGCTGGGGCCTGATCTTCCTCAAATCCATTGGATACACGGGGTTATTTCCTGAGGGTCGATCGGCCGGTGTCTGACCTTAGCCGCTCACTCCCATCCAGTACAAAAGGTAAAGAAGACAAGCAATGGAAGTAAGAGACGTGTTTAAAAAGAGACCGAACTTTTTAAATGGAGCGCCAACCAGCATAGAAAGAGCGCTGCGGCTTCTGAGCGCACCTAGCGTCAGGTTTTGACAACAAGCTGCCATTTGTCCCGTTTCGCTATGAACGTTAGTCGTCGAGCTACATCCGCTGAATTGAGCACGTGCACACGCTGTTCGTCGGATTGGTGACAAAGTGACAATGAAAGAGCCTGAAGAACAACGTATGTGTGTGAAATTTTGCTGCAAGCGTGGTAAAAATTTTACAGAGACATTTCAATTGCTTAACCAAGCATACCGGGAGGACTGTATGAACCGAACGTATTGCTATGAGTGGTTTAAGCGTTTTAAAGAGGGCAGAATGTAGGTCGGTGAAGATCCCAGGCCTGGACGACCTTCCACATCAACAAACGACGACCACGTCGAGAAAGTACGTGCTGTGATTCGTGGAAATCGTCGTTTAACAGTCCGAGAATTTGCTGACGAAGTGGGCATCAGCATAGGATCTTGCCATCAAATTTTTACTGAAAAGCTTCAGATGCGTCGCGTCAGAGCAAAATTTGTGCCGCGTTTGTTGACTGATGACCAGAAAGAGAACCATGCTGAAAACAGTCAGCAACTGCTTGCCAATACAAACGGAATGAAACATTTCTTAAGAACATCATAACAGGAGATGAGACGTGGGTTTATGGATATGATGTTGAAACCAAGATGCAATCGTCGCAGTGGATGGGGAAAGGGTCTACTCGACCAAAAAAAGCACGGATGAGTCGGTCAAAGGTCAATGTGATTTTGGTTGTGTTTTTTGATTGGAAAGGCATTGTCCATCATGAATTTGTACCACGTTGTCAGATGGTAAACAAACAGTTGTACCAGGAAGTTTTAGCTGTTTGAGGGATGTTGTGCACAGGATTGTGGGAAAACCAGACTTGGATGTTGCACCACGACAATGCGCCAGCTCACGCGTCGCTCCTCATCCGCAGTTACCTGGCAAAACATCAGACGTCTCTTGTGCCCCATCCACCTTATTCTTCGGACTTAGCCCCAGCAGACTTTTTCCTGTTTCTCAAACTTAAAACCACTTTGAAAGGACGTTGTCTCCAAACCATAGAGGAGATTCAGGAAAATGCGACAAGAGAACTACACACCATCACAGAAAGTGCGTTCCAGGAAGCATTCCAACAATGGAAGAAACGTTGAGAACGGTGTACCGCCAATAGAGGGGAATAAATTGAAGGGGACAGTGCTTAAAATGCTGTAAAATGTGCAATAGAGTTTTTGTAGCAAAAGTTCGGTCTTTTTTTGAACACGCCTTGTATATATTCAGTTCGTAGTGCGCAGTGAACACACACAATCTGGATTATATAAAAGAATCAGTTAAATGTTAGTGGACTTCTTCCCCTTGTGTTTAATCATCATTCACAAAGACGCAAATGTTCCGTCTTACACAGCCTTTTTATTGTTATTTTAAAACACTGCATGTTTCGATCGAAAACGAACATCATCAGGCGTTCTTGTACAAAATCTTTAAAATCGATCTAAAATGTCTTTATTTGAAACATAATTCAAATATTACAACGTATACGTTACAATAAAATAACACGCTGTATGTAACAATAAAATAAAGTGTTACATGTTACAGTAATATAACATTATACGTTACAAGAATAAAAATTTTATATATCACAATAATTTAACATGTTATATGTTACAATAATCTAAAACGTTATAAGTTACAATAATATAATATGTTACATGTTTCAGTAATGTAACTTGTTATATGTTACAATAAAATAACATGTTATGCGTTACAATATTGTTACACTACGAATACGTTATTATGTTACAATAATATAATATGTAGGTAGACAGTTGTGTAATTTTGATTATGTTCTTTAAAGTTTCTTCAAAATGTCTTACGACTTACTTCTTGAAATGCAGTTAAAGGTTAAATATTAAACTGAAAATTTTGTGGGTAACTCCATGTACTGTTTCGAGAGATTGGCTAGCCACTGGTCTTTGTTACTGACTTTACCGTTGTGTAGCGGTGTGTAATTTTTTTATGTGCTATGTTTGCCTTTATAGGTTACTTTTTCATACTATTATCAATTTTCAGTTTTATTTCTTTTCCCACAATTTATGATCTGCTGTTCAGTACGCAAATGACAGCTGTCTCTTACGTAGTGAAAACCTACCGACATGTTACGACATCATAAACTACAATATTACAGTAACGTGTTTGTTATAATATTTGAAAGATCTTCAAATTAAAACATTTTACCTTGATTTTTTTAAATTCTTTACACGAACGCGTGATGGTGATCATTTTCGACCGAAACATGTAGCGCTTGAAAAGAAATGAGTATAGGTATGTGTTAGACGGAAAATTCGTAGCTGTGTGAATAATCAGTAAATGTTTTACAGGGAAACAATCGTTGTTTGTGCGCAGATCCATACTAAACAAACAAACAAACACACGGTGTGGCACAGCGTAGAAATGTGAGATGTTAAACCTGCTGGTACATTAAACTAAACACGGGGCTTTGAAGGCTAAGCCGTTTAATTATTTTAGTTTCTGTAATTCCAGTTAAATAATATCTCAGTTTCGTAAGCCCTTTTAAAGCCATGGGACCTCAACCGCACTGGGCGTGTAACTAAGAACAGATCATTTTGTCTGACCCCAGTCAGTGGGCCCTTCCTCCCTACCAATGCATATAGTTCCCAAATTGTGCTCTTCCTTGAATAAGAGGCGATGGATGGGGTTCAGAAATCTTGTAATGCTGTATAAATATGTAGCTTTGAACCAAATAAAGAAACGTTTTTCAGGCCTTAGACGTATTTAACTCTGTTGGTGAAATTAGTTTCAACTGCACTTCCCAACGTAAGTCAGCAGAGTATCAGGGCCAAGATCAAAGTCAAGTCAAAGTGAAATTCGTGTGGGACTCTGGGTGGACAACGTGACGAAGGGAGAGAATTTATTTCAATCTCTCTGCTTTCCCCGTCGTCATTTATCCGGTGCTCGATATTCATTGACCCTTGATGCCGGGGATGGAAAATGGGCTCATAGGGCGTCGCAGTTACGCACAGACACAATCTCGGAACAACCTCAGGAGCAATAAAATGAAATAGAAACTTTAAATTTAAAAAAATTATGTGTTTTTTATTATTTAGGCATGATATGCACTAAGTGCTTAGTTAGTGATTATTTTAGAAAGAATTGTTGAATACAGTAAGCTTTTGCTTTGTCACGAATGCTGTGCAAACGTGCACTGAAAACTGTGTGTAATTCTGGTGCGTCGGTTTTAGGTAATTAACTTTGTGAATATATTGCCTATTAAGGAGATACTTTTCGCTTAGCTTCTCATTTACTCAAGGATTTCCGCTCTTTTTATGTAAATCAGATTTTCATTGTCATGTTTACAAGCCCCCGCCATTGGTTCTCATTCCGAATCCGAAATTTTAAATCTATTTTAATATCATACTCAAATTACATTCCCTTTCGTCCAAGTAACCACTACGTTTCAAGATATTCCACAAAAATTTTGTACGCATTTCTGACATCTTCCGTTCGCGCAACACACCTGTCTCATCTTTCTTTTCCTACTAACGTACGACAAACTATAAATTATGAAGACTGCCATTATGTAGATTCTGCACCCTCATGACGCCGGCGCCTATCCCTACAGCTGTAACTGAACCATTTATTACGAAAGTCGAAAAATTCATGTTAGTCCATTAGTGCATGGCAGCTGGCGGCGTACTTTGTCTAATGAACGTGCTGTCTTAATACGCGTGCCTTAATCAATATGAGAGAGGTGGCGTCTTGTCCGTAGAACCTGTATGTCCTTATATTTAAATCTGTGCAACTTTGTTCTTCGTATTTTAGGCTTGTTTCTCAACCATAACGTTATATAACTTACTAGTTTAAAGATATAATTATACAAAAAGGAATTCTCAAATTATCTACATAAAATTTTGAAGCTGTACTAGAGGCGTGTCACTCTGACTTGTCACTGCGTCTAATGTAAAGGAGGACGCACCAGTCATTTTTCACGGTGGAAACTGCGTCTCTAATGTGAACAGAGAAGTAGGTTTCTGCAGACTGCTTTTGTATTGACGAAAAGATAATATTTCGATGAACAAAATATCATACGGCATATGAAGCTGAACAGAAGTGTAAGAATTGCATGCTGGCATCTGCATGTCTGTATGTGTGACCCCGTATCTAGGCCCAAATACCTCTATGTGTATATTCATATACGTATAAGTCATCTTTTCGTTTTTGGCCGGTGAAACTTAGAAGCGCGAGGTTGGGAGCGAGTCACTGCATAGAAAAAGTTTTAGCTGATTGGAAGGACGAAACAAAACAGACACACTCCCATTACCACAATACTTCGAAAATATGTCCGTCGCCCAGTTCCACTAAATACTGCACCGGCCAGGATGCAACAGTTGACCTATGTGTGCACACCTTCACTCAGTCTGTGTGTGAAACTGTTAGATGTAAGAGACCTCTTCATATTTTCTCCGAATGTGTAGAACGTGTTTAGCGTTGTTCTTGTTGTTGTTAGTGTAGTGCTTGTTGGTGTTATGTTTTGTAGTTTGGATTTAGATAATTCTTACTGGTCCTAGTAATATTATAAACATACATTTATTCGGATTTCTGTAGGTTGTTCCTACCCTTATCTAATTCTTTCTGCTCTGCTCAGTCTTACATGTCTGCTCCTTCTATTCTTTCATTGCCCCGTTTGTAAGTGCGCAGACATCAATAGATTACGAAATTATGTGTTTTTTTTATTGTTCCCCATAAAGTGCTACTTTGGTCATAGTTTTATTATTCCCTGAAAAAAATCTTTTTAGTCCAGATATTGCACAAAATTTCAGTTCCTACATCGTACAGGCATATTGCGGTTTCTTACAAAGACCAGCATGTCAGTGCTCTGTAGGAAAATAGTCCCCTTTCATTGTAACAATCGCAAAGACACATACGCAGTGTGTGAGAAATTCGCAATATGTAATTTTAAAGTAAATTAGGCAGTAACTGCTCTGTTGTAAAAGTTAAGAAGTCATTTATTTTATCAGGTAAGTAGGTAATAATATTTTAATTTCCATAACTGACACATCGGTTGTATGACATACTTTGTTATCGAAGTCTACTGAAATACTGTAGCCCTTTGTGTCTGTGTGTGTGTGTGTGTGTGTGTGTGGTGTGTGTGTGGTGT
>Ga0136643_10013312_pt1 | contig 12302 bp, 4 predicted proteins | sample TergutLab28metaG_FD_96883 | JGI IMG/M metagenome (GOLD analysis project Ga0136643, IMG submission 96883) | Labiotermes labralis P1 segment gut microbial communities from Petit-Saut dam, French Guiana - Lab288 P1 (version 3) (version 3) | ecosystem: Host-associated > Arthropoda: Insects >...
ATTACTGGGAGTGAAAGTAACAATTAATTTTCACAGGCAGTGCTGCAAAAACCTTATCTCTGTGGAATGTGTAAATTGTGGTGGATGTGTAGTGACTATAAATTTCGTAATTCCGGCCTCAAACTTTCCAATTTGGGTGTAAGTCTCCAAATACATGTAAGTAATCCATTTTTTGTGCATGGGATACAGCCAACCTTCTCCTATGGTGTGTAAAAATTTTTATTTTTATGATAGGAAATACTGCAATTTTTAAATTTTTTTCAGTACCCTTAAAATACACCGGCTGGGGGGGTTTTAAAGTTTAAATGGATGCCGGGCTGAAAGTGTTAAAGGTTGCCATTTCACTGGGCTACAATGATCAGAGAGCACACACAACACAAATACACTGAAATGTCTTTTGTCTGAAAACACCATATTCTGGTACAACAATACTGCAGTATAATTAAGCAAGCAAGTGGTACCTAGGGGCACAACTGCATTCCATGTGGCCAGTCTGGAAACTTTTGTCTCACATCTTGTACAGTATGCATACCATAATATAGCAAGGTTATTAGCAATAGTAGATGTGTAGAACTTCAATTTTAATGGTGTGCAGTGGGAAAGTGGTGTCCTTTTATAAGTGCTTTTTTTATCTATTAACTAGGCCTGATTGCTGTTTAACCGTATTGATTGTGCCCTTTAGTGTGTATTGCTTTAGAATAGGTAGTCTCAACATTTGCAGCACCACCTTTTGCCATTACTAGCTTGTAATATGCAACTGCTTAAATCAGTGAAGTCAGCTGTTTGAAAACTGATACAGAAATTCTATCTCCAACACTTGTGTTGGCATCCACCTTAACTAGGGCAGTAATCTCTAGCATGACAAGACCATTCATGTCATATGTCACATATAACCATGTTTAGGTCATTGGGATTGCTGTTCTTTTTGCATATTCTGCACTTTGTAGATGAGTCCTGATTTTTCAAGTGTGTGTGTGTACAGTGTTGAGACTAGAATTGTGTGGGCATTGGCAGTCTTAGTCCCACCATTCTTGTAAACTTTGCTGATTATTTAAAGCTTTCCAGATGGTGTCTTGCCATTGTCTTCTCTCATCATTTGTCAGAGCCCATTAGGTGAACAAAAAAACCGTGAATGCATGAACTGCGGAATGTTGGAGCTCAAGCACATAACACAGCAGTACAAGTATGCATATGTTGTTACATGCAAATTTGTCTCTGTTGGAGATATTGTTCAATGATATCAAATTTACTGTTTGTGGCTTCATACTGCTTTGAATTGTACATTAACCACAGGAGTATACAAAATTATATCCTCATCGCACTGAATAACACTAGTGGATCATGTTTTGAATTAACCCCTAAAGACCTGTGTTTGCATATGCAGACGCACAAAGAACACCCCTAGAAATTTTATATATGTAGGCAAGAAGGAAGTGTACTGTTTTTCTAAGACATGCTGCATACCCTCTGTTCTATATCATATAAAATTTCATGTATTTTACAATTTTATCCTTTCTATTATTCAAATACGTTTTTCATATAAACCACGCACAAAAATTTAAATACTCTCTCCATTGTGATAAAGGTTAGGTAATAGTGTTGATGGGGTTGTGTTTTTAACTGTGCAGTAATTAGAATGGTCCAATTTAAATTCGAATGTCATGTTTAAAAGAAATGATAGGAGTGGTCTGAGGCCAAAGTATTTAATGTACCGTGATTTTTGCATTGGACTTGGCTTCTGAGGTGCAAGACAGGACAGGTAATCCTTGTTCAGGATCCATTTTATACCTCTGCATTAATGCCCCTTTACAGTTTATGACATTTTTTAATTCATGTCCTCATTTTTTGTGCAATGCTCTGTGACTGGCTGCACACTAGAATGCTGGTTAAAATGAGTGAAACTGTGTAGAACAATACTGGGAGGCAGTGCATTCACTGCAGACTGTCTTGTTTACCATGAACTCATTGTTCAGTAAAAACTTGATACACATAACGTTTAACAACACTGTGGTGTTAAAGATATATAATAATAGTTCCAAGTGTAAGTGTGTGGTTGTTGACATCGTGTGTGGAGTATGCATACAAAAATGCCCTCATTCTTATGTGATCTGATAGGATCTCATCCAGGTACAATGTGTGATGCATGTTGTATTGGGTACCTGCTGCTAACGCGCTACATCTTACAAAAAAAAATAAAATAGCTAATATAACATGACTGTTACAGGTTGGGGAACCTTACTTGTTGAACGTGCATTATAGTGACTCACTCCAGTTAATTCTGCATTAGCAATTGTACCATTTGATGGTATGTGGTCTTGAGTTACTGGCAGCTTTGTAAAATAAAGCATAATTATGTTGTTAAATACTTTTGGTCTTTCACCAGTGCACCTCAGTCATTACTGAAGATGCAGTGTTACCTGTGGCAAGCACTGTGACTAATCCATTGCTTTTGATCAGTGCAAATTTCTGTATTGCCTGTCCTCACGTGTATTAATCTCATTAGTCAGACCACTGTTTTACATAGTCTGATGGTCACTTGTTCAGGAAGTCCTGCAGAGTGGGTTGTGGCCATTTTCCGATCCTATCTGTTCCTAGTAAAGGTAAGGGTAAAGTACTGAAATTAATGTTGTCACTGTGTCTGCCATGAAGACATGTTTGGGAGTGGAGGTATATCTCCATGTATTCTAAGCCTTGGTACCATTGAGTATGTAACTGGGTGAGCCTCAGATCCAGGCTCCATGCTTTGGGAAAAGAGATGAATTTCTTGACTGTGCCAGAAATGTGGCCCACAGTTCTTAGGCTGCCCAGTGTGTACCCAGGTACTATTAAGTAAGGTATGTGGGCTGTCATGTTTATGTAGCAGTCTGATTCAGTGCTGAATAACTTCTGCATATGATACAGCATATTTAAAGAAATAGTAACTGACCAGGTTTTCTTCCTCCTCCCCCCAGTACCTAGTTCATGCAGATTTACTGTTGCAAGAATTGTAGTGCAATATGTGTTTATTTCAGGTAGAAGCCAATTGAACTTTTTTCATGACCTATAAAATAAACGTGACTTTTGGCATTTTTTGGAAACATTTTGTTTTTCCATTATAAGTGTGTTTTTAAAATTTATAGTACCAAAGTGCAGAAATGCAAAAAAAATTATATATATAAATGTGTATGTGTGTATGTTTGTATATGCCTGTCGCTGTGTCAGCATTAATGTCCACATGTGAAATAATGTGTTAGGTGTAAATGTAAGCACTTTGTGAAGCTAGGTGGAATGGAGTTATGATTTGTTGGGAAGGGGCTTAAATTATCCCCTGTGTTTTCATCCATCCATTCTTAATCACAGTGTTACAGGCACATGTTAATACATTTTGTTGTGTGTAACCTGCATGCTCTATATTTATAGGTCAGATATTAGCCAAGCCTGGACCATCAGGGGAGAACCAGTCACAGGATTCCTTACAGGGTGAGTACAATTACCGCTTTTGAATTGATGTCTTCTACCATGGTGCTTCTCAAAATATGATTTATGGTTTTGATTTTGGAGTACATTTCCAGAGAGAACTATTTTAAAACATTACAAAAGTCAATGGAGTTGGAAAATGTGATAGGAAGTGAGGTGTATAACAGATATTTATGCCTGTATTAAGAGTCAGTGGTGAATAGTTAGAAGTCTGTTGGTTACACTAAGTGTGAATCTCATCACCAACCAAAAATGTTACAGGATGTTTCCTTGGGTCAGGTTTATGTTTATGCTGCTGTTTATCTTGGGAGAGGCCTCACACTTCTTGCTTCTGATGCTACTTGTAACTCAAGTTGCTAGACATCTGTAGCAGATGTAGGAAATGATTATAATTGAGCCATTCTGAAACTTGCTAAGTAATTATTTGGATGGTAGGGAGATATTTGACAAATTGGGAAGGAATTGTTTGTAAAGCTTCATATTACTGTCCTAATTTGTCATTCTTACATAAAAGGAAATGGGAGATGTTTCGAATGCATTCTTTGTTTCTTACTGTGGTGAATGAACATTCTGTATACTTTATCTTTCCAGCAAATGTGCTATGTACAGGGACGACCACTCTTTTTTAAGAAACAGGCAGAAGAGTATCAGCCAGTTCGATAAGTAGCACTGCAAACTAGGACAGGAAAAGTAGCAACTAGTTTGATTAGTGGTATTGTAAACTAGGGGAGGAAAGACTAGCAGCCACTTTGGTAAATGGTACTGTAAACTAGCTCAGAATGTAGCAGCTAGGATAACTTTGGAAACTCATGGCTTTCTTTGATAAACCCACTTCCATCAGCATTGTTCAGTTCACACCCCTGAAAACATTTTGAGCAACTTTCTGTGTGTATTTGAACATGCACTTCTGCACTCTTCTTATATAGTTCTCAGCATTTCTTGCTTGGTACCATCGATCTAGCCAGGTAGAGTGCCAGACCTTTTGGAAATGTGTGGAACTTTTGCTTTGAGCACTGTGTGCCCGATTGCTGCAGTATGGGCTTTGGATTTTTAAATTAGGCCTACATGGCCAACAAATTTCCTAGTTCATGTAGTGGTTACTATTCTGAGTTGTTCCTCTTCACCAGAGAACCTGCCACATACTGCATAACAGCTTTTGGCATTTTAACCATTTTTAACATTTTGTTTGAATGCGACATACATCTTATTGATTATTTTTGAATATGTTGAAAACGGGCTTTGAAATGCCATATGCTGTATGTTAACCCTTAACAACCAGCCATCCTGATGTAGGACACAAGTAGGATTACACCCCAAGAAAGCATGTTTATGTATTTAGGCAACTGGGATATCTACTGCATTTTTAAGACTGGCACACACTGTTTTGTTTCCCACAAACTGCCACGTATTTCATAAATTTGTCTTTTTTTGTGTCAAGTCATATTTTGTATAAAACGTGGAGTAGAATTTAAATGTCTAGCCGCTGGCATTTAAAGGTTAAATATTGTAATCTGTGCATTGGTCTCATTTTAGGTTTTTCTTCCACCATTTTATGTGCATTTTTACGTGTCTTGCTTACATACTTAATGTTCCATGCATCTCGTCTCATGATGCTGTTGATGGTGGAGTTTTTTTTTTTTTTTACCCAATATCTCTTTGCTGTCAAATGCCATCAGTGTGTGTTCCTGTGTGGGGTAAGAGCCCACCTACTTTGTCTTCAGATACCATGAGTCTTGCTTAGATTCTCTGTTGTGGTTTTGTTATTTCAAAGATTGTTTTGTAGGTAGGGGGCATGATAGTATGAGATTCTGAACTGATTGGCGATACATATTTCTAAGATTTAATCATCTTGTTATTTTTCTGTAATACAAGTCTGAATGGTTGGTATTCTGAGATACTAGTAATTTACCACATTTTCAAGAGATTTGTGTTACTTTTGCACTATCATTGAAATAAATATATATATTTTTTAAAAATTAGAACATATACATTCATATGTTAAAATGTCTGTTCCTTAGTTTGGTGCAAATTGTTACAGTTTGTGTTTAGGACATTGTGGCTAATAAGAGAAAACAGATTGTTGATCAGTAAGTGTTCTGTACTGTAAGTGGAAATGACAGTCCTTCCTAACATTTGAAAATGCCATTGCTGGTTTGCATGCCTTGAACTGTCGCTGGGTGTGCATTGGCTCACATACAGAATAATTATTGATATTTATATGAATCTACATCGTGCACTGAGGAGATATTTGTAAAATGTGAGGAGAGTGCAAGTTACATGGCTACCATAAATATTATGGGGATATATAATTAGATGATGCAGGGTAATCATGTGACCTAAAAGGAGATGGAATGTCTGGTTTTGAATTCAGATTGAAAAGGTCAGTCAGTCTGCAACTCTGCACTTGATGATGGCTGTACACAGTTTCAAAGTTTGGATTCATACTGCCAGGCTATGAAGGATAGAGGAAAATTACAGGTTTCATCATACTCTTAAAACATAACTGTGTATTTGTGTGAAACAGATTTTGGTCTACTGCAGTACGTTAGTGTACAACCCTTTGCCCTTGGTAAGGAAGGTGTGTGTTGTGTAGATTTTTATATTTCACCCTTAGTTGTCCAGTGGCGTAGTGTTGCTTTCAAAGAATATTATGCACTGTTTATTATCTTTGTTGTCACAAGTGACCTTAAACTTATCTTGAAGTTGTACTCACTGGCTTAGTGAGCCATGTGCTCATAGCGACACGTTTCATCTGTAACTCGCTGCACAAGGTGTAGGAAAGTAAATCGTCTTTGCTTCCTACCTATTTGGTGAGATGTTTGCTTATCCCACTAGAGGACTGATGAATACTGGTGTTTGTCATTCCTGGCATTTAGCCCTGCCACAAGAGATTTAGTGTTTCGGCTGTATCAGAACTTTTGTGTATATTGTATTTGTGTACACCCCTGTCACTACTGTGTTGGTCTTCCCTGTTTTTCAGCCTTTGAACTTGATGTTGAGGCTTTTCTAATGTCTCACATTCTGTGTCGGGTATTAGTTGCAAAATGTAATCTTCTCCTATCTTGACTCTTGGAATTGAAAGCCATGTACCATTATGAGGTGTGTAAGGTGATTGGAGACTTGTAATAAAACCATCATCTGTCTAAAACTTCTAAAAAAAAAAAAGGCCTGTTTATAAACTCAGCAGCTGGGAAGCAGGAAGTTTGAGGTGGTACATAGTTAATTTGGCTGCACTTGACTGCATTGAACAGTTACGCTGAAAATTTTTTGGCGCCTTAGAAGTACTGGTATAGGTAATTTTCTGAAAAATATTTTGAGTAAATGTTAAGAGATTCCATCTAATCAAAACTGATACATGATGGATATTAACAAATGTATGTACAAGTAAACTGTTTCATATGTTAAAAAATCCAGTACTTTTTGGAGTTGCAGTTTAATATTGTAATTTAGATAATTTAGTGTGTGAATTGCTATATACTGGAAATTTAAATGGCCATACATGAGATGAAAACTCTGGCCATGTCAAAGGACAGTCAGCATTTAAACCTGGCATGCAAAGGCTAGGTATTAACTGTTGAATACAGTTTGGATTTTTTAAAAGTATATAGTGAGAGAATCATGAAAAGAATTACTTGTCTTATGAAGTGCCCCGTCGCATCCATTCAGCAACGCCTGTGCTATGGGATAGATTAATACAGGTGTAAATGTATTTTGGCACCAGATGGTATGATGACATAGAGGTTTAAACTTCATCCACTTGAACTGTTCCTTTGGAATGGGCAACTGCAGCACATAGCTATGCATCATGTTGGATCCAGTTCTGTGAGAGTTATGGGTAAAGGCCAAAAGGCTGTGCTTATAGGGACCGTATCAAGGTTGTAGATGTGTAGAAACTAGTGGCAGATTTTTCAGAACACGTGAATTCGACCTAAAATTGCAAGACAGAATTTTTGTGCTTTTAGTATTAATGCAGGGGTTAAATGTTAAAAATATCAGTAGAGTTTCTTTCATCATGAAATGTTATTCGTACCAAAGGGGTTATGCCTGTTATGGTGAAATATAAGTGTTTAATTTTTCGTGCAGACGTACTGTTTAAAGGACTGTAGATACAGCTGTGTATTAATGCTATGTACGCACTCTGAGGAAGTTCCAGTTTACACATTCTGATCGATATTTATTTTTGTCATTACTGATCTGGCGTAATGCATTTTGCTTTGAATTGTATGGGAATCAGATGAATTCTTTTTAATGTGGTATATGTATCATGCATCAATGTGTTGATACGAGAATGGAGTTGGATATTTAAAATCTCTAGCATCAGTTAAGTAAACTCTCACATAAATGAAGGTGGATGCTACGATACGGAGTTAGGTTTCAAGGTAAGTCACAAGTGTTTCCAGTTGTCCATTCCATATTCTGTTATAATGTAATTTTCTCTTTTGTCTTTGTAAGAAGTAATGAAGAAGCACCATGGTTGAAGCTAGTCATGTGTAGATAGTTCAGCAAGCATGATTAAATGTCCAATGCAAACAATGACATGAAAGTTATGTCTCTGCACCATAATAATGTTAGCTAAAGTACGAAATACAGCATTGCTTCATCTTTGTGTGGAGAAGTGGAATTCCGATTTTAAGAATACACACATGATTTATAAGCTGTCACTGGCAGTTTGTGTTGTCAAATGAAAAAAGATGTGACTTTGTAGAGTTTCAGGAAGTGCTTTTATGGCAAATATTTGTGAGTACTTTGAACTTAATAATAGTCACCTTCAGATTAGTCCCCTTGAACATCTCCACGTGTAGAAGGGAATGCAGTTTATTGAAAACTGGTTTGATCCTGGTTTTGCAGTGTGGTGGTAGACTCTTACTTTGTGGCCAAAATATTCTGTGTTACGCTATACAGTTTCTTTGTAATACACAGTTGTACTTAACATGCCCTTTCTGGTAGCACAACTGTAGAGGTCTTGTGTGAGGAGCAGGTGATCAGGGATTGTTTACTGCGGAAGTCATTGTAACAACCATGTCTGAAATGGGTTAGGAAGCTGTAAAAAATTTTGTCAGTACTAGCTGGAAATGTCTGTTAGTGCTTATAGTAGCCGTTTTTGTCCTGAATTGACCCTGTGGACCTGACTTACTAATATGTGTGTGGATGCCTGTTGTGCTTGTATCTGTGACCCTAGGAAATTAGCAATGCCATTTTCTTTGGCATTCGATTTAAATTGCTGAGAACTTCATGTGATGTTACTACTGTGACAACATACCATGCATATTCTGTCATGCTGCTGTAAAAACATGCTTGTAATTTGTTGCCTATGAGTGTGTGTTTTATTTTACGGTGTTCCCTACTAGGTAGTTCATGATTAACATCTCTGTAAACTAGACAATTCTGAAACTTTTGAATATAATTTTCTACTTTTGTGTAAAGTACACATCACAAGGATGACAGTGGTGTGCATTTTGGTGGCATTATTTTCGATGTAAACATGGTCTGCTGATCATTTAAATTAAGGGATTTCTGTGATAATGTTTTCACGTCTTCACAAGTGTGTAAGGACCAAATGCACAATTTATTTCTTGGGGACAGACATACACTGTAGGTTGTCGTTTACCTCATGCCGTAATTGCAATGTAAGAATGCGTAATTTTGATTGGTCGTGTACTAGAAATTCTGTTATCTCCTTTGTGTGATAATGTTCACCTGATTTTCACACGGTATTCCAGTCTTGTCAGGTCTGTTTGTATCACACCGTTAAGATTATAAGTTTGAACTACTGCACCTCTAGGTTTTTGAAAGAGTTATGTAGATTTGCTCACAGAGTGTATTGTCATTAGTGCTGATATATTTTGTCATGTCGCTCTGATTTTGCATTTGTGCTTGAAGTTCTTCACCCATCTTGAAGGTGCCTTGAAAGGGAACATTGAGGTTGAGAATTGACAAGATGTTGCCATTTTCCACTGCTGTAGTACGTGGGTGGTAACATACTGCTTGTTTGCTCTTGCTTCTGTGACTGATGTTAGGTCCAAGAATTCGTCATGTACTTATCCCAACCACTCTAACCCCTTTTGTTATCAGTTCCTTCCACCAACAGGGTTGTAGTTTTCCTGTTTGAAGTTGCATCTTTTAGTACTACCTGTCTTCAGTTATCATGTGTGATGTAGTTGGACCTATGTTATTGCTTTTATTTTGTCATCAGAGTGAATGAGACTACCATTATGTATTTTCATTGGTTCTGCATGTTATTCACAGCAACAGCACTTCCAGTTTCTTTATCTGCAGTTTCACTTTGAGCAAGTTCTGTCCAGTCATTGTTACCTTCCAAACACTACAACTTCAAACACATCAGCAGTGTCTTTTCATCATTGAAATTAAAACTGTGAATCATGGTGAGAATTACTTTTGCCAAATTCCTGTCACATTATATGGGAGCATGGTAAAGTGTTAACTGCTTACATGATGTTACAGATTTGCATTTTCCTAAGAAACAAAAGCAGTAGTGTGTTGCATTGCATTTTGAAATTGAAGGCACACTTTCTGTCACGCACAAATGTATGCTTCAGTGTACACTATGTCGAGAGCAGTAGGTAACTTTCTTTATCATAGCTTGTGTTTCAGGTTACCCCAAACAGAGTGCATTTTTTTCAAGAATCGTGGACACAAACTGTACTGAACTGTGTGTGAAAATGGAAAACTGTAAAAGTTACAAATTCCTTTAAAAATGCAAAGGATTAAAATAAGTGCAGAACTTACTAACCTCTGTGTTCATGGGCATGGTGATTTAAATTGTGATTTCCACGAGATGTGGTCACCGAACACTGGTCATTAAGCAAGCTCTCTGCAGACTGTGGAAACAAAACCAAATAACGTTACATAGAAACAGCAGAGTCCCAGGAACTGATTTTTGGCTACGAAGTCAGAGTATGATCCATTGCTGTCCACAAAAACCAGAATCAAGTCAGGTTTCTATCAACTGTATACACTTGTTAGCCTGGGGGCACTGCCACTGTGGGGACATTAAAAGAGGTAACTGTCAGTACTGTTGTCATTTTTCTGAATATCTTCTATGTCCCAAAATCTTTGTCTATACAAGTTGGACTTCACGTTTGGAGTGTGAAGCGAGTGGGAGATATCTGCTGGCAGCAGAGGGGAGGGGGGTCCAGCCCAACAGTAAATTTTTTGGTCATAAACTGCTTGACAGAATGGTGAGCTAGAGTATTGTGATGATGGAGGAATCAGCTGTTGATGCAAAGTTAAACCCTTTTCAAGCTCACAGTTTCACATAACCTTGCCAGTTTTTCTACATAATTAAGCCTGGTTGACCGTATGACTATCTCTTTATCTATGTCAGATCTGTGCATTTTTGAACAGCCACTTTTAGTATTGTCTGTTTTCTTTCCATGTCCACGTGAAAGCAGTTACTGTTTAGCTCCTGTACCATATGCTTTACAGAGCATTGTAGATGCTCCACTTGGACTGTTTTCTTGATTCCATACAAAGTTTATAATTCTTTGCTGCAAATTTTGATGACTCAGTTTTTGGTGGGATGTGAACACGCCTCTTACTTCTGCTACAGGTTTGACAAAACTGCTGCTACAGTGTGTGAATCACATCCTATGCAATTTACAACATGCACAGACATTTTGACAAGGTCAAGTCTAATGTAACATGATAGACAATTCGATAAAATCATTCCTGGGGGCTTTGTAGCTCCTCTATTATACATGCACTGTAATATTACTTGATTTCATTCATAGTTTTCCTGTGTTTATTTGCATTTTTTTGCCAGGTAGTGCACTGCTTATAGTGCTGATGCTTTTAAGTATTGTAGACTGTAAGGGGCTGTATTTAACATCTTTTGTGAACATTCTGAAAATATTTTCCTCAAATTGTCATTAATCATGGGCGGAAACTTAACATAGGGAAATAATTTATGTATAGTTTTGACATTTCTGGATTGTTTTCCTTGCTGCTTGATTTAATTGCTATACTTATCTAGGTGGATAGTAGTATTAATTCTTCATAATCTTTCGTATTTGCATAAATCTTCTGCATTTCTTCTTGTTCAGAACAGTTTGGATAACTGTTGTATGTAAATGGGAAATTATTCTTATTGTGCATGTTCACTTCCTCAGTAGCATGTCTTCAGTTTTTCCCAGTTGCTTGGTGTAGGTTATTCTGAGCATTTAATATTCAGTCAGCTGTTTCAAGACCTGCTGTTTTTACGAATTATCTGATCATCCTTTACAACCATGAAAGAATATTTGGGATATGTTGAGCTGGTTTTTTTTCATGTTACAGTCTAGCACTTGTATTTCCCATTTGTCTTTTAACCTTATGCAACGGGATTTAAATGGCTACAGTCAACCTTCGCGTACGACATTATTTTCGCTGGGCATTTAAATTTTACTACATGGTTTACAAAAACCTTTATTATTTCAGGAACCAAAAAAGATTTAATAATAGATTAAACGGCATTTTTGGAAAATAAGACAGAGCCATATCTGTGTGTGTTCAAGAAATCAGTAATAATTTTAGTTAATGGACAAAAAAAAATTGTATGGAATATGCAAAAATTTCAGTTTCCTTTACTTACATATTGGCTTGATTCCACAGTTTTTCGTAAGGAGGTTGCACGTGATGTTGTTAGAACTGTGCCTTTGTGTGGTAATCTTCAAAACAGGTATTCTTTAGGCACTCTCCCACTTCACACTTACAGCACTTCCAGAACACTTTTTTTTTGTCACACCTCTAGCCTTACAGACATGACACCTCAGCTGCGTCTCAGATGGAGTAGGCCAATGTTTGCTGCTGCAGACTTCAAGCCTAGCGACACACTTTTCAACTTTAGG
>Ga0136643_10013314_pt1 | contig 12301 bp, 6 predicted proteins | sample TergutLab28metaG_FD_96883 | JGI IMG/M metagenome (GOLD analysis project Ga0136643, IMG submission 96883) | Labiotermes labralis P1 segment gut microbial communities from Petit-Saut dam, French Guiana - Lab288 P1 (version 3) (version 3) | ecosystem: Host-associated > Arthropoda: Insects >...
AATTTATTTTTTTATTATATTTTACAATATATTAACTTGTGTTTTTCTATTTTTTCCAATCTCTCCACGCTTGGTGGGTTGAGGAATTAGTATATTTAATTTTAGTGTTGGGGGGGGGGGGGGGGGGAGCAATATATTTATGATTGAATTAGAAGTACATGGTAATGTTCAGCGCTGTAAGATTATAAATATTTTGTTTCGATATTTTCTTGGGTTTGTTGTCACATGTTTTGACTACTTCTACAGTCCCTTATAATTTGTAACCATTGTCATTGGGAAGCTGTTTCATCCATCAACTGGCAGTGTGATCATTTTTGTATTGATACTTTTCTTGTTCTATGTGGTTATGAATGAAATAAGGGATGCAAATAAGACATAGGCATAGGGGCTAATTCTTGTAAACTCGCTCTGGAAGATACTATGGACTTGTCACAAGACAGGCTATATAGTGAATTAATTATTTATTTCTTTATTTATTTGTAAGATTTCCTTTCAATGTGACATCCCTTGTTCTGAAGATTCATGGTCATCTGGCATGTTATGTCATTTCAGTTACTAAATATTTACCATTGTTTCAGAGGCAGAACATTCCTCCAAAATGTAAGTAATTATTTACTCGGTGATGCAAGGTACGCATAAGATTCCGGAAGACTTGAACGTTCATGTTCACCTCTGTGAGAACCTCAGATCTGGCATCTATTTATGCAGTTTTTTGTATTGTGTTACTTTTACTTTATAGACAGTGGCACAGTCAGATCGGAGGAGGAGAAATACACAGGAGAAGAGAAGGATCTCGGGGACATGATGGAGGAGTTCCTGGTTCACAAACAGCAGAGCACTTCCACACCACTGAGACAACAGCATACTCAACCAGATGTCAGCAGTACAAACCAGGAGATGTTTCAGGATGTGACAGAACAACTTGAAAGGCTCGAGACAACGTCACCAAGTGTTGTCACACACAAACAAGGTAAATGTACATATCATGGTTACTGATGGAAATTGGTGAGGAAAATTAGGATTGGATATTCAGCCAAAGGAATTCACATTTAAAGAATTACACAATGCACTAGCTTTGTTTTCTCCTTGCACTCTGAATTGCACAGTATCAGTTTTGATATTGTGATAAGTAATTTGATTTCCAGTTCTTAAGTTTTATTATCTGTTTCTAATGTCTAAGAAGTCTTGGATAGTGGCAACCTGATACGTTAGCATTGTGTGGTCATGCTTAGTGTTGTTTGGATCTTTGGATCTGTAAAGGAGGGACTGGAAAGGTTATTTGGCAGATATTAATAATTGAGACATTTGTAGGTATTTTGGCAGTGTGATCTATGCAGAGTTGTTACTTGCAGTTCAGCCTTTCCAGTCGGCCTGTTACAGACCTGCAAAACGGTATCGCGCACCTTTTTAAAAGCCTGTACAAATACCATCATCGTGTGGGTTGATATATTCTGGTGGGGAACTGGAGCACATTTGTCTTCTGCTCCCCAGTTTTTTTATGTAATGCAAAATATTTTTAAATTTGTAATTGCCATTGTTCATATCTTTTAATTATACGATTTGTCTGTTTTCTATACCTACACAAGTACTTATGTTTTACTGCATTTGGAATTAATCTTTCAAGTGAGGGATGAAGTTAGTGTGTTTCTGTTTTGAAATGGGCTGTCACAGGTTTAGGGCAAGCATTTTGCTTTTCTGTAAGAAACAGCTGCATGTTATTAATGCAGTTATCTGAGGCTCTTACGTGACTGTGTTGGAACACAGCTTGTGTAAATATTTCCTCTATGTACAGTACAGTACAAGTACTAACCCAAAGTTTGGGGAGTCCAAGAATATCTGTGGATGTAATGGACAGAAATTAATTTTGACACTTACGTTTGTAGTACATTGTTTTTTAAATGAATTACATTGGTAGTCAGATTACATAAGGTAGCTTAATCTGTCATGATAGTTGTGGAAATGGTTTTTCGTTTTTGAGGTATTATTCTGTAGAACAGGTGTAGGTGTGGATTACAATAAATTATGGGTAAAAGCATTTAAAATGTAGAAAAATTAGTTTATTTTATGTGTTGAAAGGGGTATGGTAGTTCTGAAGTTAATGTGATATCCTCTCTTTGTAGAGATTTGAGATTGTCACTATCTGGGTTCTTAGGTGTTTATATTATGTTTATTATCTTTGGATGCAGGTTGATTAATTTTATTGTCTGATTCATTATTTTAAACAGAGGTGGGCAAACGCTAGAACTCCAGGTGACAAATTAGCAAAGTATGAAGATGGAGGAATGTAGTATACCCTGTTGGTTTACTTTCCTGGTGTACCAAAGTGCACAGTAGAAATGTGTTTCAAAATCATGATATTTCCAGTCTTAATCTTGACTCAAATTGGTGAGTCATCCACATCATACCATTCCCACATTTATTCCTGGAGGAAAAGAGCCGTTCTGCTATAGGATAGGTTGTGGGGCAGTGAAAGAAGAATTTTCACTCTCACTGGTAATTGAACCTCATTTCTTCAGTCTTCCAGCTCTTAACCTATTTCGTGTACCCACTGACCTTAAGTATCTGGCCCTTTCATTCATGGAAATATGATGTATGATTTACTCAAATGTGGGGAGAACTTCACAGGTCATTGTTTTCCAGCAGTTTTATACATTATCTGATACAAGTTTGAGATTTAAGTTGAAGTAGTCTTTGTTTCTGTTGGAATGAATATTTGGTATTTGCTTATGCCTGCATCGTACGTGGAAAGTGTAGATAGATGAAACGCAAAGAAGTCTGTTAAAATGTCAGTGTGTTTTCTACCTCTGTTTCATCAGTTGGCATGGTCAGGTGCACCTTGTTTTGTCCCAGCACTGCTACCGCCTGTGTGTTATTCTTTGGGCTTGGCATCGCTTTGTGTTTTTTCAGAAATACCGTCACCCAAGATGTCACAGACACCTCCACCAAGTCCTGCAGAATACCATGATCAACTAGGTAAGGTTTGCCACGTGTGGCAATGTGGTTTATTATGAAAATATTTAACATTCTGTGTCTCAGGGTGAGTGGATGTGTTTTGTATCAAGAAATTTGTCATCTTTTTTAAAAACAAGAAGCTACAAGGAGTGGAAATGACAAAGTTTGTAAAGGAAAAATTTAATGCAGTAGAGATCTCATTGGGTTAGCCTAAACTAAAGAGGGCTGAGCTCATTTGACTTCATTTGAACCTGTGCTGACCTGACTTTAGCTAAAGTAAATGAGCCTAAACCTAATGTAGCCTAATAAATCAGAACTAAGGCAATGAAGCCATTCCATGCCAGACCAGGCTGACCAAACGTAACAAACTGCAAGCACGTAAAGACAAGGCTAGTTAAGCCCAAGGCTAATATAACATAATAAATCAAAACCAAGTGAAGTGAAGCCAGTTCAGTTCAGACCACATGAGGGCAGATCAGGCATGACTAGTGAACCCAAACTCGAATCCAGTGAACTTAAACGGAGCATGTCTAACCTGAACATAGTGTAATGGGAGACCTGAACTGTAAAGGTAGGAACGGTAAAGCTGCCCCTTTTCTAAATTGCTTTTGGGCCCAATTGTGGGTACAGCAGATGACTCTGCTGCTGTCTGTTGACTTGTATAGGAAGTGTCTCAGCATTGCAATAGTCTCATTGTAAATGTCGGTAGCTCCCCTGTTCTGCGATTTTGTGGAACACATGGCTTCATTCTCGAAACAAAATTGTCCTGATGTTGCGAGATAGAAAATACATAAGAACAGCGAACAGAATCTCTAGTCCAAAATTTCAAATGGGAGTTTGCTGCAATTCTAGAAGGTTCATAATGAGAGTTTAACAGATGGTGGTGCACTAATGCATTGTAGTTTATCAGTTAATTAAACATCTTGCAATGAAGGTGTACAGGGGAGTGGGATTACAGCACTTTGCAGTCTTAACCTTGGCACTAGAATGACGTAAGTCATCAGCTTCATGTCAGTCTTGCTTGACACCTGAAGAAAGAGTCCCTGTTGTCAATTGAGTTGGAGGCTGGGTGGGCCTCAGAGGCAGCCTGAATGCTCTGGAGAAGAGAATAATTAAACTGTGATCCCTCTGTTGTCCAGGTTATAGCCTAGTCTCTGTGCAGACTGAGTTATCTCACCTTCTCACCCAACTGTGGTGCACTTTAACTATTTGAACATACAAAACGAAAGACTAAATTTATATGAGAATTTTGTGTGAATAAACATTTCTCTGCATGACTGTAGGTTGGTGTTGTAAGAAAAGCTGAAGTGTTTGTGTTGTTCCTTCAGGAGTGGAGCAGTATCCTGATGAAGGAACACACGTTCCTCAGTCAAAAACTTGGGAAACGGAGGATCTGGACATTAACCTGATTTCGAACCGGCAGCTGCCAACTTTGGTGCAAGGTAACTATTATTCATATCTTTTGGTATAATGCATATCAAAATGTAGAGTAAGAAGTGGTTTTATTAGTGTACAGTTGTGTGCAGATTCTTCTAAATTTCAACTGGTAAGTGTTCTTCTTTGCTTGTATTTTAGCACAGTATTTTTGCTTTCACATATTTGGGACATATGAACCAAGTAAATGTGCATACAGGTGACTGAGCAGGAGGTTGCATAGTGTCTGGCAGTATGAATTCGCATTAATCAAAGGAAGTTTAGGTAGAAATCTCTGTATGTAAGTAAGTGAGTCAGTTGTTGTCATACATCTGACACAAGTGGTAATATCAGTTCAACGCTTTCGTTGTTGAATCCACACTAGTCAAGATGCATCAGTGTAACAGAATTGAATTCTTTAAGCACTTCAGAATGTATGAGAGAACTTTGTCATGTATACAGTTTGTAACTTGTCTAATATCACATAGTTAATGGGGCCTTCTGATGGTACTGGGAGACTTTACATCAAATTTGTGATATGTTGTGCACTGAAATTGCTTTTGTTTGTTGCCTCTTAAAATTTTAAAGTATTCTTGACATACTATGCACACAGTGGGGAGTAATATATGTCTCTGTCTGTCCAAATATTTATCTTAGACAGAATTTAGTACTGCAGTGGGAATATGCAATGTGTATTGTGGGGTGAATTTAATTTCGGTTTATGTTAGTTCAGTACAATCCCAAATTAATGTGAAGAACAGCTCGAACATAATTGATTTTCTCAGCAAAAGTTCATCCAGCAAAACATTTTGCTTAACATTAAATACAGATATAATGATGTAGTGTGATGCAAGACAGTATATGGGAGCCAAGGCAGCTTAATCAGTATGGTGATGAAGGTTCAGGCTGGTTGTACAGGGTTTTATTTCCTGAAGGGAAGGTATCTATCTCTTCACAGTACTGAAACAGTCCCTGGGGCTCACCCAGCCTACTGAACATTAAGTTACATGTGTTTGCTCTGCAAACTTGAACTGGTGGGGGCATGAAGCCAAGTGCTCATTCCACCTAGTGGTAAAGTTCATGTGTAGAGCTGTTCCACCTCTTCCCAATTTGTCTTCATGGTACAGGGACAAGTTAACCATTTATCTTGAGCAAGGACATATGATTTGTGAGACTGTAGTGTGGTTAATTTTGTGACATAGTATTTATTTATGTATATGCAGAAAGAATATCAAGGCTATACAAAGTGTGCTGCATTACAGATGTGCAATTGGGAAAATATATGTTTACACCTTGGTTCTGCATCATTTTTGAGGCTATGCCATGACTAAGGTGCCAGCCCCTCACCTTACAGAGTCCCAGGTTTGTTCCCAGGCCATACCATATGGGCTTTGTGGTGGACATGCAGTGCTGGGGCAGGTTTCTTTCTGAATACTTGGGTTTTCTCCTGTCAGTGTTATGCCACCAGTGCTCCATACTCATTTTCTATCACTGATGTTGTGCTGTTTGTTCTGCACAAGGTGTGCCAAACTTCAGGATCGTATTATATGAGGCATTTTGAGTAAAAAGTGGTGTGTCAACATATACTTGGTTATCAGTTGTTACACTGCTATTAGCATTTTAGTGTGTATACATAGGTGTAACCAAAAATTTACAGTGTGCGGGTTTTTCCTACAGAAAAAATAAAAAGAGAATTATGTGTTAAAGGAAAGTTGTCCGTTAAATCTTAATGCATTGTATTTCCTGTGTCCTGTAGTACCACAAAACGAAGACAGCATGTAACATCAGAAGAATATTGTGTTAGATAATACCAGAAAAGGAGGACATCAATTTATAGTTACGTAACTGAGTTACTTATGTTTATTAATGTAATTATGCAACAGCATGGATAGAAAACATGTTTTGATTAGATAATACCAACGAACTTAAATCTTCAGTTGTGTTACACTGACTACTGTTGAAAATGTCCTCTGCCTTTCTGTACACACAATTCTGTTCTTCTCAGAGAGAATTTGTTGCCTTTCTGATAATTTCATTGTTTTTACTTATGCAGTTAGCAGACTTTAAGGTTTCCTGCAAGAGTTTTTATCTTGCCAGCAGTTTTTACTAGTAGTCTGTGTCATTCATGTGGCCTTACAAGAAGCAATCAAAGAGCTTGAGATCTAGTGACTGGCAGGCCAAACCTGTGGACCAAAATGGGTACAAGATACACAGTAGTAGTGCATGCTAGAGGTGGGAGTAAGCCTGCAGGAGGTTTATAGGAACATACCACTTGGTATAATACAGTATCTTAAAATATTCAGATGCTTACAGCAATATAATGGTTGATGTTTGGTCGTATGAGTACAAAGAATTTTTTATTCAAAATGACTTTTATAATAACATGCTGAAGTTTGGCACACCTTTTGCAGAACAGTCTGTATAATATATGTCCTGATGCTTTTACAGCTACAGAATTCAGTAAAATCTTAAGCAGACAACTGTGTCAAAGTGTGAAAATTCTCCAACCTTTCAGAGACTGATGTGTCCCCATCTTCAGGGTGCTGCTGATAACTTGACACCCTGCTGTCTGGTATATATACTGCTGTGGCATAAGTGTCTTATATGTTCTTGACATCTGATTTCAGTTGTTCCACGTGTCTGTCCCACATATATTTTTCCACATTCACTTGGAATGCAATACACATCAGGTGTGCTCAGGCCTAGATTATCATTGACTGTTCTTAAGGTGTTGATAGTTTTGTAAGATGTTGATAGTTTTCTTCACTGGAATACAATTTGAAATGGAGGATTTTTACACCATGACAAGGCTGTCTGCCTCAAAAGATTTTATTGAAGCCTGTATAATCACCATATATGAGAGTGTTGTTAAATAACACCCACTCATCATTGTTGTGGCTGTAGAAGTATTTGATTGATTTTATGATGAGTGTCACACATTTAAAAAAATGCAGTGATTGTAGTTCATTGGGTTGATATTGCAGTGTAATTTGTTACATTTATTACACATTTTAATTTATTTTTATGATTATAAACAAATGTGTGAAGTTAATTGCATTTCACTTTGCTGAGTGCCTAAATAGTAATTTTACCTGCTAAACTAATAACCATTTAACACAGTTATATGGCAACAACTGGGTCAGAGTATAAAAAAACACGCATGTGGAATCCAGCATGCTATAAGCAACCACTGAGTGTTGGTTGGGGTAACTGGTGTGTTCAGCTAGTGGAATTTGGTCATTAATCTAAAATATGGTTATCAAATGTGTCTCTAATAACTCATTAATATTACTATACTAGAGGTTAATAGTGACATGTCTGCCAGAGACTATGAAAATCCTTTGCTTCACTGTTACTGTGTTCATTGAGCTTCCTGTGGAATGGGGCCTGAGGTATTTTAACATGGATATGTGTGAAGGTGCCCAGATTGATCAAAACCTTCACCCATCTGTCTGATTGCAACAAAATTAAATATTAAAGGTAAAGGTAAAACAGTCCCATTACAGGCCTGGACAGGCCCAGAGGGTTCTTAGGAAGTTTAGGTGCCCAGATTTTGTGACAACGGCACAGGATGGTGGTAAGTTGTCAGCCTTACGCACCGGCCGCCTCTACCCCCAGGAAATATTCCTGGTACTCATTTCTGTTAGAGGCTAAGTCGACACCAGCTGGGATCAAACCAGGGACCTCCTGATTTGTAGCACAGCACAAATTAAATATTAAATAACTGTAAATGTCCAATACACTAGTCAAATTTATTTACATATTAACCCCTTGTCATTACTATTTAAATATACTATATCCAGAGGTATGGTAAGAGGCATTTAATTTTACTGTGATACTTCAAAAATGCTTGGAACCCTTGGAACCAGGTACCCAGTGATGTGATGAAGCATTGCACCCCAGAACAAATTTTGTTGTGACCTTTCAGATTGTTTTATAGTTCAGTGATGAAGGTACTTGGATGGATGGACACAGCCTTGTCATTTTGCATCACTTTACTAACTGCATGTATAAATCTGATATATAAATATATAAATAATAAAAGAAGTAAGTAGACTTGGATGTTTCATACTGTCATTCAGTAATTCTAAGGGTCTCTAGATTTCTGGTCATATTACAGGATATTGCAGTACCTGTATGCACATTTACTAAGCCTCCATCTCCACAGTTGTTTCTAGTGCTTTTTGACTTTTTTGGCCCGTTGCATTGTTTCCCCACTGAAGGTATGTCGGAGGCTGGTCCGGAGCATGCACACAATGACACTGCACCTGGTAGTAGTGTAGTTGTTAGTTCGCATGATGCTGTGGCGGCTCTGCATGAGGAGGGGATTGCTGCCACTTCACTGCACCACATTAAACCCATCCAGAAAGTGTCTGGGCGTTCCCAAAGGACTTCCAGCTCTCAACTTGATGACATAGAATGGGACTTTGGATCAGATGATGATAGCCAAGATGTCATTAATGTGAAAACTGTTGAGGAGCACTATAGCAGTGAAGCATCAGTTGATGGTGCTCCTGGTTTGATTCAAACAAGAGAGAAAATTTCTATGAACATCATGTCTGAAGCCATGACCAGGACTGAAGAAAGTTACACCAGCGAACCATTTCAGAGTGCCTCAGAATTTTCTTCAGTAATAATTGCCAGAAGTAAATACCTCACCAGTGATTTTCTTGAAGGGGAAAGGAGGTACTTAACTGATGCTCCTCCACTGCTTATCAAAGATGCTGCGACACTGGCAGGGGATAATGCTTATTACAGTCAAGATGACCCCTACAAAGAGATTGAGGGTATGTATGGAGGAGGGGAGAACAGGCAGTACCAAGGTTCCATCCATAGTGACTCAGACTGTGATAGTCATGGGTCTCCCATGTCTCCTGAAAGCAGAGTTTCACAGAGCAAGAGGAAAACTCTGGGCAGTTCAAGTGGTTCAGATGTGGCTCTCCATGAGGGGGCCGAGCTGTCTGAAGATGAGCAGCACTCAGGTATACACAAATCCAGGTTTGCGGTAATTGCTGTCATTGCTATAGTGTTCTTGATCAAAGTACTGATCACTCGGGTTGGTATCAAGAGTTAGGAAATTCTGGAAAGCTAAAAGATCGTTTTTTCATACACACAAACATGCACACTTACGCATAGGTGCATGAAAATTCCACCCCGTTATTTGTGTATATACAAATGCAGAGTAGTTAGCATTTATGTATTTGTGTAGCTAGTGATGTGGGAGTAATTGGTATTGTATGACTTCTAGTTGTTTATGAAATATGCTGTAGTTTGTCCATTGTTATGTGTCATCCCATGTGTGTGTGTGTGTGTTTGTGTGTGTTAGCATTTTGGGGTGATAATTATTTTATGTTCTTGAAATTAGGAGTATGTTACTTTTCCTGTTATGAGATATGGATAAGTTACTGTCTCAAGACAGTTACTGGCTCTTTAAAAGAACGTACATAGAGCACATAGTACTGCACGTGTCCATTTATTGCAAGGAATTTCTGTTGTTTGCTCATATATTTTAATTGCTACTGCTAGAAGTACTGCATCCTAGATTGATGATAATGCATGTTCTTAAAAGCTGGCAGGTAGGTGCGTGATACATTTCTCAAGATATGGAATGAAGACCATACACCATCTTTAAAAATGTTTAAGAATACTCTCTGTCCAAAGATCAGGTATGCTGCATCATTGGGTAAAGAGTTCCTGACATTTAAGAGGCATTTTATTGTCAAAGCAACAGTAACTATTTACCCATTGGCGCAGCTATATCTCAGGTGGCTTAAATCTTCAGCAATACCGCTGTGAGAACCGCATGTATCTCAATTTTTATCTGATATTAGTGACGTGGTGAAGAATTTAGTAGTCTTATTTTAGTGTTCCCAAATGATTCTGCCCAGAATATCATTAGAGAAGCAATGTTGATGTGGCTAATGTTATAATATGTTCCATCAAGGAATAGTAGTCATAATTTCCAGTACCTGAATGTATGTAACTCAAGTATGCATGCATACAACACTACTGCCACCGGGTGTCAAACCAATTGCAGTTGACAGATATATCATATCGTATCATAATACAAAGAGTACGGATTTCTTGTTCAGTCATATTTCGTAACTTTCATGACATTTGATGTTATGGAATAGTAGCTTAATTCAGTAATGTTCCCCAACTGCTTCACGTATGTGCACCCTTATATGGTGACCAGTTTTTAGAAATGTTGATTTTAGATTACCTCCATCCAAAATAATATACAGTGCTATTCGGTGGCAGCATGGTCATTCCTAAGTACATGAGGTGGTGAGCGTAGATTTCTCTTAGCTTTGTTAATTATGTGTAATAATCTTTTCATCAAATAATCCAGTCTGCAGCTGGAACAATAGAACCAAACTGATTCAAATGTACTAGAACATTGTTTGTGAAGACTGGGCGTGTCGCATGAAGGTGGGTTTGGCGTTATATTAAGGGAGCTTTCGTTCCTTGCATGTCGTTTCATAAAAAAGTTCATTTTTTGTTACATAATTTGCCTTGATCGTGGTAAAGAATGCCATAAGGCAGTGCTTTTCAAATTTTGTCTCTCGAACTCTTTTTCAGACTGAAATATTCCGCATCCCAGCCTTCTTTTTGCGTTTGGCAATGTAGGTTTTTTTTTGTAGGCACATAGAATAAGTTTAATTAATCGATAACGCCTTACAAAGTATTGTTTATTAATTTCTCAGTATGACAGATGAGGCTGTTGTGATGGACACATGAATTTCACATCAGGTATAATAGGTGAAACTTGCAGTCTGCCTCAGCACCCAGCTTATTTCTATATTTAGTTGTTGCTGTAATTTATTGTAGAAATCCATATTCGCATAGGTGGGTGGGTGGAAGCGTCAGTACTTGTCTAGCTACACATTTCAAGATCTCAGGATACTCTTTGGTTAAGCTGACCCACAAAACTTGAAAGAGAGATGCTGGGATATGTTTGCTTTAAAATTGAGTCTCTTGCAATGTCTGTCAACTTTCATATTCATTGCTTTAGAAGTCTTTCATTCATAATGACCTAGTGAAAGGATTTTTCAGCCAGTTATTATCATTATTGTTTGGTGGAAAATATTCAAGAAACAATTTTTTTTTAAATGTCTGAGCTGCTCAATGCTTTACCCTTTTCTTCAGGATATAAGTTGTAGCTTTACAGCAGCTACTTTACCCTCAGCTGTGAACAAAATTACGCTGCAGCCCTGTACTAAGAAGTTGAACATGTTTACCTTACTGAAATTGTCAGTGAGGTATGCCAGCTACTGCAACCAAAGAACAAATGAGAAGTAGTTGGCTGATGGTGTCTCTGTTCTAGACAAAAAACTAGTGATTTCATTCTCAGTTGCAAGACTGTCATCAGAACCTTACCACGAGACAGCCAAAAAACTTCAGTATGAAAAATCAAAGTTTCATACTCATTGCCACTGCCATTGCAGAGCACCGTAAACAGTCCGGTATTTAATTGGCATGCCTAATGCTAATATCAATGAGTCTGACTTCCTTTTAACCACCAGTATGCGTTTGTGCACAATGCAGTGACTATTTGTATATAATTTGGGTACAGTCTTCAAGTTTGTGTACTGTTCTCTGACTACACTGTCTCTGTCATGGACTGTTCAGATGAGGGGGAAGGCAGTTTTTATATGGCCTTGCTTGGATTATTCTCCTTGGAGTAGCATACCCCAGAAAGGGCCAAATGTTCTGAAGTTATGCACCTCTTTCTTATTCCATTTCAAAATGTAGTATCCTTGTTTAATGGGGTATGCGGTGGCACAGTTGGTTGAGGCACTGCGCTACAAGTCAGAAGGTCATGGGTTCAATTCCCGATGGTGTCATTGGAATTTCAAAGACATAATCCTTCCAACCACACTATAGCCCTGGGGTTGACTCAGCCTGTAACAGAAATGAGTACCAGGAATATTTC
>Ga0136643_10013318_pt1 | contig 12298 bp, 10 predicted proteins | sample TergutLab28metaG_FD_96883 | JGI IMG/M metagenome (GOLD analysis project Ga0136643, IMG submission 96883) | Labiotermes labralis P1 segment gut microbial communities from Petit-Saut dam, French Guiana - Lab288 P1 (version 3) (version 3) | ecosystem: Host-associated > Arthropoda: Insects >...
AGATCATTCTTCCTGTACAGTCAGCTTTCTGGTATATAGTATTTGCTGTAGCCCTCCCGTTCTCCTACGTGTTCTGCTCCCGGGAGCAGAACACGTAGGAGAACGGGAGGGCTACAGCAAATATTTTAAAGAATTACAATGATGCACGGAACAATGAATGTAAAATTTAAAAAAAAAACTCCAAAAAATCAAACAAAGTACACAAAATCACAACAAAAAGAGGAGTTTTGTAAATACACACACTTCCAGCTGGACGTATAAATTTATACTGCTGTTGTACATGACTGTGTTTGTCAACAGATTGACCAAAAGGGTAAAAAGTAACTGTACAGACAAGAATTGTATGAGGGTAATTAAAAATCTCAATTTTATCTGAAAATGTAACGTTCACAAGTAGCCCCGTTATTTCATTAAAACATGTTTCAGCAATTCCGTCTCTAGTATAAACAATATTTTGCTGGAAGGTTTGTAACAGTAAACTGATGACTGGAAAAATTTAGTAAGAATATGTGTAGTTCGTCTTGCATTTCGATTGCGCTACCTTCGGAACAAGAGCGGAAATTTCTTGCTGTAAGATTAGTAGAAGTCTGACTACAAGAACATCACACCAGATGCCGTTTGTGCGCTATTTCATCTGTATTTAACCCTATAAGCACACGTGTCGCTATGTAGCCACTGCCTGATTTAACATTACTACAATGTAACAATTGTGGTCCATATAGTATCTTTTGTTTGATTATCTCGACAGAAAGAATTTCAAATTTTAATAGAATAACTGTTAAAGGAACATGTCTAAATTTATTGAAATTAAATAAAATATATATTTATGTACGCGAGGATCTGTGATTTGGAGGCTGAAGAAGCTTCATGTTATTACTGTCGACAAAAGATGGCTTGCTAAGGCAATTGTCGGGTGATTTCGCGTGGCCACAGACTGTTGACTGTAGGCACAGCGTCGCTTCTTTGTGATTATATCGAAAACAGTAAGACTTAAGAGAAAAACTGTACCGGGCATAAAATGTGTATTTCATTCTTTACTATGACGTTTGCTCGAAACATTGTTCCCGCTTATAAATATTTAACAAGTTTCGCTCCAGCTGAGTGCAAAACATGAGTCTATGTCTATGTACATGTTCACGCATTGGTCGTTAAAATTGTTCGACCCAATGGAAAGCTGCAATGGCTGGAAATTATCTGTGTTAAATTCCATAAAACAGTTTGCAGCGTTTCTGCGGATAAAGATGGACGGAGTGGAACCTAACAGGCTTTCTACAGCAAAGTGAATATAAAAAAAAGAATTTTATATTTTGACCACAGATTGTATTTAGGTTATGTGTGTCGTATGGTTCTCACGATAAACAGCGATTTCTTACCTAAACAGCATTTAACCGGCTAGCGTTTACAATAGCGATAAGGTATGTTTACTGTGAGGAAGTATTCAACTTTAGGCACTGCATAAACTGGGATAATAAATGTAGTGTCTCTCACTAGATCTCTTCAGGCAGCGTCTTTAAAGTCGCTCTCTCCATCTGTCTGTACGCATACAACTCAATAACCGCCGGGCGGATTTTTATGAAATTTAATTTTGGAGTATTTTACGAAAAATTGTCCAGTCATTGAAAATTTCGATGAAATTGGTGAAAAATAACAGACATCTTACATGACGAACTACACGCATTTCGGTGCACATGTCCAGCTGCAGGTCTACACATCATGGCCGGCGAAGAACGACAAAAATTCTTCAGTGAATTTAGACGTCATCTGAACATATATAAGAAGAATAAAGAAAGACGCAAAATCACACTCCAAACACAACTTTATCTGCGTGAAGACCAGCTGCATGTTTCGGCTATATATAGATATCATCAGGCCGAACATGGACCCATAAATAATAAAAATTATAATAAAATGTATTAAAATTGTAGGGACTAGATTTCATCTTGCGTTAATGTACAGTTGTAAAAAATTGTATAAAAGTGCATAAGAAAATGTGGAGTTGAAAGAGGATTGTGGAAAATTATAAGTTATAAAAGTCTTTTCTGAACAATAATAGTAGTAATGATGTTCCAAATTTGAATGAGGAGACGTAAGCGAACAGTCGATCGCAAGAATTGTTGGGCAGCACAAATACGTTTTTCAGATGAAATATTATTAAATAAATAATATGTAAAGATAAAATGCTATTGTAAAATATGTAAGGAGTATTTGTAAACTGGGGTGGTTGTTATACACAAACTGTGATATTTACTTTTATGTCGATAAAACGTATATAATTGTGTATTCCAGACCAAGGGTGTAGATCAGGTTTTAAATCTTAGTATATCCTTTGAGATACACCAGTAATTATGTATATTTATGCATAGAATCTACGTAATGGATCTTGCAATTGATGTTTTTTGGTACAGGCTGCTGTCCATTGTGTACTGCAGTTAGAATGACTTGTATTTCACGATCGTTGAAGGCCAATTGTACTAAGGTGTGTTGGTGGTGGTGGGGGGGGAGGGGGCTATTTAGGTGAGGGGATTGTGGTGTTGGTTGTATGTAAGTAGCACAATTTGTGTACTACAATCACCCACCAGTTTACAGAATATTCCTTATAATAATGTTTTATCTTTACAGATTGTACATTTAATAACTTTTCATCTCCAAAACGTATTTGTGCTGCCCAACAATTCTTACGATCGGTTTTTCACCTAAGTCTCCTCATTCAAATTCGGAACATTGTTAATGTTATTGTTCAGAAAATTTTTAAAAGTTTTTATAAATTAAAACTTTCCACAATCTACTTGAAACTCCCTGTTTTCTTACGCAATTTTATACAATTGTACAAAACTGCATATTAATGTAAGACGAGATCTCTTCTATAAAACTTCTTATAGCAGTGTATTACAGTTTTTTCCTACCTATGGTTCTGTGTCCAGCCTGATGATGGCTACATATAGCCGAAATATGTAGCTGGTTTTCACATAGATAAAGTTGTGTTTGGACTGTGATTTTGCATCTTTTGTTCCCCTTATATATGAATAATTAAAACAACGGGAATGTCTTATCTAAAAATTACGTCATCTGAAGTTGGTCTCTTTCATTCTTTTAACACAGTGCTCTTTAATTATGTCTTTGAAGCTCATAGTAAACAAAGCATATACAGCTACACACAAGCCTGTTTAATTCTGTATTAGTATGTGTGTTATAACACTAAAGGGTTAAGCTTTAATAATCATTTATCATGTAGGTGCGTTTCAACTTCTCGCCAATTGGAAGAACAAGAATTTCGACGCAGAGGGAACAGCTGCTTGAGAGCTGAACGTTTTTCACTACAAGAGAAGAGTTCATCACAGTTTTATTTACTTATTTATAGTTAAATTTATTTCAATCCTGATGTGTTTGTTGTTTAAGAAGGCTATTAAAATACTCGAAATTGTGGGCGCTGTGCTGAAAATCTCCCAATTTACGCTATTTATAAAGCAGCATAAAAGTCAGGCCTAGTATTCACGAACTAAAAATTTAGAGGCAACAACAGAGCGAACGCAACATAACATTTGCTATGCTTACATTTGCCGAGCTGTTTATGTATTATTTAGACAAGCTTTTGGATTCAAAGGGTTCATCAGCAATAAAGTGGCAGACACTGTATGAACAAAGAGAGATGTTCCTGACGCTGAACTGCAATAGAGCGCTCTCAGCCGAATGACGCTGGGGCAAATTTTATTTATATACAGCGCCGACACAGATTTTATACGGAAGCATTTTTACACGATTAAACTGTTCAGCGACAAAAGAGCTACGTTGCGTGTTAACGTGTTCCCAAACGCTGAATTACTCTCTAAACAGCCTATAACATGGAATGGTATTTGTAGTGACATGAAGTCGATCGCAAATGGTCCGGGTTAATACGACCTCTCGAATAAAACTCAGAAGATGAGCCTGGACACGTAAGGACTGAATGGTGTACCATGTGACACGGTACACAGACTTAACAGGGCATTCTTTACTTTTGAAAATCCCATACGATTGTCCCGTAAACGCATAAATGTAATTTCCCTACGCCCATAAGACAGTAGGTCCTCCCAACGCCGATTTTCGCGATACTCACAGTACTTAAAAGCATCGTGTTCAGACCTTTCGTATGGAATTTCACTCAAGTCGGACAGTAAGTGCGGAAAATACGGAGAGAAATTCATATATGCCGGTAAGTAAACTACAGCTGCCAGTGCGCTAATTGTAAGGAAACTTAGAGTCATTAAGTTTCCTGTTCCAGCTTCTTTTTTTTCCTGTCAAACCGAATTAGAAATGTAATAAGTATAGATAAAATGTGAATGACGTTCGTAAGTAAAGCACGGCTTTAACTGCACCGATTTTCATGAAACTCGCAACTCCTCGACGAAATTGTGCGGACAATTCCAGTAACGAATTTCACTCATGTCGGTCAAGAAGTGTGGAAATTATGGCTATAAATTCATTTCCACCGTGAAGTAAGTATGACTGCCACTAAAGAGATTTTCACGAAACCAAAGCCCACTTGACAACATTTTTCGGGAAAAAAAGACACCTCTTATACCGAATATCACGAAAATTCGACAAATTTTAGTCGCCCGTATGAGGTAACAAAAATGGAAGAAAAAATAGACGGACGGACGTTGTTGCTACATAAGGTGTTCTTTCATCATTTCATGAAAAATGCCTGCAACGTATTACAGTCGCGTAAGTAGTCAAGAAATTCCCCATATTTTATGGGTCATGAAAGTGAATTCCCAACTTCACATCCTGCCGCAACTGAAACATGGCCCGCATCACCTGAATCCAGTCACTACTTTGCATCCCGTAACTAGAGATTCGCTTTAATATATTATCCACCTATCTATGCCTAGAACTCCCAAATATTCTGTTTCCTTCAGAATATAAAAACTAAATTTTATGTGTATTTTTCACACCACAGAAATATTTCCAATTTCTCACTGTTTCACTGCCACCTGCAAGTACACTAAAATGTAACTTGTACTTTTCTAATTGCTTGCAACTGCTTTCAATAAAACTGACGTATAGACACTCATAAACATCTAAAGTCAAACCTCATGCCCACTTTTGACACGGAAACACACATACTCTTGGATAAGTTTTTTTTTAATATGCCAACGAATGGGCAACGTTACTTCACCCTCCACCCCCCCCACTCCAACTCTCTTTCAAACACAGGGATAACTTTGCTCCCTAACACACTACTTCCTTCTAGTAGAACCTGAATGTCAACCTTAGTAAAATTTTTATACTGCTCATTACAGTGTCTTGTCTCCGGATACATTTATCCTTCCATTTCCGTTCCCACTGTCAGTATTAGATGTTTACCCATCAATGCTTTTTACGCACTGTAGTTTTCTTCATTACTTACTTGATTTATATATTGTAAAAAATACGGGGCCTAGGATTATCTTGGATTTCCGCTTAACTACACGTTTCCGTTAAAAGATTGCTAATGTTGCACAACATCTGAAAGAGGGAAAACTTTATGTCCATACACTTTAATTTGACTTCAAAATGCAACATTGTGGAGACACAAATGTGTCAGAAGGTAACAGAATGGGACACGTCATTTACGCTGATGACCCTGTTTATGGGATAAAAACAAAAACATCATAAAAATGCACGGAATGCGTGGTCACACAGTCTGGTAGAAATTTAAAGACGTTTCGGAGAAACCTACTGCCTACCTCTTTAAGGAACGTGAACTCTTGAACTCCGAAGACTGTAGATGCTGAATCCTCCTAATCGTATGTAAATTTCTACCAGACAACACGGCTCCACATCCCAGACGACAGTAAGCTTTATCGTCACCGCCACGAGAACATCGCAAAAGATCAGAACTTTGTTACTCTAGAAGTATGCCAAGTACATGTACTTTCAAATCTCGTTACCATAATAGAGGACAAAATCGTAAAGTAAAGATAGCTAACAAATCCGTAGAAAATGTGGCAATAAACTCAGATCCTTGGAAGCGAATTTTATAAATCAAAACTATATTCACGAATAGACTAACAACAAATTACATTCTGAGGCAGCCAACTGCGGCTGAGTTCAGGATATTTTCTCCTCCCACCTCCCAAGTAAAAAAAAAGAATTTTTAAGATAAACCCACAAACAACTGTAATTTTACTTACTGTTTTATGAGAGTCAAAAATAACGTATTTTATTCTAAGGAAGAACACAATGATAAGTGTAATATTGCTCTTCGTCATATGAGTTATAATGTGGCAGACATTTTGCCGACATCATTAGCTATGTTTTCGTTCCACATCTTGGCCTGGAGAATTGCGTACATTAACAGCGATCTTTCCCTGATCCGAAAACCACACAGTTTGCTGCAGCTGACCGGTTTATGTTTCGGTGGAAGAAGTGTGCCCTGGACGCAGCTACATAGACTGTAATAAACAGACATCGGGGAATGGCAACATAAGTGGCAAAAACGGTATTTTTCTACTTATTTTCATTAAGCTACACACCGCGAATATATAGCCAACCAGCCAGCCACATGACCTGAATCTGACCAAAACTATATTCCAGTCTACATCATCATAAAATTTAATATCCTTTTTAGTAATATGCTATTCTCCAATTGTCTGTCCAGTATCGCAACGTCCAGTGACAAAACTGTTCATTTTGGTATTAGGAAGAGGCGTATGTATGAAGACGAAGCAGTGGAAAGCATCATCACCTGTTAACAGGTGCCAGTTCAAACATTCGCACGGGCATCGGAAAATCATAACTTTTCATCGCCATCAACAACGGAGGACAAGCTAGTTGGCTTGCTGACGGCCTTGCATTCGAAGGTGCAGCATCTCGAGTCTCTCCTCCCGACTGCCATATTACTTGCAGCTTAATTTGCGTCTACATCCTTAAATATCAATGTTAGGTCCAGTAAGACCTGTTCCTCTTAATCTTAAGGACACTTATTTTTAAGTATTCCATTCCGTGCATTCTCATAATATTAAACACATTTTAATTATACCAAACAAATACACAATATTTATTCGTTACATACATTTATTGTATTTCACCTACACGTTTCGGTATTACATCATCTGGGGGAACTTTCGTGCCTGTACTTAACACCGTATGTTGTTATGTAGTTATTAACTACGGTTTCATAATAGTCAAGGCGTAAATTACAAAAGGTACAATTGTGCATATGGGGGACCGCGGTGGCACAGTGGTTAAGGTGCTGTGCTACAAATCGGAAGGTCGCTGGCTCGATCCCAGCTGGTGTCCTTGGAATTTTTCATTGACATAATCCTTCCGATCGCACCATGGCCCTGGGGTCGACTCAGCCTCTAACTGAAATGAGTACCAGGAGTATTTCCTGTGGGTAAAGGCGGCAGGTGCATAAGGCTGACAATCTTACCACCATCCTGTGCCGTTTTCATGAAATCTGGGAACCTTAACTTCCTGGAACCCTCTGTGCCACTCCAGGCTTGTAACGGGACTGCTTTACCTTTACAATTGTGCATATAATGGAGTTACAACATTGTAACTCCAGTACATGCACAGTTACAATATTGTAACTCCAGTATATGCACAGCTACAATATTGTAACGCCAGTGTATGCATAGTTACAATATTGTAACTCCGGCATGTGTACAGTTACAATACCGTAACTCCAGTATATGCACAGTTACAATACTGTAACTCCAGTATATGCAAAGTTACAATACTGTAACTCCAGTATATGCAGAGTTACAATATTTTAACTCCAGTATATGCAGTTACATTATTGTAACTGCAGTATATACACAGTTACAATATTGTAACTGCAGTATATACACAGTTGTACCTTTTGTAATTTACGACGTAACTACTATAGAAACCACAGTTAAACGCTACATAACAAAATATGGTTCTGAGTAAAGGGCACAAAAGTTCTCCCTGATGATGGTGAATGTAACGTCGAAGCATGTAGGAGAAATACAATAAATATACGCAATGAATAAACATTGTGCATTTGGTTGGTATAATTAAAATGTGTCTAATCTTGAAGACACAGTGGGTTTTTCCCTCTTTGTTTTGGTCTCCCCATATCATGGCGTCTACTTTGATGACAATGAAGATATAATGGTGGGAAACGATTTTTTTCATTCATGTCACACATGTCCTCTATGTCTTTTGGCACTGAACGATGTGTTCAGCTATGCTGGATACTAATAATTTTTCATGGATGTTTGTGTTCCCCCCCCCCCCCTTTTTTTTTTTTTTTTTTTTTTTCCAGACGTGGTTAAACCTGAAAGTGGTCCTAAAAATCTCAGCTGTGCTACATTTAACCTAAATATTTTAAATATTTAAAAGTAATTAAGAATTCCAATTTAAATGGTTTGCATAGAATGAGTCCTTGTTTAGTGGCCCCAGTCGTGGGTTTCATTGCTTGAGCGAAAATACTCCCTCCACGAAGCGACGTGCATCACTCAGTAGTTTCTGAATGGATGGCCTGCTGGGAGGGTTGATGAGTCCTAACCCAGTAAACACACAGCGCAGCTAAAAAATCTCTTTCCCATTATCTTAGTTCGGATTTACTGGAGGAAAGGAATTCTGTTGGTACCCAAATATAACGGTGGGCCGGGATAGCTCAGTCGGTAAAGCGACTCGCTGCAGTCTAGACGGCCCGGGGATCGAATCCCGGTGCTGGCGAGTTTTTCGCACCCGTCCAGACCGGACCTGGGGTCCACTCAGCCTCCTACACAATGGGTACCGGGTATTTCCCGGGGTAGAGCGGCCAGGGCGTGGCGTTGACCACCCACCCACATCTAGCTCGGAGGTTAAAGAAAGAGTACAGCCATATTTCTACTTCCCCTATGGGTTTTCGTGGCCTGTTCTAGAGCAAACTTTACTCTACTTTACTTTACCCAAATGTAACACAGAATCACGTGACTGGAGTAGCTGCTGTGGGCAGAAAATAAGTTCTCTGCATATTATCATAGATCTTTTGCTTAAGAGTCTGGGACATGCAGAACGCAATTTGGTGTTTATACAGTCATGAGGCAGAATTCATGATCCTATAAAATCAAGTTTATTGTTTCTGTAACAACCAGATTCTCGTGTGCAGCACAAAGGGCGTGGAAGAAAGAAGTAAAGGTACAGGAACATCTTTTAAATGCAATTTTATTTACAAATTATCTCGCTTTTCTTCTATTTTAATAATATATTATGCGGTATTAAAGAATAAAACAAAAATCAACCCTTTCAAGCACAGTGGTAATTATATATACCACGTATTTTAACACTAAAATTCTGCAATTTTTTCCACACGGCGTATTTACGTGTTGTGTATTATTCTCACAACAAACAGCGATTTTTCCCTAAACGGCGTTAAGAGACTGATGTTTGTAATGGAAACGCATTTACTTTTCTGTGTGGTAGGAACTTAACTTTTAATATAATTTGAATGAATGAAGAATGAATAGATATTTTCCACGCACACCCAGGCTACTGAGCGGTGCTCACACCCTGGATATCTTCCGTGAACGAAACGGACGTACCAAGTCATGGGCTTGGTTTGTGTCGACGATTACTTTCAATCTTCAAGGCTTCAGACCTTGCGGAGGAATTTTTTATCCTTCATGCTTCAAAGGGTTAAATATCAGTTTTAGACACAGCCTAAATGACAAAGTCGTGTCATTAGAGTAAAACTTAAAAAAGCGATGTATTTATAGAAAGACGAAAAAATAAAATGACTTTCTTCTACGTTTTCAGAACATTCCGATCACAAACACAGTTCAATTACACCCACTCTTTAATACTGTACACTATTTTATCACCAGACAAAGGCCTGCCAGAATTTTTCCTTCAGTTTCTAAGGTACAGAACTGAACTACTGTTTGCCAACCTTTGCCATTCTATAAGATCATCTAAACAGAAAACTTTCCTTCAGATCAATCTCATGAGAGTAGAATCTGTTCTATTGGACAGTAACTAAGATGGCTTTCAAACAGCTTCACAATGAAGATGCAATTAAAATAGGCACCGACTACAGTTATTTAAAAATTACGACTACAAAATTAAAAATCAGTTTGAATTTGTAATTTTGCATTAGTTACAGTAATAATTACTTAAAGTATTTTAAGATTTAAGTAACATTATTATTGAAATGTAAAAGTATTCTTATCTAATTTTGGAAGGTTTCAATAATACACATAATATACCTCTACTGATAAATGAAATTGATCAGATCTGATTTGCATTAAATTATTCTTGTGCATATTTACTAATGCGAAAATAAACGTATGGCACATATTGCAACAAACAAAACTATCTGACAAGACTTGGTGTGTTTTCTATATTTCTGGAGAAGTAAATGTGTTGCCAGAAGCGATGGAACCTGTTAACGTTAACATAAAATCTGACGATATCACTGGCTCTTTTGTCATTGTTGCAAGTGGACTGACTTTTTAAGTTTCCCTCGAATGACAAAATAGATTTAATAAGGTGCCCTGTCCCCGGCGTTGTTTCGCCAGTAGTTAGCTAGATGGCGACACAGTAGGTTGTTCCGCTTCCGTAGGAAGGCTCGCTGAACCTACACCTGTAGCGTTTGGATCGCTGGTGGGTGCTGGTGGGCTTTGTAGGGCATTGCACGGATTCATGTTGGTGACATTGTTGGGCGTCTTTACGCCAGCGCACGATGATGCCGGCGAAGATGTCGGAGACCTACTTGTAGTTCGGTCACTTGCGGCTACGTTCACTGTCAGATTTGTCGCTACTGTCAGTACTTGCTGTCTCATTGAGTCCGATTCTGAGTAGCAACTTTCAGATACCGAACCGTCTGCCGTGAACAGAGAAGTGTTCGAATGCTCTTCACCACTACTGGGGGAAGCCAAGGGGGTCATGGGACCTACAGTGACAGGTGCTGGGTCCACCCCAAGTGTGGAAGGTTTCGCTAAATTTATTCCATTGTTCACTTTCGTCACAGATGCCATGGATGCTGGCACCTGTGGCACCGTAACGGGGGATGCGACTATGGACGCCTTGGTCGGTGAGGACGCCTGTGTTACGGGTGCATTCTTATTGGTCGCGTCTTTGTTGTGGTGTTTGCCGTCTTGCTTGCCTGCAGTCTGGTTCTTATGCTCGGCTGCTTCAGCGTTGCTAATGTTATCCTGTTTCTTCCACTTCGTGCGACGATTCTGGAACCATATTTTCACCTGAAACAATCGAAGAAACGAATTATGATATTTGGGGTTTTCTCAGCGGTAAATATTAACTTTTCCAGGTAGATCATCACATTCCGAAGGACTGTTATCTGAAAAAGAAGGCTGAACTTCGTTCCAATATGACATTCCGAAACGAAAACAAGAACTGGCCACCAAAGTTCATCGTCCGACTAGAACTGAAAACTCAGAAAGGCCGTGAGGATTTCCTTGTCCAAATTGGCAACACTAACAAATAAAACTAATGTACTTAAACACGCCATGAAGACGTATGGAAAAGTACGGTACAACCTCCAGGCATTCTTAACCACGTCACCAGGTGGAAATGGATTTTCAGTTCTGTGTCCCCCTCGGGGGAGGAGCCCCTGTTTCCCGCCAGACAGTAGGCCCGGTGAGCACATAGCCATTGTAAACTCTGTGCCGAAAATACAAACATCTTGCCTCATCAAGAATTAACCCCCGATTCCTCGGTCACCTAACACATAAGCTACAGTCACGTGTCCCATTAAAGCATGACGGTAAATAAATAAATAAATATATATATATATATAAACATACATATACACGGCCTACTTTAATACTGAGACACTGTACATTCTACCCGCAGACTGCATTTATGTGTTTCGTATGATTCGCGTAGTGAGTAGTGATTAATTCAATGCCCAGAACAATAGCGAGTCTGCGCTCTTTATAAAAGGCGTCGAATTTTTTGAGTAGCTGAGCAACTATAATATTCTCAAACACGATTCTTCTCCTTGGAGTCAGGTACGTAAAACACAATGGATGCCTGATGTAGTTGTAATCCCTCACCTTACAATTTGTGTGTGCTGGCATATATGGTATGTGTGGGGGCCTTCCTGCTACTCGGTATTTGGGGTCCACCCCGCAAATCGATGATCGGGGGGTCCCGTTATATTTAAAAGCACTGTTACTCCAAGACAGAATACTGTTGTTTGTCAGACGAACGAGATCCAGTCCGAAAAAAAAATTTAGTAATCTGTATGTTTGGGGGCCACTTGACACACAGGGCCCACCGCTCGGGGGGTCTGCGGGGGAATTAACCAAGCCAGTGTGTGTGTGTGTGTGTGTGTGTGTGTGTGTGTGTGAGTGTGTGAGGG
>Ga0136643_10013319_pt1 | contig 12298 bp, 6 predicted proteins | sample TergutLab28metaG_FD_96883 | JGI IMG/M metagenome (GOLD analysis project Ga0136643, IMG submission 96883) | Labiotermes labralis P1 segment gut microbial communities from Petit-Saut dam, French Guiana - Lab288 P1 (version 3) (version 3) | ecosystem: Host-associated > Arthropoda: Insects >...
AGTAGAGATTTCCATTATATTTAATAATTTTTATGATGATGATGATGATAATGATCATCATCATATCCTGAAGTTGAGATTTCCATTATATTTAATCATTTTCATGATGATGATGATAATGATCATCATACCCTGAAGTTGAGATTTCCATTATATTTAATCATTTTCATGATGATAATGATAATGATCATCATCATATCCTGAAGTAGAGATTTCCATTATATTTAATAATTTTTATGATGATGATGATGATAATGATCATCATCATATCCTGAAGTTGAGATTTCCATTATATTTAATCATTTTCATGATCATGATGATGATGATAATGATCATCATACCCTGAAGTTGAGATTTCCATTATATTTAATCATTTTCATGATGATGATGATAATGATCATTATCATATCCTGAAGTTGAGATTTCCATTATATTTAATCATTTTCATGATGATGATGATAATGTACCCTAAAGTTGAGATTTCCATTATATTTAATCATCATCATCATCATCATCCAGCAGTCAGGGAGTTAGGCAACTTGTTGGCCCGTTCCGGCCTCACTGATCCAGGTGTCTACTCAAAGGTCTTGTGCGGTTCATTAAACCACGTAGCGTGTAAATTTTTTTTAATAGTGTCAGTCCGTTTATTCGTATTCAGTCAACTTTCTGAATCCAGCCTGTTTTATATGTCGACATTACGTCTGCTATGACATATGTTTTTATGTATCTTATTACACCTTCATTTCTTGTACGGTCCATTGCCCTCTGCTTTACAAATTTGTCTTCAGCAGCCGCAATTCTGGTTTTGCGGCTTTTCATGCGGTCCCGCATTTAGTCCATTTCCTTACTTTCCTTTTTCTACAGTTGTTTAATGAATATTTTTTCTTAGAATTTTACAATATATTTGATAGACGTTTCCTTGCTCTTACACTGCGCTCCTGATATGTAAATAAATCGGTAAAAATTAATATGAACAAACAAACAAACAAAAAACTAAGAACTAAAATAATTAGAAATTACCATCAACATAAGTAATTTGTTACGTTATGTAGATGTGGGGCTACACTATGTTACGTTATGTAGATGTGGGGCTACACTATGTTACGTTATGTAGATGTGCGGCTACACTATGTTTCGATATGTAGGTGTGCGGCTACACTATGTTACGTTATGTAGATGTGCGGCTACACTATGTTACGTTAGGTAGATGTGCGGCTACACTATGTTACGTTATGTAGGTGTGCGGCTACATTATGTCGTCATCCTCAGGCCATCAAAATACATAAAAACCGATACTTCAATTGCATCATCGGTGATGGGATGTCAGAGGTCTCAATTTTCAGTGTTACAAAATGCATGACAATAAGATTTAAAAAATAAAATGTGTATGGCATTTAGGACTAAATATTGTCGGCGTTGAAAGCGGTAAGGTCTATTGGATTCATTCTGGAAGCTACACATTTGTGCTTCTTGCGTGTTGCCTTCATAAAATGCGGTGTGTTTTCGACGCGGTGTGCAATTATAAGTCGAAGATAACCGTTCATAATTAAGTTTGGTTGGCGCGAAACGTATTATTTATTTCGATATGCCGATATAGGCCTGTACCATGTCTTCCGGTTCTAAACCTGGATTTATCGGTGTGTGTGTGTGTGTGCGTGTGTGTATGTGTGCGCGCGCGTGTGTGGGGGAGTGGGTATTGTGTGTGTGTGTGTGTGTGCGCGCGCGCGCGCGAGTGTGTGGATGGGTGGGAATTTGTGTGTGTGTGTGTGTGTGCGCGCGCGCGCGCGCGTGTGTGTGGGTGGCTGGGTATTGTGTGTGTGTGTGTGTGTGTACTCGCGTGCGCGAGTGCCTGTTGTTGGGAGGAGATGTCGAAGATAAAACTTAATCAACCAACCAAACAAATAACTAACCAAAACTAACCAACTAGTAACTAACTAACTTCATCATACAGTTCCATTCTTGAGCAGCTATTAATTCCTCACGTACTGTGAACCTCTCATGAATTTTGTGAAACCTGAACGATAATTGTCCTTTTATGTGCACAAAATATTTTGCTCTCCCATTCCAGATTAATCCAGTTTACTCCATCCCATCCTTATTTATTTATTACATATTTCAATACTAATTGCCCATCTATGCCTCGGTCCTTCAGGTTGCTCTTTTCTCCAGGTTTCCTCATTAACAGCGTACGACACACATACAAACACACGACGTGCTGCCACATCACCAAAGTTAATATAAGGAAGTGAATCACTGATTGTTTTAACATATAACTTTAGCAAGGAACAATATGTGCTCCCTGAGGATGATCGTAGGATCGAAACACGTAGGAGGAGGGTTTTAAGTGTTTTAATGTAAATTTTAAACTTCTTAAATAATATATATATATATATATAAGTGCATTAGTTGGTGTGTGATAATTAAACAGACTTCAGAATGCACGGTGCAATGATAAAGATGCATTATCTCATCTATGACACCCTGTACACATTTCAAACTTCAAACTCAGAAGTGATCTGTGTAACATTTACCGAATATAATCTTCACGTACGTGCCTAACAATATAAAATCTTTTCCTGAGATTTGAACTAAAATTTCATTAATTCTCTCTTTCTCACATGTGTTGTACTGAAAACACGTCTCCCTACTCGGCTCGTCGTTTCAGAATAATTAACCTAGAAAACAATTATTAGATTTTAAAATACACGTTTTGTAATTTTCTCTACTCATCTCTTGCTTCAACTATATTACACCCACCGTGAACCTATTTCTTCACTTAAACATGAATTTCAATTGCTTTCAGCTTCAGCAATATCACCACTGCGAATGAAGTGGCGTATTCTGAAAGCTCTAAAGTTCAATGATGCAATTTTACGTACTTCTTTATTTTTCAATTAACGATGTACTTAGTAGGCCAGGTTTTATTGAGTAGAATTATCCGATAATAGTAAATAAATGCTTAGGAAAAAACGGAGGGAATTAATCATGGTCTAAATTTAGAGTACTATCCCATCAGTTGTCGGTAGCGACTAAGCAATCCCACAGACATTCAGCCAGGAAACTCTGTATCTTTCCCGACATTCGACACGGATATCACACGAATAAAAGTCCGCAGTGTTATGGCTTGGGTAAATTTACCAGGTGTCATTGTATTGTATTTCTACACTGACGTTCCTAGCATTTTGTTTATAGAGGGAAAGAAAATATTACGTTTCACATTTATACTTGAATGTAGTTCAAAACACGTGGTATTGAATATTAAAGTAAGTGTATACACCACTCTTGCAGGGACGTGTTACCTGAATAAAATATGAAGACGACACGACAAGTGTCTGACAGCAAGTTGACTCTCCCAGTCATTGTTATCATTATTGATCGGAAAACATTTTAGCTGCGACAAGCTGAAATGCATGTTCATCTGCGTGAAGTTAGGGGCTCCAGGGTGTTCAATTCCACCGCAGCTGTGATGAGAATGGATGGAGCAGACAGATCAACAAGTGAGAACAGCCGATCACAGAGGGACGTTGTAAAGCGTCATGTCTGTCCGTTACACAAAATCCCAGGCTGCTCTGTGCATGCCAATATAAGCTCTTGTTGACAGAGAGTTTCTTGGTAATGAATGATGATCCGGTGAAAATATTATGATGGCGATGGTTGATTAATCATCATGTTAGGCTTATTTAATAATGTTACTTCAGATACGAAGATCAACTATCGTCTAATGAGATGGGCAGATTATTACGAACGGAAAGTAAGGATTTGGAAGGTAATACCGAAGTAACATAACGTCTTTCGTCTGAAGAGTACCTCTTTTTTTTACCTCACACAGTCCTTCAGGCCGTACTACGAGTATCTAACGTAATTTCTATCTGAAACGATGTCTTACTGCTCTGCTCGTTCAGCGACTACGAATATCACAGATACTGACAATATAATCCTGACAATGTGAAAAGCCAAACCAGCAGGCTTCTCATGGCCATGTCTGCCTTCAGTGCTCCGTGTCACGCCGCTAACACTCGCTGCTGAATACCATGAGGCAGACAAGTTTGTTAAAATATCTCGATATAAATGTTGAGCAACAATTCGTCGATTTTGTTTTGATGCTTAGCTGTAACTATGAGTCGTTTTATTAGGGAATTAATGCAAAAATTAAATATTCTAGAAGAAGGAGGGAATTTTAAAATCAAGGTACATGGTACAGAGTACTTCTTGAGACAGCAATGAGGCAGCTACGTTTCTATTCTTTAGGTTTATTACATATTTAAAAAACAAGATTTACATATTTGTTTATATTAAACCCCATTATTCACGCCCCATGGTCCTAATAATGAAAAAGTTGGCACTTGTGTAATTTGCACTTCTAAAATCTTATTTCAGACAAATAAGTTTTGCAAAGTGTAAAAAAAAAAAAAAAACAATTAAATTTGCAGAATACTTTCTGTACGTCTTGTCTTGCGCAAAATAGATGGAGAATTTAAAGTTTTGCACCTTCGGGTTATATGCCTGCTTAACAGACTCTTAACTTTCAGTCTACCTGCAGGTCTTTCTGAAATTAGTTGAAGCCAGGGAAGGTAGAACTGTTTTTAAATTTTATTCATTAACTTTGCACGGTCAAATAATTCCAGCCATTTAGGTTACGGGTCATATACAGTGTCACAGTGTCTCAAGTTCGCACTGAATATCCAGCCCGTCGTTCAGACAATGACAAAAAATCACGTAAAGTGAAATGAGTGTTTTGGGAAACCTGCAGGTACGTGCTAACAGCTGATGGGATCACACAAAGAACCAGGAGAAATCGAACCAAAGAACAATGGACCAAGGAAATGACCTTGTCATATTGAAGTTGTATGTCAGTCTGAATTTAATTACTGCCTTTAGCCGAAAAGAAATGGCGTTTTTCTTGCAAAACGTTGTGTCATTATTCAACTGAAATTAAAGGTTCAATATCAAACATTCTACAACTTTCAGATCCTTAACACACAAGTTAGTGGAGCTTTACCTAATTTAAAAATAATTTGAAGCAAAATAAAAAAAGAAAGAAAGAGAGTATAAATACAACTGAGAAGTAAAAACAAGAAATACGACGAAATTAGTGTTACGTCATTCGAACATTTTTTGCCCTTCAGAAAAATATTACCAGCACCTAAAATGCATTCATTCCTTCACGTCTTCCTGATCAACATGTCTGAAAGTGCTATTGTTACCCAGCCACATGGAAATGGTCACTGGGAAGGCAACAAGCGAAATGATTTAAGCCTAGCACGACGATGAATTGGTTGTTGTGATGTTGTTGTTAATGATGATGATGATGATGATGATGATGCATGTAAAATTATGAAAAAGAAGGAAGGATTTCTATTGAAAGGAAGAAGAATTCCGGAAGGTTGTTATCTGTAAAGTAAGATATATGCACCTGCTGCTACCATCCGAACTTTGGACTATTCCCTCTTAATGAACCCCAGAAACAGAGGCACACTGACGGCGTTTATACACAAACCAATTCAATACAATTCGCTTATGTATTAATTCCCCGTATAATTCAATCGCCCGGACTTCCTAATCACTGTCCAATTAACTCCTATAATTGTTCAAATGCAAGCTGCCAACTGCTCTAAATTGCTTCCTCCAGTTGTGCTACAATTCAATCAGACTCTCATCTAAGGAGAGTTCCAATTACGTTCTCTAGAGTGACACTGTCTATTCCTGCTGTTCATATACAAGGCAACCTTATATTTAAAAACTCGTTTTCACTGACATGTTTCACATGCGTTGTCTCTTAACGTACACTAACCGTCAATCCGCTGCATAGGCCGCAGAAACCTCGCCACGGTCGAAAAATTTGCGATTTCAGAAGTCTCGTGTGAAGACCATGTTGGTGAATTTCTTCGACTGGTAAGACACAATCCACAAAGAATTTGTTCCGGAGGATGAGACTATCAATGCAGTGTACTACAGAGGTGTAATGCAAAGGCTCCTAAACAGAATTCGACGTGTTAGACCGGGCATGTGTGATCTGGTGACTGGTTCCTTTTGCACAACGCCGTGTCCCACAACGCGACAATCGTCAAGCAGTTTTTGGCCCAACGAAAAGTGACTGTGCTCGACCACTCTCCCTATTCGCCAGATTTAGCACCTGCTGATTACTTTTTGTTCCCAAAAGTGAAATCCCACTTGAAGGGGCGCCTCTTTGACTCGATTTCGGACATCCAAAAAACCGTGGCAAGTACAATAAATACCACTGCAAAGGACGACTTCTACAAAGATATCCAGAAGTTGTATGAACGTGCAATTCTGTGTGTACAGTTACAAGGGATCTATGTCGAAAACTAAACAATAAAAGTGTCATTTCTTCCATGCAAATACTTTTTATAATGCCAGTCCTAAAACTTAGTAGACGCACTGTGTATTTCTTGTCAGAGTGTCAATGCCTCCTTCACATGATTGTTTGTTTGTCTGTGTCGTAGGAAATGCTACTAATTCCAGAAGGCTGAATCATAGCGGTATACGAACTATATCTGCAGCGGACAATTTCCAGAATATCACTTTAATATAGGACGGCCGCTACTCTTAGACAGAAGGAAAGTCTGGGATTTCGCTGTCAACATGATTCGGTAAAAAGTTACATATTTAACGTGGCAGGCAGCTTGACGTGCCGCCATGCTGTGACACTGTCTGACGAACCACTTAAGCACATTACTGCTGTACTAAAAGGGCTAATCCTAAGAGAATTATAATGAAAGGTTAGCCGTTTAAAGTACGTCGGTAACTTCATATACAACTCACGGTTTACATCGTAAAAATGCCCACAGAGGGAATTTCTGCGATTCGTACGGACCTCAGAATACACAATGGTTATTTCCCTACACAGCACTGAATGACTGTTTCTTATAATCGAGAAGGAATGTGCTTGCTTTGCCGTACTAACTTTAATTCAAATAGAATTTAATTTAATTTCTATCTTCAGAGGGCTAACAGGGTTTAACATCAAAAGCAGCTGGAAACCGTCTGGGTGTATTTAACGAGGTCGAAAGACAAAGACGCGCCCAGAAGCTTATGTTTGGTGATTCGTTTAGGAAATATGAGTTATACAAAAGTGTGTTTCGTTCATACTGAGTCAGCTGGTAACGTGTTATCAGGCAGCAATGTAGGGACGTTGAGAGCATCGAACTGTTTATGATATTAAGAGATGCGATTAGAATAAAAGAGGCTCCGTTCTGTAGCAAGAAATTCTAAATGGATCACGGCCATTTCCTCACAAATAAAAACAACAAAATGGCAATTCATTTTGCGCTTACCTCAGCTCCTAGTCCTATTTACAGCTGCCCTTGTAGCAACATGTTACTGAATATAACACACGAAATGAGAAAGTGTAAATAATGGAATATTAATTTAATACAGTCACCTGCACTGTACTTTGAAACCTGAAAGCACTGTTTGACAATTATAAGAGGTTTAATTCGTGGCTTAATAGTTTTAGAGGGTCATGTCGCCAAACATTACAGACGAAACGTAAACACTCATTTCTCATTTGACGTTTGTGTGACCGTGCATCATTAGAACAACGATGTAAGCAACCAACAAGATGCAACAAATTCCGTTTATTGATCTTTTGGTACAATGCACCGATATTGCTGCCTGCCGGCCGGCAGCAATATCGGTGCATTGTACCAAAAGCTGTACATACAGTCAAAAAGTGCTACTGAGGATGGGCGAGTTTGTCGCCCGAAATATATAGAGCTGATTTAAAAAGATCAATAAAAAGAACAATAAAGGGAATTTGTTGCATTTTGTTGATTGCTTACCTCGTTACTCATTTCTCATATTCGGCAGATCGCAGGTTCAAATGTCGGCTCGAGGACTTTATTTCCCGAAGAAGGTATCTTGTGACTTGCCTCAGACCCTTCATAAACAATTCTGAGACAGTTCCTCAGATTATTTCAGGAAAGAGTACGCCTACATGAAGTAAGTCGGATGGGAGGGTGTATGGTCCCTAGAACCGACCTGGAGGCCGCAGTGAATTAATGCCTCTTCCCTGTCCCAAATCGCATGTTGGTCATCCAAACCACAGGCAGTCACTACACTGCAGTCCATACAGAAGATATAAATGCACTGCCTGAGGAGAGAGTAGAATTTTTGTAACGCTAAATCTGTTGGTACATATGGCAACCAGTAGGTTTTGAAGATTTATTCAACACTCCAACATATTGGATTCAGTCCAAAATGAACTGAACTGTAGGTCTCAATCACGTCTACAAGCTGAAAAATTATAATTTTCTAAGGATAATTACTGCATTCGTTTGGCTCAGAAGTGCCCAGTGGCCGCTTTCTGTGAACAGGGTAACGAAACTTTAAAGTTCCATAAATGATCGCGAATTCCTTGTCCACTGCAAGTCACTTCGCAAGAAGGAGTTATCTCGTAGGGGTCAGTTGGTTGTTTTTAGACTGAGGTTCGCAAGGCCACTTTGCCGGCAACAAATATTTATGTGGTGAATATTCTCGTGTCATATTAGGATGACGTCACGTGGACCAGGCTTGTCCTGTGGCAAAAAGTGAATTAATTCTCACTGCAGAAATTTCTTCTCTATATTAATGTAGAAAACGGAAACTAAAAATTCCCTGTCGACAGATTAATATTTTAAGAGGTAACTGAAAACAGTAAAGATAATCTAAATAAACAGAACCTCAAAAGCAATAAGCTAATATCGTCCTTATGCCTGTGTCCTGAACCGTGCTATAACTGGCAGGATATATCTTTTCATTGTAACAATTTTAAAACAACAGACTCTACCACTAACCTTACATCTAAGAACTCCACACAAAATGGGCTGAGATGCCTGTAATGTGTGATCAGTTACTAACAGAACAATCTGTGTTATTAACACACATGGCGATATTTCGCTATCAACAGCCTTCAAGAAGTGACCGTGAACTACGGGTCTAAATGAAAGTAAAGCAGCACACAAGAAGCGAACAAGTATAGAGTAGCAGTTACGCGTAATTATTACCCACCAAAGCTAGCTTGATATTGCAAGACCAGAACTGTTAATGGTCACATGTCGCACAAATAACAGGAACGGAACCAAAATTAATTCACCTGAAGTCCGCGGCGCATTGAACGAGTTACTCTTTACGCAAGACAATTTTAGAATTGGAACAGGGTGAAGGCAAGCGTTAGTTCTTCTGTATAGGTGACCCCAATAATGCTGGACTGGAACGCAGATATGTGGGAGGTCCAGGCATTGAATGAAAGGAAAATACGTCATATCTAGTGGGCGAAGCATATTTTTACTGCGGACTTACACTCTGCACAAAACATCGCATGACTTGTCTGTCAACCTACTTCCCAAGTCGTGAAGTCAGGACAGTATCTGCTTGCTAATAGTGTAACATACACAGTGAAAAGTATATACTAGTCGATGAACTGATCCTTTGTGATATTTCTGTCAATAAGCAGTTAAATCAATCTAACACACATTCTGAATGAAGGCATCACGATGTGTTTGTAATTCAATTAACGTTACACAGTGTAAGTCAGCACAATCTTTTTTTTCTTAAGCAAAGCTACATGTTTCGACTAAAAGTTAGTCATCTTCAGGCTCTTACAACATTTTCGTTACCAGATGCTTTGCCCAATTTGGGATCCCGTAGTGTTTACAATTGTGGAATACCTCTAGTTAAAACAACTAGATGTATTCCACAATTGTAAACAATATGGGATCCCAAACTGGGCAAAGCATCTGGTAACGGAAAATGTTGTAAGGGCCTGAAGATGACTAACGTTTAGTCGAAACATGTAGCCTTGCTTAAGAATAAAAAAGACTGTGCTGACGTATCCTGTGTAACGTTAATTTAATCAACCTAACACAAATTTAAAAACTTATAAATGGGAAAGATGATTCTTCAACAAAGTTTACGATTTTCGGACAAGCAGTCAGTATCTGTCAAACAAAACAGACTGTATATTTGTTATAGACAACCAACGGCTGTATGTTTCGGCTTATAACTGAGTCATCATCCGGTAGCACAATATATACTGCATGGTGTAATGTACAAAAAGCAAGTAATATTATTCAAGATTAAGATCTCAGAATCGTTATATTAAGCACAAATAAATATGAATAATGCAGCTCGTCGCAGAGACCTATACTTTGACAAAGCTTAACACTCACAACAGAAAAATATCCATCCCCGGAGCGATCCGAACCCACATTCTCAGCAGGCGAGCGGCCGTAGATCGACGCCTTACATCGCACCGCCTTTGGGACCGGCCATTTGAAGTACATAGGCACAGGAAGTAAATGGATTTCCTTTAAGAAAACTTTCTTTGTTAAACTTAATGATCTCCATTTTCATGACTCAGCTTTCTTTGAAGTTACACTACACAGACAACTAAAACTATACTAGTAATAAGTTGCTCTTAGGTTTGTAGTAACAAATTTCAACCGCCCAAAATCGGCGGTGTCTGCTACACAGGGCGGTTAGCGTAGTCGTGCCAAGGGGCTGAGACAGACGTAAGGAAGTTCCAAGAATGGGACGATGATTGTTCATTTCTGGGCGAAGCGTACCAAACTTTAGGCCGGGCTCCATACGGTGGGAATATATAGCTAATACAGTTTATGTAACGACGACCGACTGCGACAGTGTTTTGTTAACCCAGCGAAGGATACGGAGAGGCAAAGCTGCAGTGAGCAGAATTTGCAGAGAACATACGCTCGTCAGAATTCCTCTCTGTAGTGAGAGAATAGACGTATTTGTCTCACTGGCTGCAACACATCTCGCAGGACTACAAAGGCAGTCCCGCATTTTCAAAATCAATTAAACTCCCATACAAACATTCACAAATACAAAAGTAGTCGTTACAAAAGGTTACGAAATTATTTATTATGTTTTCAATTACGCGACGCTGCCAATTCGTCGGCGCTATGTTGCGGGTGACGTAGGAATATGTGACGAATTAATTTCGGTCGCTTTTATCTTCGTGCCACATTTTTTGTATGTGTTTAGTGCAATTACAGCGGGCACGGCGCAGTCGGAACAGAGACTAAGCAACGAGCTGGATGACATGGGTTTCGAATCCCGGCACGCAGGGAGACCTTTTTCTTCTCCAAATCGTCCAGAAAGATCCCGGGGTCCAGCCAGCCTCCTATTCAATGGGTACTGAGGTTTCTTCAAGTGTGGTGGGGACGGTCAACTGGCCGGAGGGTGATGTTGATCACTCTTCTTCATTTACTGCCAAGGTTAAGAGCGAGTGGAACTACAGGTATGCGCCGCATAACGACGTTTCGGTGAACGACGGACCGTATATACGACGGTGGTCTCATAATATTATAATATAATTGTGTTAAATTGCCTACAGTATTCCGTACAGTAACAAGTACAGGTTTGTAGCCCACGAGAAATAGGCTATACCATATAGACTAGGTGTGTAGTAGGCTATACTGTACTATCTAAATTTGTGTAAGTACACGTTCGCACAACGACGAAATCGCCTAACGACGCATTTCTCAGAACTTATCCCCGTCGTTAAGAGATGCATATCTGTATAACGGCACTCCTCCCTCAAATTAAGGCCGAGCAAAAGAACACGTAAAGGATACCAAGCAGGAAATACAGTGCATGTGATCCGGACGTCCGCCATACACTTCATGAGAAACATACGCATATTACATTTGGATACCAATAACTGACGATCTAACCTAACACTTGTTTACTAAATCCATGCTACATGTTTAGGCTATGTCACGCCGTCTTCAAGCTCTGTACAAACGTATGAAAATGTACAACTGTAAACGTAATATCGCTAAAGGCTGAAATTTTAATTTTGTCACGTATTATATATATATATATCATAAAACAACATTAAAAAATGCAGATTTCAGTCTTAATAATGTTACATTTGCATGTGTACATTCTCCTTTTAAATAGTTATGCAAAGCGGAGGAAGGCTTAACTTAGACGTAACATATAGCTGATGGTAGATTTTAATAAACAAGTGTTGCGTTGGACGAATAATTATTGGTGTCTATATACATATATATCCCACTTTTTAATGTATACTCCAAAAAATGGGATGAACAGCATCAAATTAGTGTACATGCTGTATCGAGAGGACACGCAGCCTTGCGTATGTAAATTATGTTTACGAGAATGCAATCATTTTACCTGCTAAGTTTAATACCAAGTCTACTGAGAACTTTAGCTCAACTGTCCGATTCGAATATCTGCCAAGACACTGGTTACTCTCACGAATGTTATCACGATTTTTATCATACCTCTCATTAGCCCCCCCCCCCCCCCC
>Ga0136643_10013322_pt1 | contig 12296 bp, 9 predicted proteins | sample TergutLab28metaG_FD_96883 | JGI IMG/M metagenome (GOLD analysis project Ga0136643, IMG submission 96883) | Labiotermes labralis P1 segment gut microbial communities from Petit-Saut dam, French Guiana - Lab288 P1 (version 3) (version 3) | ecosystem: Host-associated > Arthropoda: Insects >...
GACTATGGTGGATAAAAACAAGGCTGTCGGTTGCTGTTTGCTAGCCACATCGGCCATAATGTTATCCGAAAAGAAGAAAAGAAAGCGTAAAATGTGGAGTAAGAAGCGGTATTTGAAAAGGAATATATCATGTGATGCTCATCTGCTGAATGAATTGCTACAAATGGATTTGCCTTGAGATGATGCCATCGTGTTGTCGGTAGGTAAACAGAGGAAACTGTGGGATTCTCTGAGTGAACTGCGCAGTTCTGTGTGTGAAAGACGACTGGAAAGTACAGTTCTGAGGCCTGCGCTATTGTCTGTCAAAACTGCGCAGTTTACTCAGTTTTTCTGTCAGGTATGACGTCACACAGTAAAATCTCTCAGTTTAACTGAGCGTGTACAGGGGGCTTTATACGCTCTCTCCTAAAACCTCACGCCTTACGAAATAATTAAACAAAAGACGGTTTACGCACTTTCGTTATATGTCCCAATAACCATAGGGCAACTTTTGATCGCCCACCACAAATTATCATTTTATTTTAAAATTGCTTACACCGCTCAATTCCATCAACTGATTTTCTTTTACCGAATCAACTAAATGTACATAGCACAAACGTAGTCATATAGAGACAAGATGCACTATGGATTGAGCACAATGGAAGACGTTAGTGTACAAGAAAGAGTACTGCAACTGCATGTAAAGAAAGTAGAATTTGAACTAATTTTGTATTTTTAATTTTTTTTATATACTAGCTGTCAAAATAATACGACGTGCAGACATAATACTGCTACAAGGTGTTACAGACTACATCACCACCCTGCCAATTGAACTACACTGCGAAATGCTATATATATATATATATATATATATATATATATATACACACACACACACACACACACACACACACATATATTACAAATATAATCCATCGTATCATAGCCAGTTTCAAAACTTGGTGTAAGAATTCTCCGAAGATGGAACAGTAGTGCCGAAACATGTTGTAGCGATACAAGACTATATACTATTGTGTGTGTGTGTGTGTGTGTGTGTGTGGTGTGTGTGCAGTTAGTTGGTTTAGCAAAAGAAAATAACATTTCTTTAAGGAAATTGTAGAAAAATTATGGAAGAGAGAGCAATATAAATTTCGGGCTGTGTGTACATTTTCTGCGTAAGGAAATGTATGGCAATGCAACAATTCATTATTAATGTAGACATTGTGGTTACACAAGACAGGCAATGTACGAGCAAAGTAACATTGAGGCGAGTTCGTGCAACCATTGCTGCAAAGGAAAAGCAATGTTTAACATATTCTGAGTGTGTTTTTTTAGAATACATTGTGCATGCATTATGTTGTCACATGTGACTGGTCCGGTTCTTGCAATATTTTTCAACATTATCTCACAAAGAACACCATTTTCGGGGAAAAAGTTACTAAACAAAAAATGTGTTTTTTTATACTCTCTAACATTTTGTCTGAAAAATTTCTCATTCTAATAAGAAAAGAATGAGATATGATCAAAAACGTATTTTGGTCTTCAGGTAAAGTACCTGTTATTCTCATCATATCTTTATGAAACCTGAATTTTTACCACAGATCTGCGAAAAATATTCAAATACCAAATTTCATGAAAATCCGTTCAGTGGGAGCCGAGCTGTTCCGTGCGGACAGATGGGCGGACATGACAAAGCCAATAGTCGCTTTTCGCAATTTTGCGAAAGGGCTTATTAAGGAATGTGCGCTGAACGAAACTTTGTGTTCGAAGGCATTTTGCTATTCCGTAATGCGATTCAGCAAATAAATTTTTGTTATATTAGTTACACTCATGCACATTTCCTAACTTGTCAAATACATTCCCCGTGGCCATGCATAACATAATTACTGTTTTGTGTGGTGTGGCGCTGTCTGGTTTTTTAGGTACCATTACAATTGAGGCGGCAGATTCGCCCTAAACGTCGCGCGGTACTTAACCGAACTTCACGTCATCTCGCCCCAGAAGACCAATGGATGCATTCCCTAATTTGTGTGCTAGCAATGTTGGATGTAACTTTCTTTTCTAATTAGACTACATGCCTATTGTAAATTACATACCGTCTTCCAGGTGAGTATTGCACTAAGACCTTGAAATGGGCCACCACCACATCCTTCCAAGTCCCATATTTATCTTGCACGGCATTCTCAGTTTATTCGATTAAACATTCCAAACGTCACTTGCAGCTAATGGTAGTGGTGGCTTCCTACACTGCGTGTCAAACTAGAGGGAGCATAGAAGCGACCGTCTGTCGCGTCGACAGAGACAGACATATGTAGCGGCCATGTTGTGACATTTTACGCTTGATCTTGGAATGCCATCTACCGTAATGCAGATAGCAATTTCGTAGCACTTTGCGTCGTCTTTCCAACAACAGGCACATAAAAACTACTCTCTGCGCCAGAAAAACAAAAACACTCGTTGCACACTTTTGATGCTGCGTATCCCATTCCATGTGTACTGAAACAGAATGCCCACATGTTGCTCATGTTACTAATAAGAATTTGCTGGCCTAATATCCAGTAAGTAAAGACAATGACATCATAACTTTTATTCCAATAACTGTGTAATAATAAAAGACAACAGTTAATATATGACGTTTCTCCTACATATTTCTGACCATAATGGTTATTGTAGGCCGGAACATGTAGCAAAGCGTCATACATTAACGGTTGTCTTTTATTGTTGTGCAGTTCTTCGAATAAATATTATGAACTAATTTGCTGTACTGAACACGGATAATTTTCAACAATTACATCACTTTCTTCCATTTTAAACATAATTTAGTTAATCAGTACACACACACACACACACACACACACACATATATATATATATACACTATATATTCTCTCTTGGACTTTTTTCCAAAGATATACTTTTCAAATTCTACAACACAAAATATGAGACCTTCGCTCTTCTGGGATGTTATGCAACGTAGATTGGTAGCAACTTACCGACGTTTCGTGGCAACCTATCGGTCCCATCTTCATTACAAGAAGTCTTCTAGGACTGTTTGACACCTGAAGATGGAACAAAGAGGATGTCCAGAAACGTAGGTGACCAACTACAAATTCACCATGGGTAACATCCCAGAAGAGCGAAGATCCCATTTACAGCGCGGCAGAAGCCAGATATCACGCAAAATACAAGACGTTATAAGCAAGCGCCGTTTGTAATTAACATGCATTATTAATCTAGAAGGAATCTTCAGAAACATTATCTACTTAATATTTAATAATATTTTTAATAATATATTTTTATGAATTTTCGTCAATAGCGATACCCCAATCTCCAAAACACAAATACAGTTTGGCAGAGAATCGTACTACCATCTTGTAAAAAGTGAACAGCCTGAAGATGACAGCAAGTAAGTCGAAACACATAGCTGTTTAAGGTATACACACTTACATTACTACTCGTATATTTAAGTTGTATAGAAGGTGACATTGATTACTTTAAACTAAGCGCACAACTTGTCTCATTAGTCCTTAAGTTTGAGTACTTAGCCATTCACGTCCCTTTAGTTTACGATGGTGTCTATTCCAGGCTACCCGGCGTCAGCGGTATTCTGGTTGGTACACGACGAATGGAAAGGATATGAAAGGAATCATTCATGGTCCAGTCAAGGCCGTATGGTGGAATTCTTCGTACGGATTGAGAAAAACTACGCAATACCTCGGTCAAGGCACACTGTTCCCGAATGAGATTCGAACCGCTACATTCCAGCGCCTGTGTCTCGAATGCCACTTCGTCACTCCAGACATTTTTCATTTTTAAAACCACGGTAGAGACTTTTTTCTTTCAAACACAGATAATGACAAAGAACATATAATGATATGATTACGACATACGTCACGTGACAAACGTTTGCTACTGCGCAACTAACTGCCATTCGCCTTCTTATCTAATTTCAAGTATATCACTTCTGAAGATAAATCTACGATATGGACGCGTCCATCTCTTGTATGGATTCAGCTCACAGGAGAAGCCCTCCAATTTCAACAGAACCAAAATTGTGTACGCCGGACTATTTCATCCCCAGCTGTATAACCCCCCTAGCTTATTGGGAAAAAAAGGGGGGAGGGACTTGGGGTGTTGCTACGGGGGCGTACTTTGTTTAGTAAAGAAGCGACGGAACAGAGGATCCAGCGAGTGGGGCGGAGATGCGGGGCGGAGGGGAATACAACTCGTGCTAAGGAATCAAATAACTAACTAATATGAGCTTTTGTGTGAGTCACAGAAAATAGGGTTGGGCCACAAAGAAGCGAAGGTCTATTACAGAACTTTTTTATAATGCGATTTCGCACAGGAAGCAAAATTAGTAAGCGAAGCTTCCAATAGGAGCTCGTCCGTCTGCCGCACTAAATCAAGTTCCTTTAAGTAAAAACTTGACAATACCGACAGACAAAAATACAGTCTGTAGAGTATTGGATGGTAACCTTTAATCCCATACATAGGATTCGTTTGGACGAGTGATCAGCCCAACGCAGAGACCTCTACCTGACAACACAGAACACCTACACGAGGGAGACACCCATGTCCCAGGCGGGATTCGAACCCGAAATCCCAGCCGGCTCCTTAGACAGCCCCTTAGACGGCGCGGCCACCGGAATCGGAGTACACAAAAATATAAAATTATCGCTGAAAGAACCTCAATTATGTCATTAAAAGATTTAATGACATATAAAAAATTCGGAGCTGGTATTACGAGATGATAAAAGGATGCATGATTCTGTATAGAAAACCTAACAGCTCTCTACCTGATTTGTACAGAACCCTTTACACCACATGAATACTTGCGATGTGGGTCAAGGCTGTCACAACGTTACGTCCAAGTTCTGATATACTCTCTGGGCCGTTACTTAGCACAAGTATTTACAGTCCAGTTCTTACAATTCCTAAGGCTACCTTCCCGAATAACACCGGGATGTCACACTGGTATCCCATCTATCACCATTTGGACCTTACGGCAATTATTTTAATTTCTTTTTTGTTATTAAACAATTTACATTGGACTTTGTCTAAATATCTGACTACATCATTTCTTATGTGTTCGTCATTAGTGTCAGTTAATATCTTCCTGCAAGCTACATTTTTATTCACGAAGTTTATGATTTTGCACCCGTGCACTGCAATATAATTATACAATATAAATCAACAAAAACACATTTTCTAAATAAATGTTTAAATTTTTATACTTTTTTATGTCTCCTACATGTTTCGGAAATGAGGGTTCATCTTCAGGCAGACGGTTGTATATGAAATTATGGTATGGTACGGTAATCGTACGGAGCACACTCTTCTTCATAGTGAACTGTTTATACAGATGCACGCAAAACATACATATCATAACTGTATATACAACCGTCTTCCTGAAGATGAACCTTCAGATTCGAAACATGCAGATGACATCAAAATATTAAAAATTAAAATATTAATTTAGGAAATGTGCATTTCGTTGTTTGATATTGTATAATTATACTTTTCATTCACATTGAATCACTTTTCATTTTCAAAATTCATTTTCCAGTTTCCAAACAATATGTGTTTGATATCCTCTTCACCTAAACACAAGCGGCACCTTCCTCCATCTGTGTTTCTTCTAATTATTTTCAACTTCCACACCCCTGCTAGCAACCACGCTATTCCATTTTATTACTCGAGCACCGTTCTACATATGGCCTTTTACCCTAGCGGAAATACACCTATTGATGCAAGTTGTTAATTGATGGTCGAATGGATGAATCCTATGTCGCGGTATCTATTCTTCAGGTAAATCATGCTACTTTATTCGGTATTAAGTGCCCGAAATTTCGAGACAGCGGTGCGGTGGGCCGTAATGTCCGAACGCTTCAAGACAAAGATAGGACCTTTATGCTGTTTCGAATGGTCGGAAACCAAATACCCAGTGAATAGAATCACACCTCAAAACAGATACAGCATCTACAATGCTGTGTCAGTAGACCCCGGGTTAGAGGTTATTTACAGGTGCTAAACCAACTTTGGTAGTCACTAAGCTCAGGTGATTTGGATGGACGATCACGCTCAGGATAGGGGTGGGTCATATCGCGAAGTATTTTCAAGGTGACTCGTTTGGCATGTCTGACGAAAAACACGAGAAGATTACTCACAGTGTGAGGTTTGAGGTTCAGACCTTAGTGAGTATCAATCATGTTTCGGGAGAGCCTGCAGCCACCAGCTTCATGTTAGAAAACCCACTTAAACTTAAGGCGGAGACAGAAGGTTCTTTCGAAATGTCCAAAAATTACATACCCAATCATACGGCGTCGAATACTGAAAGACTGCATGTAAGCTCAGTGAAGACAGACCGTGTACCGTACGGTTTGCGAATGTGGGCTCCCTCAGTATAGCAATCAGAAAATTACTGCTTGAGGTAACTTTGTTGCTGACTTCAGTATATCGTGTGAGTGGACAAGAGGAAATATCAGCGAAAGAACAGACAGCATAAACAGGCGAAAACGAGTAAAATGCCGTCGTGTATTTATGGAAGCTAAGATAAAAAATTTTCAAATTAAAGCTGTAGATTCAAGTCAAACATCGGTAGTGCCAGGAACTTCGTTCATAAAATTACGCAGACTTGAGTTTTGTATTTGATTGGTTGGCCATCTCGCCGTACTTCTTACAAAACGGACACTTCAAGATAATTAAAAAAAAAAAACTTTTCTCTGTGGCGGAAACAATATCCTGACGGAGCAGGGTATCTCAGCGGTAACAATCTACACTTGCACCGTAGAAATGCTGGAAAGATTTTAATGACCTCTCATACTGGAAGAGTTCCAATAAAACATGTCAATGTTTTTACATAGGACTTGCCGTTGTGTTTAGAACTAAAACAAATACAGACAATGTCTGGTTTCCGTAAAACACAGCAATATATATTTCTTTTTTTTTTGTACTATGACGAATAAATGCACGATTATTTCACAAATTATCACACTCCTACATGTTTCGACACTATCGTGTCATCGTCAGTGAGCTTGTAATTAATGCCTTGCCAAGTTACACAAATATTTCAAATGCAGCTGTTGGTAATACAATTTACAAGTAAGATGTTTCACACAGGTTTTATGCAAGTTCTCATATTATAGTCGTTGAAATATCAATATTATAAAATCTTTAAAACGACTATAATGTGAGAACTTGCATAAAACATATGTGAAACATCTTAATTGTAAACTGTATTACCAACAGCTGCTTTTGAAATACTTGTGTAACTTGGTAAGGTATTAATTACAAGCTCCCTGAGGATGACACGATTGTGTCGAAACATGTAAGAGTGTGATAATTTGTTAAATAATTGTGCATTTGTTGATCACTGTACAAAATAATAAAATATGCACGGTACATGTTTTAAAATAAAACAGCAATATATTTTTTAATTTAATTTTACGACATGTTTCGGCCAAATGAATATCATCACGCGATTTTCTACAAAATTCAGAATTTGGTGCAATGCAGTGGCAGTAACACTATTAATACTAATAATATTATTAAATTAAAATACACATTGCTGTGTCCGGCGGAAACCAGAATCTGTCTGTATTTCTTTTTTTACGTGACTGTCCGATTGAAGACATGGGCACGGAAAGGTGACAGTTCACAACAAAATCTGCAAGCATTTCTGTTACACGTTTATTGGAAGGCAAATATTTCGACCAAATGCTGTAGAAAAGAATAAAGCACACGTTTCTTCTTATTACATTTCTGACCACGTGTCCAGCGGTTTACCAGATGGATAGATAAAAAAAAAATGTGAGGGAGCCCACCAGAAGATTTCGCTGCGCGCCATTTCTGTACTTGCAATGTTAGCCTCGCTTTCCTTCACCCAACTCCGTAATTTAAAGTGCTCTCATCTTTCAATTAATTATGTAAGGTTATTATTATTATTATTATTATTTTCTTGTTTAAATTTATTCTCGCCTGTTAGTTTTCAGGGGGCGGTCTTCCGGTAAGTCCAGATCTCAACAAGAGATCAAAGCGCTTACTCCAGCACTTACCGAACGCTGTGTGCAGTGCACATTAGTGTGATCTTCTGTAGCACTATGGCCTACCGGTGACCTGTTAACAACTGAAGGTTCTGAGATAATCCTTTCTTAATTGTTCCTAGTGTTCCAGTTATAACTGGCACAATTTTTGTCCTCACTTTCCACATTCTGCTGACTTCGATTTCCAGGTCTTTGTACTTGCTTAGTTTTTCAGTTTCTTTTATATTATTGTTGTTGTCATTATTATGTTATCATTGTTGTCTCTTGTCACAGACCTTTTCTCCCTGTTACTGCTCCTCTTGAACCATCGGCGATCCCCACCGCTCAGACCTCAGTTTCAGACTGCAGTACTTTCCGTATTATGTGTGATGTTACAAGTAGAGCTGTATTTTTATTGAATCTATTGAATGTTTTCCTAGTGTGGCTTTCAAAACTTTCTTTAAGCCTTTTGTTGCTATTCCGGTGGCTCCAATTATTACCGGTACAATCATACGTTTCATGTTCCACATTCGTTGTGTCTCCATACATAAGATCTTGTATTTTAGCTTTTTTTCCCACTTCCTTTTGCAAGACATTTCTGTCACTATTTCTGCCACATCTATCAGTATGCATGTTTTCTATTTTCTGTTTTTAATTATCGTATCTGGCCTATTTGTCTAACTTCTCTGTCTGTCTGTATCCCTTCAATTTATAGCAATGTATCATATTTATGTTTACATAAAAGTTTGTGTGTGTGTGTGTGTGTGTGTGTGAGTGTACATCAATTTTCTGTCGTATCGATGCCTAGGGTCTTGCATTTTGAGTAATGCAAATGTACACAAACTTTATCGTGTCTCGTTCAGTACGTCTTCTTAGTCAAAATGGGGCATCCTGTGGTTAGATGGTCAATAGTTTCTTCGTGTTGTTTACATAATCGGCATTTACTCTCAGTTTCTTCCTTCAAAATGTTATTCTTAAAATAGTTCGTACTAATTACTTGGTCTTGAGCTGTCTCTATTTTACTTACTGTTTTTTCCTTAATATTTCCAAATTTTAGCCTTCGATATGACAGTTCATTATTCACCAGCTTTTCCTCTACGTTATGTGGCAAATGTCCACGCATCCTCTTCCCTTGCCATTTTTTTTTTGTTTTCTCTTCTATGCTCTCCATTATTTGCCTTGTTCCTCTCTGTAATTCTGTCTTGAGGCGTCTAGCTGTCTGTAACAATGCTGAGTTGATGCTGTGGTGATGCGTTCTGACAGTCTGCAGTAGATGATCTTCCTTGTTTCCTACATATTCCAACTGTTTTGTAAATTGAATTATTATTATTATGTTCGGTCTCCGTGGGCTCTCGAACTAAGGCGTGGGTCTGCGGCCGCTCACTTGCTGGAATTGCGGGTTCGAATCCCGACGAGTGCATGGATATCTGTCTTTTGAATTTTCCGTGTTTTCAGGTTGAGGTCCCTGCGTTGGGCTGATCGCTCACTCAGGGGAGTCCTACCGAGTGTGGTGTGTCTGAGTGGGACAGTGAAGCTTCGCTATTGAGAAGGCACTGGCCTACTACGGACTGTTTTGCCAAGGGGGTATTATTATTATTATTATTATGAGTGAGAAAATAACACTGGTGCAGCATTTCTAGAAGTGAAAGTAAATCAAATCCAGCATCAAATATTTGAGGTGGCTAGATAACTGACCGACATGCAAGACTGCATACTATACGTAACACAAATATGGCACCCAAATTTGAGATGTGGGAATTTACCAGGTTTTCGGAGAAACCCTGTCATCCTAGTTTGCTGCAGCTGTCATCATTGTCTACCAGACTATTGTTTGTGTGGCCCTGCGGCCCAATGTGGGCCATGACCTCCTTATTCTTTAGGTTTCTAGATCACATACAAGACACACCACAGTCGGTAGGACTCCTCTGGACGAGTGATCAGCTCGTCACATAGAACTCTACCTGACAACACAACAGACACAAGAGACAGACGTCCATGTCCCCGGCGCGATTCGAGCCCGCAATACCAGTAAGCGAGCGACCGCACATCCACGCCTTAGATCGCGCGGCAAATGCGATCGGCTTCTACCAGACTGTACGATACCATATTTCATAAAAACGTATCCGTCGAATGTAACACACGTTTCTACACAAAACCCGACTAAAAATGGTTCAGCTATGTCCCATTACATGCCAAGCAGGCACACAGCGGGATTATAGGTACAGATATAGGCATATTGGACTTTGGTGCTAGATGGCGGTGGGTGGTCAGCGTCTCGCCCCTGCCACGTCACCTACGGGAAAGAGACCCGGTACCCACTGTACGGGGGGTGGGGGAGGGAGTCGGCGGGTACGTGTGCCGTTTACAGGTTAAAGTGTCCCAGGACCTACCTACCTTTCCCGTATTTCTTTTTAGATATTCGTTACGACTCCTTCTTAAGTGGATTGGCCAACCGTAAAGAAGGACACAAACACACTAAGCTAGCCGATCCACGCCAGCATCTAGAGAGACGGACGAGCGAACTCGTCTTGCATACTTAAAACCAGGGTCAGAAGTTGATTTATACAGCAGACTTAATTTAGATTGCAGAGTTGGTACCTTTTATAAAAATTATAAATTAATTCTCAACTTTTCAGGGTACGAAAACATCTACCCTTCCACCGACACCCCCCCCCTCCAAGTTCCCAAAATCCCTCACTAAGATGGCTTGCCAATACGAAGAGTAATTATTTTCAACTGAAGCGTTGAATATCTTCGTCATCACGTCTCTCTCTCTCTCTCTCTTTCTACGAAAAAAAATCTGAAATAGAAATAAATAACGTACACTAAGCAGCATTACGAAAGGGGTAGGGAGGTGAAGTTGATGAGAGGAAGGGGTGAAGTGAGTCATTTTCATGATAGAATCGGTATAAGGATAAAGACGAGGGAATTGGAGTCCTCTCAGAAGTAATTAAAATCCATTACTGCCAACACTATTGTTACAGGGTGGTGTTGTAAAATGTACAGGGCGCTAAGTCCCCAGCGACCGTGCCTTGCCTGTGCCTCGGCAAGCGGCCGCTCGTTCACCGAGATAAGGTGAACTCCGAAATGTTACCGTTCTCTCATACTTCGTAAGTAATAAACATACCACAACGCAACAAAACACGATGTGCTCACTACACAGAGACAAGCCTTTGACACAGGACTCTTAGCGCCATGTTATTAGTGCTGACACTAACAAACAGCACTGTTCAGTTCAACGTCCTGAAGCGCGAAATTAGTCTAAGCAATACTTAAATATGTGCCGCACAAGAAACTGTTTATTTGTGACGCAGACGAACAGGTTGATGCTGCAAGGAAATCTGCCCATGAAGACATCAAGTAGACTTGTGGCGGATGGGGGGATGGATGCCGACTATTCGGAAGACCACACAACCAATCAAATACACTGAATGTGAAGAATCCAGATGTTCTGGCAGTACGTAGGTATGTACACATATGCATTAGCCGTGTTCTTTAAAGAAATACGTGTTTTGCTGCATACGGCAACAATCTGAGGCCATAAAATGTGAAGTTAGACGTTCCAAACCATGCAGTTATTGTGTTTGTGGTCTTTTAGGATGTGACGCGTGTTGTACTTTGGCTGTCCAAACTCATACCATGAAGAAGAATACTGTAATGCCATAAACGTAGGGGATCCGATGGGTCAGTGCGAGCAGGAACACTAACCATTCCTACTCCTGGTTTAGTGGCGTGTTGACTGATGTGTGTAGTGCGTGTGTACGCAAGCATGCATATATATACGTAAATATGTGGTTACTAATGAATGAAAGAAAGATATAAAAAAAACCGGAAGAAAGTATGTTAAGTATGCATGCAAGCTTTATACATTTAAGACCCCAATAGGTGCAAGACATTATAAAACCTTGTGATCGTATGTTGGCATGCACGTGTGAACTGGTCTTCATTATTCGGATACACAATAAATAGCACAACCAGGAACAGCACGGTCTTTATAGCGATAATTTTTTGAGTCTTCCCTGAGATGTGAGCTTGTGATCTCTTGAAACAGGTTCTATAGTAGGCGTACAAAGTACTGTAATGTTGGAACTGGGTTACATATTTTATGACAATAAAAAAAATAGACTTCCTAGTTTACCGCGGCTCAGCTTACGGTAGTTTACAAATTTTTTTTATTTGAATTCCTTGTTTGTTACAATCTGTCCGGAGACATTTAGTAACCGTTGTGTAGATAGCGCTAGAAACATGTAGGAGATACTTCCAGTGAAGTTCTCCCTTCTATTCTCAATCGCA
>Ga0136643_10013324_pt1 | contig 12296 bp, 10 predicted proteins | sample TergutLab28metaG_FD_96883 | JGI IMG/M metagenome (GOLD analysis project Ga0136643, IMG submission 96883) | Labiotermes labralis P1 segment gut microbial communities from Petit-Saut dam, French Guiana - Lab288 P1 (version 3) (version 3) | ecosystem: Host-associated > Arthropoda: Insects >...
AGATATTTGCATCAGGCAAGCCTGTTATTCAATATTATAATTTTCCCCTAGATCAAATGTAGCACAAATCACAATATGAATTTATGGTAAGATAATTTGATAGGATATGTCTGCCATTACTTTCTCTTTTTTTCACTAAGGTGCCGGTAATTTTGTGTTATTCCTCTTTTTCCCGGACTAGCTGCATTCCCACAACACTATTACTGTTTACTTATATATGACTTATGAAAGGTTAGTTGTTGTGTAATATTGGCTTTGTCGCCAGTTGGTAAATATAACTACAGTCAGTATATCTCACTACAGCGTCTTCTATTCTGTCTGCAACACTGCTTTCAGAATTTCTTCTATCTTATTATATAATCTTAGTATACAAAAATGCGTGAAATAAACGTCTCTATGGCTGTATCAATTCTAACTGCAAGTTACTAACTTCCTACTTACCTATATAACTAAGTAACGAACAAACACCATGCAGCAGAGTCTTTCATGCAAAACTAAGAGTTCCTCAGTTAGTCACAAAATTCCCTGCACTGTTTGGAACCAGTAGGTTCATTACCACCGTCACAACTCCCTGCCACCCATTCTTATCTTGAGTCAGATCCATTAACTCCATACCTCCCCATTCCAATGTTTTTGAACCAATGTAATATTAATGTTACGCCTACGTCGACGTCTTCCAAGTGGTCTTTTCCCCTCAGGTTTTCCCACAAAATCTGGTAGGCACCTCTCCCTTACGTGCTACATGCTCAGCCCACCACATTGTCGTTTATTAGATTAACTGAATGATCATTGGTGAGGTAAACAGATAGGAAAGCTCTTCCTTGGGTAGCCTTGTTCATTCCCCTGTTACCTCCTTCCTCTTAGGTCGCAGTATCCTCTTCAGTTCCACCCTATTCTATAAAACCCTCAGCTTACGTTCCTCCTACTATGTGTGAGCCCACATCTGTCACCCACACAAAAGAACTGCCAGGCATAGTTCCATATATTTTAAGTTTTATATTTTGGTTAGCGAACTAGAAGAAAACATTTTGCACCTAATGACCTCAAGGATTCAAACGAGTTCAATTTTATCACGACAGCATTTCTTATTTATTTGGTTTAACACAGACATTTGAAATCTTCTATCCTTTCAAGGGATTTATTACAATCTTTAAGTTATGTTCTTTTCCTGTACTTTTTTCACAACATACGAACTTATACTTAGTTCTACTCGGCTCTTACTTCTTGACCAATCCCTGTCTAACGTCTAATACAGATTCTGTTATCAATTACATATTTTCTACCCAAGAATCAGTCAATATCAGCGGCATTTTTGAATGGCTCCTAATATGATAATTTTTTTGCGGTGAGGAGTTGTTAGCTCATCTCCCTAATCCCAAGCTGGAGTATCACACCTTTTCGTCTGACCGCGACTACTAACTCGATGTATTGGCAGCCAACGTCCATATTAAAATCCTTCAATTTCTTTACCTCATCGTGTTCCCTGTCGCCCATTGTAATGCAAGGAACTCCGTTTCCTTTCCCATGTCCTTCCATCGTGAATACATTCATTCGTAGAACTGCCTTTTCCCCCAACAAGGAAATATTTCCAATGCGTTCCAACAACCTGACACGCTGCATTTTCAAAACCAAAGTACCAAATGAGTGCCGCATTGATAATAGCGAAACTATTTATAAAGGTATTCACGAAATAGTGGAAAACTTTTCAAGGCAACGAATCATTCAATGCACAAACAAGGCTACAATGAGCATGCGTAAACATCCACCTGATACCCCGCCGAAGAGTGGGGAAATTTGCCAGAAGGTGTTACTGGAGACAGAATATGCGGAATGATTTTGAACATATTTGCCGATAGTGCATGGAACGACGGAAACAGAAGGAACAACGACGTATGACTTACAGGTGCCTTCACAAAGCCGTCATATCCGCCTATTAGCTTTGAGATATACGTCCTTTCGTCCGTCCGTTCGTCCGTCCGTCCGTCCGTCCATCTACATGCATCAATAAGGCTTCCACTGGTCGACTTCACGTGAAATTTGATATTGGAGACTAATAAAAATCTTTCGAGAAATTCCAGGTCGGTCACAATCGAGCATAAAATGGCACTGCACATGAAGACCTAAGTGTGTAATATTTTTGCCAGCCACATTAAAACTCCATGAAACCGATACTTTCGAGCTAACACTTATCAGGCTATTAGGATAACCAATGAGACATAAACCTCGCGCCAATTTGCCACAATGTTGTGTATACAGCTATTCTTGACTAACTGTCTGTCTGCACCTGTACAATCCGAAGGAAAACCCGGATTAAAATTACCAAGGAATTCTTGTTTTTCGGCTTTAGCACCATATCTAAACGTGCCAGCGGCTGTCCACTGACAGGTACCATAAATAGGAACCACGTTTACAAGTCACCAAGGGTATAAGTCAGTAAATGTCGTAACATTCTTAACACGCGTTAGATCTGTGCCGTTCAGATGTACGAAATGTATTAGGACAAGACGTATAGCTTAATATTGCGGCGAGTTCGGGTAAGCATTGTTGCAGTGGAAATCAATTCGTATTAAATATTCTAAGTGTGCGTGCGTGCGTGTATGTGTGTGTGTGCGCAACCTTAATTACCCAGTATGGAAAACGCATGAGCCGTATTATATTGTCATCTGTGGCTGTCACGCTGTACCATATTTTTCCAAATTATCTCTCAAACTGCACGATTTTCAGGAAAAGGCTATTTAACACAAAAGTTCTCATTCGATTTTCTCCACAATATTTGTCGGAAGCATTCCTCAATTTCAAAAGATTTCACAGAGATAATCGAAAATAATTTTACAAAATTACTTAGGCGTACCTTGAATAATAATACGGAAGGGGGGGGGGCGCGGGGAATAAATCATGATACTTCAATAACTTTAATGTCAATATGATCCAAGTTAGAAAGACAGGAACGATTCGTCTAAGTGCAGGTTTTATTTTGTTTTTGTTTTTGCTTTACTCAAACAATCATTACGGAAATATTACTAATATATTTTCTGACCCTCTTGAATGTAACAGTAAGAAAACTATTTTATGCAAAATCTATTCGACAGGTTGAAAACCCCTTGGCTACACCACCGAAGTTACGCCCTATGCCAATTCTCGGACTCTCCAACTCACTGATTTCTCAGTTCCGTGCGACCTGATTTTATTCGGTCCGCGAGGTTGATGTCTCTTCTGTGATTGGTCCGAATAAGCTGTCCTCTGATTGGACAGAATAAACCGACCTCTGATTAGTCGGAATCGCCGGGCCGGGCCCTGAAGAAGGGCGCTAGTGGACTTGTGTATGTGTTATATTTAGCCACTCCTGACGAGGTTCACGAAGCCATCAGGGGTCTCAAGTTCAGCAAGGCTACGAGCCCGAAGGGTATACCGAAAAGGGAATTGAAGCATCTTCCCAGGCGAGCGGGTTCCCTCCTTGCACGTATCTCGAACGCGGTTCTCCCTACCCATCACTTTCCTCAAACGTGGAAACACGCTCGAGAGATCTCTATCCTTAAACCAGGGAAGGATCCAACACTGCCCTCTTCACATCGGCACATTAGTCTCTTGGACACGATTGGTAAATTTTTCCAAAAGATCGTACTAGCTAGGATCTCTCATGTAATAAATGAACGCGGACTGATGCGAGACGAGAAGTTTGGGTTCAGACCCAGACATAGCACGTGGTTGCAGCTGGCCCGACTCGTTGAAAGAATAACCAGGAATTTCGGTGAAAAGAGGCTGCCCCGTGCTGAGTTTGCAGAGGCAGCTAGCAGCAAGGCTTCCGGCTAGGTTTCGTGAAAGTAAATCTGGCATCTGTATAGACAAAGAAACACAAATTTGATATTCACTACAGTTGCAGCTGACCCGCCTCTTTGAAAGAATAACCAGGATTTTCGGCGAAATAGAGGCCCACCGGCGCAGATTTCCTCGACGTGGCCAAAGACTTCGATACAGTCTGGGTAGATGGCCTCCTCTGCAATCTAACGCTCCTCAACTTCCCGTGTTACATGGTCCATACAACTTCATCCTACCCCAGTGATCGGATGTTCAAAATGTCCTTCCAGACGGCCACGTTATCACTTCGAGGCATGCGGGATGGGGTAGCTCAGGGTGGATTGATCTCCCCTGCCCTCTTCAGTCTGTATGTCAACAACATGCCCCCATCCCAGCACCACATCGATTTGGCCCTCTACGTCGACAACACGAACATCATAGCCACGTCCCACAAGCCGACGATGCTTGTCAGCTACCTGGAGTCATACCTTATCGACTTTTAACGGTGGTTGAGAGAATGGAAAATCGCCATTAATGTCTCTAAGAACACCGCGATAATCTTCGCGCGTGTCGTACGTCGCTTTATCCATCCACGAGCAGTAACGGTCTTCGGGGAAACAATTGAATGGGTCGACGCTATCGTTATCTGGGTGTGACCCTAGATACACGACTCACCTGGTCGCCTCACATCGAACAGGTCAGGAAGAGGACTGCTCAAAGGATGGGGATGCTGGGTCCCCTCCTGAAAAGGAAGACTGATCTATCCATCAGGAACGGATTCCTGTTATATAAGCAGCTCATTCGGACACTGATGGATTATGGGTGCCCCGCGTGGAGGTCCGCTGCCCGCTCCCATGTCCGGAGGTTACAGGTGTTACAATCCAAGTGTCTTCGCCTCGCTACTGGTGCCCCTTGGTGCGTACGTAACAGGCAGATACACTATGATCTGGGCGTTCCGAGGTTGCCCACCACATCAGAGTCCTGACCGAGAGCTTTGACTCAAGGTTAGCTGATATGGGGAACCCCCTAGTACGGCAACTCGGCAGATACGTAAGGTGAACGAGGGTAGACCCCGTCGTCTGAGGCGAAAGCCAAGGGCCGCAGGGGACAGCAGGCCAGTCGAGGCCACTTTCCGCGACGGCCAAGTCGACAAAACGAATCGCTTTTGGCGCTGAATAACCGAGCGCCATTCGGTTAACCTGAGTGAGGTTTTCCGTAATTTTATCAGTTGTAAGGCAAATGACAGGGTATTCGATGCAAATTAGAGGCACGAACCGCACTCCCTCCCCGTCGCGGCGGCTTCACCTGAGCGCTTGCCAAACGTCGCATTCCTCCAGTACGCGACAGTCTTCTGGGCTCGGAAGCCAGACAGCCAACCAACCAAAGCTTATCCCTCCCGTACTAACTCCTGGGCAACCTAGGCCCCAGTCTTTGTCATCATCAGTCAAGGCCCTCAGCCTGACTTCCAAATCGTTAGCGTTAGTGTATTCCCCTGTTTGCGTTTAGGTGTCTCTTGCTGAGCCCAGCAATGCGGTCAGACGCAGGAATGGCTAACAGACATGGGGACGTCGTCGACGTGAGCTGTGCGCAAGTCTCCACCCCCATTTAACACTTTGGCTCGGCTTGGGTTGGGCTGAGAAAGCAGTCTCTACTCCCACGGCAGACGACGTGCTCGCTACGGGATATTACTACAAGTGTAACCCACAGTACAAGCAAACGACAACAATAAATTCTGTTACTTGTTGGAGTTCTGTGTTAGTTAATCAGAGATAAATTACGCTACCCCACAGTACAACTGGCGATCAGTTGTTTATGACTTTTTATATCAAATTTAACTAAATAATTTGTATTGTGTTAATAATTTTAATGACAGTGTATTATAAATTGGACTGTGTTATTTTTGACGCATCCATGGTCATACGCATGACTGGTTGGTTTGAAACTGAATTTGAAATTTATATAATTTCATTAGCCATTTTAAGAAAATTTTCTCACAGCAATTTTCATGTATTTTATTATTGTATTGGTTTGGAATATATATCGTAATTACTGTCATTATTGCCTCATATGGATAACTACTTTATAATTATCACAGTTTGGAACTCTGTACATGTATTGTAATTTTTTAATACATAATTGGGCAAGTCCTGTATTGCATATGCAACAATATGGATAAAAAAATAAAATAAATAAATAAACAGTGAATTGTTATACATTCCAACAACAAATCTTAAATATTCTATTCTTCTGAGCTTGCACACTTTGATTTCTCAGTAACTGTGCATTAATAATATACCTAAATACTGTGCATGCTACCACAGTTAGTAAACACAGTGTTTTCATGTAGAATTCTAATAAATAAAAAATAAATTCGTTTTCAATATCTTTATAACTTTGATTCTTTATTATGTGCTTTGCAGGCCTCTCATCATTCTGCAATGTATGTATTCATCCCGGGGAGAAGAAAATTCACTGAAAATATCCATGTATGCAGAACTAAATTTTCCCAAGTTTTGCAGGTTTAATGATATTGACCTATCCTCAGGGCACAGAATTTTATCAGACAAATTTAAATGTAAAATTTTCTAACAGGTTATGTCTAACTGATTATATAGTGCAACTCTCTGTCAAGGTTTAACAAGAAGAAAAACAATACAAAGCACAATGTTTTGAAAATTTATTTCTACAGCGCAAGGTAGAATCTTGCAATCCCTTCTACCACTCTCCTTAGTGTACGATGGAGATTTCACCTTTTCGGATTCTAATTATAAGAAATTTGGCATGAAAAATTGATTTCAGACCACAGAATACATTTTGACTACCATATATTTTTTAATGTAAACTGTTTAGTTTATATTTCTCTGTCACTTTGTGATCTTGGGAGGTCACAGCACTTTTGCAAGAATACAGCCTACTCAGATGTGACCAATGAACATGGAAACTCTGTAATTTCTCAAAATAATTCTGCTTATTCATTGGAAAATATTTTGTCTAACAGTTAGCACTGAGGTTTCATTTTGAATTCTAAATTATCATTCTATAAAATTACATTCTGCCTATGCTACATATTGCATCTGTTCACTTGATTTACAGTGATGAACAATGTTTGATCTGAAAGTCCATTTTTATATCTGAAAACGGACTATGCCCCCAGCACTCAATATTAGAGCATTCAAATGTACATACTGAATGTCAGGCAATAAAATATGCAAGTTCACAGGTCCATTAAATCCTACTCATTGTTCTGTCCTGTCCTTACTTCTCTTATTCATCTGCTTGTATTCCTCTAATGATGGACAAGTGTAGTTATCACGCCAACAAATCTCCAACCCCTGACCATAATACAAGACCAACAGCTTTTCTGTTGCCACAGTTATTGTATCAGGTTGGTTAAGGCTCTGTACTTTCTTCAGCCCTTTGAGAAGTAAATAGTTGGCAGTATTGATTGGGCTTGGAATTCCATATATTGTGTGTGCTGCAGGAATACCTCTACGAAGAATAGAGTTGTCTTCAATATCATCAATTCTGCAAAACAAGATTATAACATAAGTCCAAAACAAAGTTTATAACACAATGCTTCTCCCTATTCACATATATTTCACACTTGATGTACTCAGTGAATGCCATTTGACTCTTTCTGTCCATGTTCTTCTATGTACAAACTAACCTGATCCTTGGAAATTTGTCATTACAAGATGACAAATGCAAATATTTATGTATGGAATTCTGGAAAGTTTCAGGTCAATGAATGTAGGGTAGTATATCAAATTTAGAGCAGTATGTCAAATTTTCAGTTCTTTATGTTTCTGGGCTAATCTACACAACTACAAGTCAAAAGAAAATAAAAAAATTTTCTCTTACATCAGTGGGTGAAATAATAACATACATAAATTATAATACAACTAGAAGATTACAATCAAAAAATGTTTTGGAAACACACACAATAGTTATATGGTACAAACAGATTATTTCACCCCTGTACCCTAATTTTGAATCAACTTTTACTTTAGTTGGAGTTAATAATTTTAGCTTATAATTGCTATTAATTTCTAAAGCTTAAAATGATTGTGATTAAAACACAATTTGTCATTCTAAACCAAAACACATAAAATGATACGAAGTATGGAGTGTCCAAAACAGTGTTCTACATATTCCATCCCAAAATGTACTAGACTTAAAATAAAATATCTAGTATTTATTCCCTAAAGATATGGGAAAATGTTTGTTATCAATACTAGTATTACTTTGGTCTCCAGCCAATAACTCAAAAATAGTTGACATATAACACATATTTATGGATTTTGCTATACTCCTGTATTCACGTGGTTAACATTAAACTAATCCATGTATAAAATTATTTGTGTCATCTGAGGATGTGAAAGTGAAATAATTTCTACTCTTCCATTTTGTTGTGTAACCATGTCACTATAGGCCACAAATGTCATTAATATTAATCCACATTTTCCTCAAAATACACAGACGTGTTTGTGTCTCTGCCCAAAAATTTCTGGCATAAAAACTGTATTTAATATAAAGTATAGAAAAGCCACATATGAACAAACACAAGAAAAGTATGAATGATTGTGGTTAAGATGCCACAAGTACACTTATATCACTCGCATTTTAAGAATTAGACAACTTAAGCACTTGATTGTCATTTGCTGTGAATCATCTCCACACTTATATTCAACACTGCTGTCCCCATTCATACTCTGTAAAACAGTCTTTTTGGTGTCTATGACAATGTCTTAGGAAAGTACCACAGAGTTTTGTCTTTTTATGGCACACCATTCAAACCAATTTCGATCAAATTTTGTACCGGGGGTGTGTGTTTGTGTGTGTGTGTGTGTGTGTGTGTGTGTGTGTGTGTGTGCGTGTGCGTGTGCGTGGGCGTGTGTGTGTATGTGTGTGTTACCACCAAAACTGTCGAACACAAACAACAAACACTCTTTTAAGTACCGTGTATTAAGGCAATAATGGAAATCAACAGCAAAGGTGCCGAATATCGCGAAGCGTAATTGTACATGGAAATTTGAATTTCGATATCTCAAGAAGTATGTTTAGTGCCACCGGTAATGTGGGACATCAAACACGAGGGAAAATGTTAAATGGAGGTGCGCTTAAGAACCACGACATGAAACGTACTCGGGAATGGAGGTAACTTTCCTCTTAGTATTAACCTCGGTATTAGATGAATGTGCAATTTATGGTATCATTGGACAGAGTGCTTTACGGAGGTCTATCACGACTTAGAATTCTGACAGGAATATTCATATAACTGCAGATGAGTGATGGAGGACAGATACAGCAGCAGGACACAATCTCCAGACTCCCCTCTCTTCCTCAATACCATCTCAGGATTCCGGAGATTCTTTTAATCCTACACAATGTTTTCAGTTAACATAGCGTCATTAAATATCATTCCGAATTACGAATTTTACATTTTCACGGATGTGCTTTCTTTCAGTACGGTACATTGTGACCAACATCCCGCAGTACGGTACATTGTGACCAACATATTGCACCACGGTACATTGTGACCAACATCTTGCACCACGGTACATTGTGACCAACATCTTTCAGTACGGAATATTGTGACCAACATCTTGCAGTACGGTACATTGTGACCAACATCTTGCGCCAAACTATCTCATCAATTGCAGGTGTAGGATAAACTTTTGGAGGAACTTCTTACCTACAAATTTAGGTTTCGTTTGTATATCCATCTTGAAATAACGAATAAAGTCCGTATCTGTCGGTCTGACACACAACTTGTCAACTACATATCGATAGCTAGTTTGCTATCGTAATCGAGCCTAAACCAAAATCACTCCATACCTCCAGACCAAAGCTGTAGTCTTAAGGCTTACTTGAAAGTATCTCTGACCATTTCCTTCTACAGAGTTTCCAATTCATTCCCTGACTACTAACAATTCTCTTTATAATTAGACAGCTGTCACAGAACTATAGCAGGAAAATAAGGAAGGAATTCAGGTGCTTCTTAAATTCAATTTATTAAAGCTGGTTTTAACCTTCAGTATCACAAGATATATATGTACTGTGTTGCATAAATAGGTAAAGAGACAAAACAAGAAATGCAGGCAAATATTTGGTATTATGTAAGGTTAGGTAAAAAACAAAACATGTAATAGGCTGCTTAGTCATTGGAGGCCGGTATAAGACGAAGGAGAAACAGAAAATCACGTGCATGAAATCGTGAAAAATAAAGGGCAAAATATAGAACATATTTCTATACCAGGATGTGAAGTGCAAGGGCCTAAAGAGAAAATTAAAATAATATTTGGAAGTATGAAATTGCCAGACAGAGCCTTAAACGTGAAAAAGAAAGGAAGAACCAAAAAATTAATGAATGAACAAAGTGTTCTGGCCCACGTTGATAAGTCTTGTGTCATGATACTCAGAGATATGCATGTAAATTAGATGACTGCCTAAAGACATACATTCACAGTAGAATATTGCATACTTACAGAATAGGAAGGACTAATTAGAGGAAACTAAGACTACTGGAAAAACGTAATTCCTTAAGAAAAAGTCACAGGGCAGAAAATAGATCCAGATTAAGTAAGATGCGCACCCCAGCGGTGACAATAAAACATTTCTGAACCCCTGTTCAACGGATAAGAGAACCTAACATACAATTTATGACGTACTGTGTGACTTAATTCTAATCCGCAAACTTCCCAAACCTGAGGCAATTCTGGAAACTGCTTTGATAGCTTAAAACATACCCATCTTGCCTACAAACAAACAGATTTCTTCGCAGATTGATTGACTTTTATAAGGCGTCATTTTCCTTCCTTTTTTCCTGTCCAAATGCTGTGAGAAACTGTGGAGTCTGGCATTATACTTTGTGTCTTTAATCCGTTGTGTTGTTAAATAAATATTGTTCATATGATATGCATGCTTATAACAAAATGAACATAAAACATAACACTGATATCTTGCTAAAAAATGAGCAACTCACGCAAAAAAAGCATTAATTCATATGACTTATTATTAGTAGTATTATTTAGCTCCGTTATATTGGTTATTTACAATTATATACATGAAACAAAACATATTTCTGAAGTTTATGTTGTAACTGCTATTCTGTAATTACATTTTATATTACATGTAATATTTTTCTCCCAGAAAAGTTTTGTATTTATACTTTGGAACTTCTGAAGTAAGTGGTCAGTGCCCAGTATGACTCCTTGGTGTAAAAACGTGACTTTATGCTTTCCCAGTATGCTGCTCAGGTATTTTCTGAATAATTGTGGGTTGGTTCCAGTTACCCCAGTCATTACTGGTTTCATTTTTGTTTTATATTCCACGTGCAATGTATTTCTACTGAAAGGAATTTACATTATAGATTCTTATCGAATCTTTTCTTAATCACATTACATTTCTGTTTGCTGAAATAGCAATATCTATTAACATATTATCTACTAATAGAACAGCTGCATCCCAACACGACTCCTCTAATACAGCCCATGGATCAGCAGTTCATTTCAAACTTTAAGAAGCTCTATACTAAGGCACTTTTTCAAAGGTCTTTTGAGGTAAACTCTGACACAGAATTAACACATAGAGACTTTTGGAAACACCATTTTAATATTCCTCATTACTTAACTTTCGTTGACAAAGCCTGGCAGCAAGTGACTTACATGACCATGAATTCGACCTGGAGAAAATGGTGGCCAGAATGTGTTGCAGGCAGAGACTTTGAGGGCTTTGACAATGAGGATTCTGCTGTTATCGATGATATTGTGTCTCTAGGCAAAACCATGGGCTTTGAAGTTAACAATGAAGACGCGGAGGAGTTACTAGAGGACCACAAAGATGAACTTACCACGGAAGAACTGGAACAAATACAGAAGCAGCTACAAAAGGCGATTGTGGAGGAAATGTCTTCAGAGGAAGAGGAAGGAAGGGAGGATATTCGTACTTCTTTGATCCGTGAAATTTGTGCAAAATGGGGTGAGGTGCAATGTTTCGTGGAACAATATCACGCCGATAAAGCAGTAGCAAGCCGCAGCATAAACATTTTCAATGATATTGCCATGTGTCACTTTAGAAACATTTTAAAACATAGAAAAAACAAATCACATTGGTCAACTTTTTAGTGAGACAGTGGCCCATTGGGTCTGAAGCAGAGTGGAGTGGTGCCAAGAGACAGAAAATAGAAAAAGTATCCCCTTCCAAACAATAACATTTCACTTCCTCACCACCTTCCACTTACGCCGTCAACTCTCCTCCATACAGGTACGGTAAAACTAAATTAAATTTTCGTCCATATTTGATCTGCTTAGTGTTGTGCTTATCTTTTTTGTGATAGATTTAATGGTTTCCATTGATTTTCTGTTAAGAACTTGTGTACAAAGTACTGTTGTAAAAGTTTAAATAAGCAATCATCTGGGGTCCAGGAACGGATTAATCCATTTTACATTAATTCCTATGGGGAAAATAGTTTCGGTTTACGAACGACCTTCAGGAACGAA
>Ga0136643_10013325_pt1 | contig 12296 bp, 6 predicted proteins | sample TergutLab28metaG_FD_96883 | JGI IMG/M metagenome (GOLD analysis project Ga0136643, IMG submission 96883) | Labiotermes labralis P1 segment gut microbial communities from Petit-Saut dam, French Guiana - Lab288 P1 (version 3) (version 3) | ecosystem: Host-associated > Arthropoda: Insects >...
GGGGGGGGGGGGGGGGTTGGCACAGTGTAAAGCGAGTACGGCACAGCTTATTCACCGCCCGCGGTTCGATCCTAGTGTCTCCCGAACGTAAGCTGTAAAGGTAGAAGTAAACTTTACCTTAGAACAGGCCATGAAAGTCAGAGGGCGAGTAGAGGTATAGCTGTACTGTTTCTTTAACCTCGACGCTAGAGGGGTTGGTCAAGGCCACGCCCCGGCCTCTTTAACCCCCGGGAAAGACAACCGGTACCCATTGTATATGAGGCTCGTTGGGCCCGTAGTCGGGGTAGCCGAAAAGTGTTGTGCAAAGCTCTTTATGTCGACTTTGGCTGCCTTGTTACGGGCAGACGCATTTGTCCGAGTACCTCCAGTGACTTCGATCAGCCTTTGGTCGTCAGAAGTGTCTGTCACATTGCCGATCTGGGGTCGTCCCTCACCAGCTTTCAGTCGAAACCCTCGGTCTGGGCTCCGATGTAGCTAGCGAACATTGGAACCTTGAGTTCCCCATGAATATGCGTGTTACGAGCGTACCAAGTGGCGTTAATCGAAGTGCGTAGACACGTGGATGCTGCCACATGCACTTTACTGACGTAGGTGTGGGCATCAGATCTCCAGACGGGCATGGATAGTCCGTCATTGCACAGCGGTCTGCTTATAGGGCAGAACACCGTTTATGATAGGTAGATCACTCTCCATGTTATGAACAGGTCCTAACTGCCATCCTTTCGATCTCAGTCATTCGTGTCGGTCAGGTCAGCTGTGTATCAAGAGTCACCCCAAGATACCGAGCTGTATCGACCCAGTCTTATTGGCTTCCCAAAAAACTGTTCTGGCCTGGGCCTTGCATTCGTCTCCCGGTCTTAACGAGGAGAGCCACAGTGCCCTTCGAGACGTTGATGGCTATATTCCAGCCAGAAGAGCCGAGGAAAGAAAAAAAGAAAAGTGATATTGACATATTGAGCGAAGGGCCAGGAGCGGAGCTCTGATTGAAACAGCAGGAGACGAAGAGTCCTCGCTTGACTTACTGTTCATTCTGAGGACGTATGCATCAGGTTTCCCCGACTTGTTGTACCTGGCCTCCAAACTACACGGCATAACGTACCGCAAGACGGTAATGTACATAAGCACGACGTTGAAAACCTCAAATCTTACGAATTAGTAACTGGCGTGTTTTGAAACGGAATTATTTCGGGTTTGTACAGAGGAATTGTCTCATACTCCAGGCCTTGAGAACATCAAATCTCACGAGTCAGTAACCTGCGTGTTCTACAATGGAAATACTTCGGATTCGTACAGAGAGATTGTCTCTAATCGAATTGAACGAGAACGTAATAGAGAAGTCTTTGTTCCTTAGCCCTCGGTCACCTGCTGTAGGTGATAGCACTTTCTTATGCCACAGGGTTATTTGTAAGGTTAGAAGGATCGACGGTAAGTAGGCTGTTTATAAGCTGTCATATTAACTGTCGAAGTTAATCATAACTGAGAGAACGAGAGTGCAGTTAACCAAATTTACTTACATAAATTTCAGCATTATTGGCCCACATCCACCCACTCGCAAAGCACTAACTTTCCAGTCCGTGAAAAAAGAACATAAATACAGCACGGTGAGACCAGCAGACACAACACCACCACCACCTCCGCTTGGATGATGTTACCTCACACAGCATATGAATATGTAATTCCACACAATTTTATCAATATTTCATATGCTATCATCTATTTTAACCCTTCAAACGCCGAGTTAAATCCCATCTGCCATCTGCTGGCATTATTAGGAGCTCACCATATCGAAGGACTCTTAATGATACTAATATGAATGTAACCATTCAGAGTGATGTAAGTATGTATGTTAATACGTAGGTCCTACCAAAACTAATGAGCAACAATTTTTTTATAAATGAAAATTTGTTGTTATGTAAAAACCAAGTACATCATCTTTATCCATTGACATCTGCTTATTTTTCTACATAATCCCCGTTACTCCGTACACATTTTTCCCACCGTTCTGGAAGTTTGAATATTCCCTTGCGGTAGAACTCCGTTCCAGCTGCCCGAAGACATTGACGCGCAACTGTCTGGAGTGCCTCGTTCGTCTCATAATGTTGGCCTTGCTAATGATTCTTCACAAAACCAAAGAAATGGTAATCGGAGGGTGCCAGATCAGGACAGTAAGGAGGGTGAGGGAGACCACACAATTTTATCAACATTTCATATTCTCTCATCTATTTTGACCCTTTAAACGCCGAGTTAAATCCCATCTGCCATCTGCTGGCATTATTAGGAGCTCACCATATTTTCCACGTTAGCGGGTTAAGGGTTAAACCTTTTACCTAAAACTTAACATTTTATATTTGTAAACTGTTTTAGCGTTCAGTGTAATATTCCTTCAAAGAACACCTCCCTGAAGATGGCCACAATAGGTGGCCGAAACGTCTAGTAGGCTGTGCTGATTATAATATAATAAATTTTCGTACATTATGTGCACTTGTTGGTTTATTCACATAAGAAATCATCAGTGCATCGTCATTAATCATTTAAAAAACATAAATGTAATTGTGACTGATAAATAATTATCTTTCCGCGTTATAGTTGGCATGCCTGTGTGTTGAAGTACTTGTAAATTGGTTTGACGACTGAGCTGCAACGTTAGCTATTAGGTATTTCCGATATTGACCGAGCTGATCATACTTACGTGGTTTCAAACACAGTTTGGCCATTAGGCTAAACAGTTTATGAAATGTGTGATAATGAATCGCTCTATACAGTGCTACGTACTACAGTGTTTTCGCAAAACCGTGGATGACTGAGCGTCCATAAAAAAAAAAAAACAGGTGCGCCCACGGTGCTTGAAGCCTAGCAACGGCCCGCAACCACCCAGCAGCACGGCCGCACAATGCACTGTATGTTACTCAATCGTGCCCGAACCTGTATTTCACGATGTTTGTACAGTGAATAGCCTCGTTTTATGACTAGCAAGGTTGGAGGAACAACGTGGCACGTGATGTCAGCAGCTGTCTTTCGTAATTGAGTGTAGGAGCAGCTGGAACATAAATTAATTTAATTCTGCCCTCACATGACTGAAATAACTGCGTTCTGATAGTTGAGTAATTCTGTGCTTGCGCTTGGCAGGCTGCTGGCAAAATGGATGAAACAACCATTCAGTAGGCCTTACCATGGCTCCGACGGTCAGTTGCTAGCCACTCATCGCGGAGGACCAGCTTCGATCCCAGGCCAATTCGTGTGGAATTTATTGTGGACAAAATGGCACCGGGACAGTGATTTTGCGACAACTTCGGTTTTCCCTTATGATTATCATCAGTTTATCCGTCGCCTTGCTATATTGTCTTAGCAGTTGACATTATAGTTACGAGTGAATAGACAACATTTGAAAAGAATTCGTTGGCATTCTGACGACGATGTATCATTTGTAAGATCAGTCAGTGTTTGGACCTTGTCCGCTGTCCAGTGTTTAAAATAAAAATTTATACAAGGTTTCGGGGACGGGATTTTTCCCCGTCCTGAGGTAAAAAGGTGCTGTAAGGTCCGACTTAGTTTGGCCTGTCCTCCACACTGTCTTAACTGCGGACGGGGACATGTTCCTTATCTGAAATATTGTGTTAACGTTTATTTTGAACGCGGGGTGATAACAATGAATGATTTAAAGGGATGAAATAACATTCAGAAGCTGGAAATATGGACTAAGTGTGTATGAAATCAGCCGATCCCAGTGGCCGCGCGGCCTGAGGTGTGGGTCTGCAGCTGCTGGCTTGCTGGGATTGTGGTTTCGAATCCCGCCGGGGCATGGATGTCTGTCTCTTGTGAGTTTTGTGTGCTGTCAGGTAGAGGTCTTTGCGACGGGCTGATCACTCACCCAGAGGAGTTCTACCGAGTGTGATCGTGAAGCCTGGATAGTGATGAGGCCGTGGCCCAATAGGAGCCATTGTACCATGAAAAAAGGATGTGTACGAAATCAACACCACAAATGAGGTTTTGGCTCTTCTGGGATGTTACGCGGCGCAGATTGGCATTTATTTACCGACGTTTCGGGGCGAACTATCCGTCCCATCTTCAAGTGTGCAACAGTGTTTGAAGATGGGACCGATATGTTGTTCGGAAACGTCGGTTAATAACCAATCTAGGCCGCGTAAAATGCCACAAGAGCGAAGATCTCATTCTCACCGCGGCGGAAGCCTGAAATCGCGGATCAGCTCCACACATTTTTAATATATTTCTATGTTTAGCCAAAACATAATCTGACGCTGTTGTGAGTACATATTATGTTCAGGTGACGTGAGTTTACCTTTTGTTCGCCGTTGCGCCATGTTGCATCAGCATCTTCTTCGACACTTGCGTCGGGCTGGTTGCACTCATGAGGTAGGTGGGTTCAGAGGACTACGACAACGCGGGACTGGCCGTCGCCTACTGTTACTTTACTTCGTGGATTGGATATCGTCCGCGATTAGTGTTGTGACAGCGTCGGCAAATGCCAGAATTTTTTACGTATTTCAGTGTAGTAGTGTCGTATTGTAGTTGAAGAGATGGATGCTTGTGCATAATATGTTTTATGGCAGTTCATTCGTTCGTAGTTTACATGGTGAATCTGGGTGGATGTCCTTGATAGTGAAACCAATTGTAGAGATTGGTGGGCACCTTTTTATTAGCAACAAATACAGGGGGTTTCATAATGTTTTCCATGATTAATAACATTTATAACAAGAAAACCAAAGGACCTACCTTAAAGGAATTGTTCACAGCCACAGGAAAACTGATATTTTTTTGACAACTAGAGATGTTCGATGTGTGCACCACGGGTGACACGGCACACATCGATACGATATTTAAGTTCTTGCCACACACGCGTCAACATGGGTGCATCGATATTCTTCACTGCTGTAATGATCCGTGCCTTTAGGTCAGCGAGGTCACGTGGCAATGGTACTTTGCTTACTTTGCACGAAATACACGTGACACAGTAAACACAGAGTTACTCGTGTGACATTCCAACACCCAAAACGACTTCTCCCCCGGAGCGACCATTTTCTCACTACATACACTCGCATCGCCTAGCGGCAGAAATGTGAACTACGATGAAAAACAACTTACTGGGGAAAAAAAATTTGAGTTGTTCCTTTTTTATCTGTACAGGTTTCGTAAATACGTGTCCCACGGGTTTCCTATAATACATTTTTGTAATCCCGGAGTACATAATGAAATGCCCTTTATATCTAGCGGTCATATGTTTAACCCCAACCTTCTTTCTCTTTTTCAGTCTTCAATTCTGTTTCTCCGCAAATAATTTGAAACTTTGGAATGATCTACAAGAATTTAGTACTTTATATATCGCTCATTTGCGACAACAGTGTCACAACTCAAAATCTGTGATATTTCAGGAGAAGCTTTTAAAGGTTTTGAAGTGCTATAATTTTCTATGAGTACAACGACGACACAACTGCTCTCCAGCGGCGATTTTTGCAAACTGCGTTATGACACTGTACCTGTTAAAAGTGCATTGCAAACGTTTCTTTCTGTACCAATAACTCAAAAATGCCAAATTTTGAGTCGTGACTCTTGTCGCAAATGAGCGATATCATATTTACATATTTGTGTTAACTAAGTCTGAATCTTTGCAATAACATGTAGCTTTTGTCTTTATGGATTTCAGATTAAATTGATGCTTTCTATAAGTATTTTGTAACAAAACAAACTCTGTGTGCTAACAAAAATTAGTATTCATAAGAATTTCCTTGAAAATGTCCTGACAGCCGGAACATGTTGGGAGTACTGTGTGATACTCGTAAAATAAGTTGGTGTGTAGTTTTTGGTGTATTTGATTCAGTTGATTCCCCTGTTTCATTGAATTTATATTTCACTTAAACAATTCAGAGGCATTATACTGTTTAAATCAGTCAAAGCTGCAGTAGACGTTTGTCCCCAGCCTTCCGCGGACTGACCACCCACACTAACCTTTCGTGGAGACACGTACTGTCTTACGTATTTACCTAAGGAAAGTTCCTATTTCAAGCTAATGACTTCGTCTGTACAGATAGGTGGCCGAACAGGCCTCTTTTGTTTAAAAAAAAAGACTTTTGTTATTCCAAATCACAAATGCGATATTTCGTAACCTTGAGTTCCGTGGAGAATGTTAAAAGACAATTCCAGTACGTCCTTCTCGAATTGATAATCAGCAAGTCACGTCACTGCTTACCGTGCAAGGGGCACGTTGTTTCTTACCCGGAGGTAAAGCGCTTGCGGCGTGGCATTGACCACCCACCCCCCCACCTAGCGCCGAGGTTAAAGAAATAGTAGATTTATGCCTTTACTTCCCCTGTACGCTTTTTTCGGCCTGTTCTGGGGTGAATTAACCTTTCAGTAACACACTAAAGCTTAGTTGTTACTATTTGCCATCAGGTATAGCATTAAAGACTGTCAATTGGCACACGCCACGTATTTGTGTTTAAGTATTCCGTATGATCGGGCGTGGTGGATGCTGTCAGGTATCTGCGTCGGGCTGATCACTAGTCCAGAGGAGTCCTACCAAGTGTGGTGTGGGTGTGATCGTGAAGCCTTGATAATAAGGTTCTGGCGCACTAGCGAATGTTGCGCCTTTGCTGGGGGGGGGGGGGATTTCAAGTGATGCTTACAATAAACGAAAATCATTTAGGGTGTACGTATACGGCATTCACCGTGTGGTCTTTATAATGAGGTGGCACTGTTTGCTGTGTAAGTTACGTACTAAATTTTTGTATATGTTGTAGTAGAATTTCGGTCTTTAAAGGGTTTAAGTTAGTTTTCTGATTCCGAATTTCAGAACCTCCAAAGTGTAGGATTGTATTCGATAAAATGTGTTATTGACTGATGACGCCCATTAAGTGTCATGAAGCATCTGACTGTCATTACAAGGTGCAGAAAGGCTGTCGGTAATTCCGGTATACGTGAGGGATTGTGTGTTGCCTTGCTGTTTACATGCTATAGGAAAATGGGCTAGAAAAGGCGCGTTTTCAGTTCGTGGAAAGTTTTTGTCGGCTTTGGGGCGGCGTCGAGCAGGTAAATTAGCGGTAGCACGTACCTGAAGTTGTACCCAATTTTAAACTTGGCCAGGGACTTAGCTGCCCCAGCTGACATCGCGAGTGGTTCATCGTCGTCTAAAGGTAATGTTGTCCATGTGCACGCCATGAAGGGAAGCGGAGCTATAGCCCATCTCGTTCGTCACTAAGGGACTAGATGGAAATTAGTGGTCAGCCACACTCCCTGGTGGCTTTATCCACTGTGGAATATCCCCCGGCAGTCACTGACAGCAGGCTTACGTGGGCCCCAGAGCCCATGCTTCACCCTCTGGAAAGGAGATAAATCACTTGCCCGTGACGGATGTCGAACCACGATTCCTCGGTCGTCCAGTCCGTAGACAGGCCGACTGGTTGTCTTCGTCTACCTGTTCACGTGTCAATATCGGTTAGTAAACATTTCGTCTCGGTTGTGACGCCGTTTGGTCTGGTATATATTTACACGTGTTTCAGAGGAGCCTCATGCTTCCATCTTCTGGGCAGAGGGTGAATGTCTTGAATATGGAAGGCGGCAGGTGTTTTTGAAACGTCTATACGGCCATGGCAGTTTTGTTTCTTAACCCCATTAATAAAACGCTTTCATATCCAAAGCCCCTACCTCGTCATGCAGTGCAACAGTAATGATAGTTGTAAGCCCTCTACCGCATTCCGCGCTCTGCAGTCAATCCATTGTCGTTGAATCCGCGAACCATAGTCTAGAGTAAAGCAACTTTTCAAGTTGATAGTGCGAGTTTTTTTTTAGGTGTTGCAGCGTGGTGGCGGAGGTATCCGTTCTTGTGGGATGTGACGCCGCCTAGCTGGGTAATTCTTTCTCGACGTTTCGAGGCCACTTGTGTCGAAACGTCGGGAACCAGTTACCCTTTGAGGCGAAGTCCAATTCCAGAAGAATGGATATGCAAGTTCATACGTCATTGCGAGGCATGTCTCCGTGGCTTTTAATGCGATACACGTGCCTATACCTGAATGGAACTCTGAAGCCAGTTAACGAATATCGTTCTAGTCCATATCTTGGTCGTGCGAAATTGGTTGGATCCCCCGCCGCTAGGCGCGCTAGCAGCCGGAGTGTCGTGAGAAGAGAGCTACGCTCGTCTGTTGTGGTTCGCCAAGCGTGGAGCGTGGTAGTACTTGCTGACTGCTGGTGTGCGTTGTGTGTGTTGTGTTCGATTTGTGCTCATCCACTGTGTTGCACCACATTCACAGTTGCGCCTGTCATAAAGTGTTGTGAATAATCGCATAAGTGCTGGGGTGGTCTGTTTAGTTTTACACTACCTGTAATTAGGGCGCTGTTTAATTTTGTTCGTTCGCTTGAAACCGAGAGGCAGCGTTTTGTCATAGCATTAATTGAAACAGGAGTTGGAGAAACATAGCGAGTTGGAAGTGAAAGATTAACGTGTGCATTGTTGCCGGCGTCCGTTGGCACTGATTTTGGTTATGTACATCGGCTTATGTCGGAGGATGGCACACTGTTGTGCATCCACTGGAGCAGAAGTTGTATGTCGCATATCCACTGAGTCGAGAATTTGGCCTGTGTTATCCAATGGAGTTTTTGTTAAATATTCCTAATAATGTACATCCATCTGAAGCCAACTGTAATGTTGAACGCGTGCAGGATGATGGGCTACTTGGATGATCTGTAATGTTGTAGACGTGCTGATATTTTAATTAAATCACGTGTTCTCAACGTCCTCTGTATCGACAGGTATAGGCTCTTGTAGTGTAATATTTTACATCGGGTACACGATAGTTTGCTATAAGTAAGGTGAGTTGTTGAGCTACATAGTACACTATTGCACAGTTGTTTCTAGACCTAGGTGTTATACTGCACATTTAATGATACGGACGGTGTAGTCGCACTGAATGATGCAGACTGCTTGCAGTTGGGAGGACGGAAAGAGCCGTCGAGTTGTATAACATGGAAACTGGAGCTGGACAGATCTGTGATAGTATTTAAACCACAACCTACGAGTTACAAAACTGATAAGACGGTACTCCACCCGGTCTATACTCAAGATAAGTACATTTTGAATCCATGAATCTACCTACAGAATCTTCAAAAAGTAAAATTATACACCATAATCAAGTGATTTACATATTATAACTTTAAATTGGCAAAAACAGAACCCCGAACAGATGCAGTATGCTTACAACTTCAAAATTCGTGTCAATAACAAATTTTTTATATTATTATGTATTCTATTTATATTTTATACAATTATGACTTACAATGACATCTATTTCCTTTTATAGAACTTTATGTAGTTAATTTCCTGCCACGTATTTAGTATTTGAGTATATTTTGTGTATTGCCTGAAGATGGCTGGGTTGGCCGAAACATGTCGTAAAGAGTACTAAATTCTGAAGTTTACTTACGATTGACGGATTACCTCAGTACAGCTTAGATCGGTGGTAGTGTACATTGACAAGTAGGACAATTTCAGAGCTATGCTGAATTATGTAGATGTATTGGAATGGGGATTTGAGCCTTCTGTAGGGTACCGCCGCTGCAGTACCAGCTTGTAGTATGGAATTTATGTTACGGGCAGTGCAGTGATCGGTGATACCGCAGATTTACTGGAACTTTGTACCCTCTGGTTACTGTGTATTGGTATTTATGTGATGTAACCGCTGCGAAGCTTTTGAAGCATCAGAACGTAGGTGTGTAACAGAATAGATAAGAGACAATCTGGGGGCAGCTCATCAAGAAACTGATTTAGAGATCTTCCTGTTGTGATAAGCCTGCAGTCTTGCTGTGCGAGTTCTTTAAAGGGAGTGAAGATTGTACGCAGATATACATACTGACGTCTCGATAGATCATAGTGATTTCGTCTGATCAGGCAGTGCTGTCCTCTGGGATTGCTTGACACTGAAACGTAGATCCTTCGGACTGTGTGTAACTGTTTACCAAGCGACGCGGCTCGTGTCCCCGAAGGCTTGGATCCTCATCATCAACGCAGAGGGCCTGAGGTCCCCATATTACTGTAGTTTGTGTACTGCTGTTGGGAGGGCAGTTTGTCATAGGAGTTAAGGAAATACGATATGGAACTCAGAGTAGGTCTGTTTTGTTGGAGCTAGGCCACGCTGCCTGTACAGTTATTACAGGAGTGTATCGGAGTGAACGCTCCATCGAGCCAGTAAAATAGTTGACCACATGCAACCAATACCGTGCTAGGAACTGATAATAGCCGGCTTACAGTGTTCCCTCTCCCAGTGGAAGCGAGTCGGGTTACCACACAACGATGTCGTGTGCCTTCCGCCGTGGGTCAGCATCTCGGTTCATTCCGTACGACGGTTCGCATGGCATCCTAAAAGTCTCGCTACTTTGTTGGCACATGCAGTTGGGAAAAATGCTGGGTTTTTTTTAAATTATTAGGCTGCGACAGATGCTTGCAAATGCGGGCAGGCCTGGACTAGTGAGCGCTTACCCCGGGCTGACGCAGCGTCATATCATGAAAACACTTTAGTAGGCCTTATGTGGGCCATATGAGATTTAAGATTTTACGGCTCCGAACACCTACATCGTGATCATCCAGGTTTTGACTCCGTGTAGTTTGGTGGAGGTTGTCGGTGTTTCGCAGGATCTTCAAGGTCGATGGGGTATTTTGTTCATGCGAAACGTTATCACTTACCAGACCACGTGGTGTCACAACGGAAGCCACAGTGCAAATATGTTGACTTCGCTTCTATATCCCAAGTTTTTTTTCAAGGCAAACTGCTGTGTTGTTAAAAACAGATTTTCTGTCATGAGATTTCACGTTCTTAAGGGCGACTGAGGTTTGTATTTCCTGGCATGTTACAGAGTATAGTTTGGTAGGCATGTCTCGACGCGTGGGAGAATGCGGCCGCCTGAATCTCCGTGGTAGAAGAATAAACCACATTTACTGTTTTTAAACGCGCGACATGTTCTGCCCTGAAGAAGAAGGCAGAGGCGTCCTTCGACACATCGGCATTTGCCTGGCGAACTGTGACCGTTACATCCCACAAACTAGCAGTGTTCACCTGTCTCCACTCCGAACCAAAGTGTCAAATAGGAAATACAAATGTCCATCATTCAGGGGCGCACGAATCCCGGTCGCCAGAGCGGCTGAATTTTGTACGCTGGCGCCCAGTATTAGCGAGTGGGTCCTCAGTGTGGATCTTGCTACGTGTCATTATTCTGGCACATAAATTTTGACGCGGCTTCTGGAATTTTTTAAAGATTTGTGAACCCCTGCCATCACTCTCAGGGCAACGGGTCGATGTACCTCCACGTATCTTGAATTGGGTATTCTTTTCAATGTGATATCAGCGTAGAGAATACCGCTGTGGCGTTGGTATTGTCCCATTTGACGGAGACCAGCCTGGACTGGAAGCTTGCTTATGTATGCTGACGGTGAAAAGGGGGTAGATTGCGCCACAACTGTTACTGCTGCAGACCGGTCTTGTATGTACCTAAAACAGACCTTAGATAATGTGCCAGTGAAGCCACGAACTCGTGGACGGTGCCTCCATTTTTTAGCAGCACTATGTCGTGCATGTCCATTTCCTGAACTGGGCGTCCTTGGACGAGTAATACTTCCTTGCGGTTGGACATTAGAGGTGAAATGGAGGGTGACCCGCTGTCGTCCCAAAGGCAATACAGTGACGCACACCACAGTACGTTGCAGTGTTTCAGGGACTGGGAAAATATTCGATTCAGGATGACATATTTCCGGCATAGGCGTGAAGTAATAGGTTAATATTGTTAATTATGTAATTTGTTGGGGGGGGGGAGTTGAGATGCAAAATTTCTCTTTGTCAAGCAGAGGAATTTGTTATAGACGTAAATATGTACAGCTAAACCAGCGTTCATGGTTACATGTGTAAATATATGCATATAAACGAAAATATATAAATACATTATTAAACAGAAATTTTGCTACAGACTGAGGGTAGTCTTGTGTAATCGTGGGGAAATGTTTGAAATGTGGAGAAAAAAGATAAATAGAAATGATTTTAACAGTTGAAATATACAGACGAATAAATACAAGAAATGCTTATCTTTTTCGGTTCGTGAATGCTGTATCATCTTGTTCACTGTCAGAAACTCTGAACATGAAAATAGTACATTTTCAGTTGTTCATCTCAGTGTCGTCACTGTTGCCACCGACCTGTCCTGGTGCAGTTGGGGGGGGGGGGGGGCCAGTAATTCCCAATAGTGTGGGGGGAAATTTTAAAAAAAAACATAGCACCAAATTAATAAATGTAAAAAATAAAAATTTA
>Ga0136643_10013326_pt1 | contig 12296 bp, 6 predicted proteins | sample TergutLab28metaG_FD_96883 | JGI IMG/M metagenome (GOLD analysis project Ga0136643, IMG submission 96883) | Labiotermes labralis P1 segment gut microbial communities from Petit-Saut dam, French Guiana - Lab288 P1 (version 3) (version 3) | ecosystem: Host-associated > Arthropoda: Insects >...
CAGCTAGTCAAGAAATTCCCCGCATTTCACGGAACCCGAAGGTTCATTACCGCACTCAAAAGCGTCCGCCACCTGTCTCTATCCTGGGCCAGCCCAATCCAGTCCATATACCCACATCCCACCACCTGGAGTTACATCCTAATATTATCAACCCAGCTACGCCTAGGTCTCCCCAGTGGTCTCTTCCCTACAGTTTCCCCACCAAGAACCTATACATCCCCCTCTCCTCACCCATACGCGCCACATGTCCAGCCCATCTCATTTTTCTCGATTTTATAACCTGCACAATATTAGACGAGGAGCATAATATACAAATTTGATAATACAAAACTTCATGGCCTCTCTCAAAAAATAAAATAAAATAAAAACATGCTTGCCGAAGTGCTGCAGAGACCTGTGGGCTTTCTTAGATGTAATAACTTTTGGGGTGACGTCTTAGTGTTAAAACCTATAATGGAAAATTGTCTTTTCAATGAGAGGTTTTAGGCTCTTGCAGTGGAAACTAAGAGCAATTTGGTCTTTCGGGATGTGACGCGGTATTGTCTTGTAAAAATTTGCAAAGTCTCCGGACGAAGCTCCTGCCTCCATTTTCAGGGGAGAATATTAAGTCTTGCGCGGTGGAATCTCGTCTGCTTTTCCCAGTTCCTATCCGATTCCCACCATTATTCGGGACCATTTCTCACATTTCCTTGCCTCCAGTTCCCCTTATGATCCAACACCTTCAAACTTTCCTCTTCTGCCACTGTATCAACATCTTGTGCAAACCTCTGGAATTCTAGATTCTTGCAAAGCTCTCCAGACACCAATGGCTACTTCCCCGCCCCGCCACGCCATTTTACACCCACTGTCTTCTGCTGGCTAGCCTACAACTCTTGATTGTGTCCGAATTCTGCTTTATGTCCATTGTGTTTCCAGTGTGTGTTATTTGTCTGCCCTAGAGATGGAGACAGCAGTTCCCACAAAATATTGGCAAATATCCATCAAGATACAGGGGATTATATCTCACAAGAAAATATTTTGCCAACTTGCATACTTCACTGGCCTTTGTGATAGATTACCTGAGGTACAAATCTCCTCTAGCAACACATCACACATCACTGTTTGAGGTGCAGAAATTTATTTCTAAACAAATCCCCTACAACAGCACATCACCCATTACTGTTTGAGGTGCAGAAATTTATTTCTACACAAATCCCCTCCAAAATTACATCACTCATCACCGTTTGAGGTGCAGAAATTTATATCTATATAAATCTCCTCAACATCACACCACCCATCACTGTTTGAGGTGCAGAAATTTGTTTCTATAAATATCCCCTCCACCATCACATCACCCAGCACTGTTTGAGGTGCAGAAATTTATTTCTATACAAACCCCTCCAACAAAATATCACCCATCACAGTCTGAAGTGCAGAAATTTATTTCTCAATAAATCCTCTCCAACAGCACATCACCCATCACTGTTTGAGGTGCAGAAATTTCTTTCTATACAAATCCCCTCCAACAACACATCACCCATCACAGTTTGAGGTGCAGAAATTTATTTCTATACAAATCCCCTCCAACATCACATCACCCATCACTGTTTGAGTTGCATAAGTTTATTTCTACACAAATTCCCTCCAACAACACACCACCCATCACTGAGGTGCAGAAATTTATTTCTATACAAATCCCCTCCAAAAACGCATCGCCCATCACTCTTTGAGGCGCAGAAATTTATTTCTATACAAATCCCCTCCAACATCACATCACCCATTACTGTTTGAGGTGCAGAAGTTTATTTCTACACAAATCCCCTCCAACAACACATCACCCATCACTGAGGTGCACAAATTTATTTCTATACAAATCCCCTCCAAAAACACATCGCCCATCACTTTTTGAAGTGCAGAAATTTATTTCTATACAAATCCTATCCAACATCACATCACCCATTACTGTTTGAGGTGCAAAAATATATTTTTCGTTTGTTTCCTTAAAAATAATCACAAAAGTACAACTTTTTAAAAATAAGTGTAATAGCCTTTAAAGAGGACCATATTTTGTGCTGAGTGATCAATTTATTTTGGAATGTTTTTTCCTATATATTTTTGTAATTCTATGACATTTTCAGTCGTCAGCATTGAATTCCTCAGACCTAAGGCAAGAGATACTCTCTAGTCGCAAATTTAATGCAAATCCATTTTCTAATTTCTTAGTCGAAGCACCTATGCAGAGGGATATATATGATCTACTAGTAACCACTCGTGTATACACCGAACTGATAAAAGAAATACTCTGTACCAATATCCGATCGGATATATTCACGGTGTTGGTGATTAAGTTTGTAGTTTTCTGCAACACGACACCATATTGATTGCTAATTTGTTACCAACGTCTACCCTGTATATGAAGACAACAAGATCTATAGAAATGTCAGTTGCAAATCACCACTCAATGCCGCCACATATCCCAACAGACTGCAATGTTCATATACAGTGTACTTGTAATTAATTGACCTTTTAGAACTTTTTACAATGAGGCAACAACCCTAGTGGGCTAAGGCCTACTCATTGTCGAGGATTCGTCATCACACTCAGTTAAGACACATCACTCTCGGTAGGACTCCTCTGGACGAGTGATCAACCCGACTTCTACCTGACAACACACAACTCTTACAAGAGACAGACATCCACGTTAGCTCCCTATTTTCTACAAGTCCTAGATTCCTTTACCAGATCTAGAAAGACGAAAAGACAATTATTTTCTCTACTGAAATTTAAATAATATTCTCCTTGAGAAGCCGATAGAATAAAGTATCTAAACGATATATCTCGATTTTAGCATTCAAAACGTCCGAAGAATTGATGACTCATTCTACTTTCCGCGAAATTCCTTGGCATTTCAGTTCGTGGCTCTCCCCGCATTGAAGTCTCCGCGACATTCACGCTGTGTGGCTCGAAGGAAAATTCTTAAAGTGTGAAAAAGAAATACATGGTCAACTATGACTACAAAGAAGGCGAGGTAAACGACTAGACAAACGGGACAAATAGGCCACTGGAATCTGCTGTCAAGGATTGACGAAATATTATGCAACAGTAGCGGACTACATCGCCAAACAGCTGGAAGGAAAACAATTTAAGGGAAACCATTTTCTATTTCAACAAAGCAAGTTCCTTTACGCCGTAAAATAAGGTTAGGTGCATCCTTGTACAGGCACTGAGGGTCTGTACAGGCTGTATGGCCCAGAGGGGGAGTAGAGATATAGCTCTACTCTTTTACCACGGCACTAGAAGGTGGTGAGGGGTCAGCATCACTCCTCGGCCGCTCTTTATCCTGGGAAATACCCGGTACCCACTGTACAGGAGGTTGGGTTGGCCCCAGGGCAGGTCTGGACAGGTGCGGAAAATCTCACCCCCAACCGGTATTCTATCCCTAGACGGTCCAGCCCGTAGCCAGTCGCTATAACGACTACTCTACCCGGGCCCACATTTACGCCTTACGTCAATGATATTTAGAACTTTCACTGCGTTAGATTTCCATACAATATCAAAGGGATTTGCAACTTCAGTCTAACGCAAAACTTATAGCAATTCGACGAAAATTTACGTACTTGGCTACATGTTTCGGCTCAGGTTTTCAGTCACAATCACAGTAGATGAAACGGTCATATCACGGTCATTGCTGAAACAGAAGGTTTTAAAAACTCAGGTCTATTCTTACGCGTGTATCACATACACAAATAGACGTCGCATGTCAAGACGAAGTTCCATAGTTTGGTCTCCTGGATCATTATACCGTACAGTTACTTTGAAACAGATGAAGACCGCATGTTCTCCCAGACAGTTGGGTAGACTTATAAAGCAGATTAATGTGTGATATTCTGTCCGAGGGACCTAAGGACAGAAATGTCAAACAACTTTCAATTGTTGCTGTCACAACTCTTGTTGTTATTGTTGTTTTTGTCATCTTCGTCGACGTTGTTTTTGTTTTGTAGTAGTAGTAGTAGTAGTTGTTGTTGTTGTTGTTGTTGTTGTTGCTGCTGTTGTTGTTGTTGTAGTGGTGGTGGTGGTGATGGGCCTGTTATGATCGTCTTCGTTACGGACGTCACATAATGTGATTCGCTACGATTGGGGCAGACCTACGATTCTGAACTTACCAAAAGTCTCCCTGACAGCTATGTCCAGAGGCTCTGTCCACAGACAGATAAGATTTGACATCAAATGTACTGCTGTGCCAGAATACAGCGACCGGTGCGTGGCACCACAGCAAACATCACGCAGGAATTCAGGAAGCCAGTCTACATGGCGCGGTGTTTAGGCACAGGGAAAGTTTTACAGTTACAACAGTAAAGATCCTATACAAGACATCTACATTTTACTGTCCTTATAGGAGATATAATAATAATAATAATAATAAAGCAGTACACACAGACAGAGAAGTTACAGCAAATAGTCCAGATATAATAATTAAAAGCAAAAAAGAGAAACCGTGCATACTGATAGATCTGGCAATACGCGCAGACAGAAATATTGTGCAAAAGGCAGCGGAAAAGAAGTTAAAATACAACAGTTTATGTATAAAGATACAACGAATGTGGAACCTGAAATGTACAATTGTACCAGTAAAAATCGGAGCCACTAGAATAGTAAGGAGAAGCTTAAGGAAACATTTGGAAGATATACCAACAAAACATTCGGTAGATTCACTACAAAAGACAGCTGTACTTGGAACATCACACATAATACCGAAAGTACTGCAGTGTGAAGCTTCAAGCCTGAGCGGTGGGGATCACCGCTGGTTCAAGAGAAGTACCAGGAAGAAAAAGTCTGTGAAAAGAGATATCCATATCATATAATAATAATAATAATAATAATAATAATATGCAAAGGCTAAAAGTGAAGCTGTTCCATTGAAGGCCATGAAGGAACGCGAGGCAGTGAAGGTACAACCCCACACATTCTGAACCTGGGCAAATGATGGGGGTGAGTACTCAGCTTTACGTCCCGGTTGCTTTAGTCCTGCGAAGGAGCGCTTTGTGTCCGTCAACGGGAAGTCAGATGGGCTCCACAGCCGGTGTGGACATTCTGCTGAAGTATGAGTCCCTTTTCCTCTACCGGATATTGAACCATTGTTCCTCACACTTCCAGCCCCTAGCTCAGTCACTACATTAACTGAGCTGCCCATTACAGCAGTGACAGTGACGACAGTAATGCTTCAGTTTTTATATTTCAACGTGCTGGTTTACGAACTGCTTGACAAAGTCGCCGATTTGGACACGTCCTTTGGAATGGAACAGCTGTATTAAATGGGTCTTAAAACCACAGGATGGGAGGGCGTGGACTGGACTCATCTGACTCAGGATGAGTATAAGTGGCGGGCTGTTGTGAACACGGTAATGAACTTTCCAGTTCCAAAAATGCTGAGAATTTCTTGACTGGCTGAGCAACTGTTAGCTTCGCATGAAGATCTGTGCTGCAGGCAATTAGCTAATTCGTCGGTTTCTTCTTCTTCCTTTCCTTCTACTTCTTCTTCTTCTCTGCACGGAGTTAGCTAATTCGTCGGTTTATTCTTCTTCCTTTTCTTCTTCTTCTTCTTCTTCTCTGCACGGAGTTAGCTAATTCGTCGGTTTATTCTTCTTCCTTTTATTCTTCTTCTTCTTCTTCTCTGCACGGAGTTAGCTAATTCGTCGGTTTCTTCTTCTTCTTCTTCTCTGCACGGAGTTAGCTAATTCGTCGGTTTATGCTTCTTCCTTTTCTTCTTCTTCTTCTTCTTCTTCTTCTCTGCATGGAGTTAGCTAATGTGTCGGTTTCTTCTTCTTCTTCTTCTCTGCACGGAGTTAGCTAATGCGTCGGTTTCTTCTTCTTCTTCTTCTTCTTTTCTGCAGGGAGTTAGCTAATGCGTCGGTTTCTTCTTCTTCTTCTTCTTCTTCTTCTTCTCTGCATGGAGTTAGCTAATGCGTCGGTTTCTTCTTCTTCTTCTTCTCTGCACGGAGTTAGCTAATGCGTCGGTTTCTTCTTCTTCTTCTTCTTCTTCTTCTCTGCAGGGAGTTAGCTAATGCGTCGGTTTCTTCTTCTTCTTCTTCTTCTTCTCTGCATGGAGTTAGCTAATGCGTCGGTATCTTCTTCTTCCTCTTCTTCTTCTTCTTCTCTGCACGGAGTCAGCTAATGCGTCGGTTTCTTCTTCTTCCTCTTCTTCTTCTTCTTCTCTGCACGGAGTCAGCTAATTCGTCGGTTTCTTCTTCTTTCCCTTTCTCTTGTTATTATTATTATTATTATTATACTAATAACAAAAATAATTTACCAAAAGAACGGCTTAACATCCCAGTGTATTTGAACCTTGAGTACGTGTTTCTTGTCACCCTTCTTCGTTCCTTTCTGGAGAAGAAATAAAGAAGTCCCATGGAATAAGAAGAATGTAATCCCCATTTCGTCAAGTTGAAAGTAGTGTTCATGGAAGTTACTACCAATCCTGTAACGTCAATTAGAGCGACATATCCAGTAAACCTTTCGGGCACGATTTTACCGTGTAAGAATTTTATGACGGCTGCATCTGAAGCAGGACGCCAACACAGCAATGTACTGCCTGCAGTTCATAGTACATTTACCATCCATAATCACACCATACGACAGAATGTCACAATAATCCAAAGCTAGCAGTTCAAAGATGGTATGACACAGATCTTCATGCATGTCGGACAATTAATGTGTGTAATAATGATAGATGGATGTGAATAAGGAGCCTTGCGTTCAAGATATGTAAAGAACTCGGAAGACTAAGGAGAGAACCCGAAATATAGACAAGCGTTTCAAACCATATTTTTATATTTGAAAAGGTGACACTGTCGTTCCTGTCCACGCCTTGACTGCGTATGGAGGGAGGGAGGCATATCTCCACATACTTTGTATCAGCAAGCCGAAAGCAGAAAGACAACAAATACTCTATTTCTTAAGGGATTCGACTACAATTTTACGATCGAATTATAAGCGACTTTCCGTGCATTTATTCAAGGGTGCACGACTTTTTTTTAAAAAAATCTAGGAGCCAACTCCACGTTTCAGAGACGAGGAGGAATGGATGAAGCAAGATCAACACTGGCGTTACCTTACAAAATTTAGTTGCCACAGGGACGCTGCGCCTGGGCTTTGTGGGCCTCTGCGTTTATAAAATCCTGCATACGGCTGTTAACATCGGTCTCTGAATCGGTCGAGTCCCAGTACAACCTTACTCTACATAATTTTGTAATATAACAATTAAATTTGATATTTTCCATTTTAATTAAAAACATTCTAAGTCATGGGCATCTAAACGTTTCCTGGCAAGGGACCATGCCTATTATTTTCAGCTTGTTCGCGGGCCGCACTTGGTAAAATAAGGACAGGCGGTAAACTTAACCGCTTAGACATTCCTGTCATCTTTAATGTATGCGAAAATTATAAAAGTGTCCGCGGTTTGCATACAGCCCGCGGTCCGGTGATTGGAGATCCATGATCTAAACTAATGGTTCCCCGAGGGTGCTCTGCACAGACCCGCGGCCTGTTACAACAGGATCCGTATATATATTTCTCTAATGGTTACTTTGAAGTTTAAATCCCACAGGATCCGTGTATATATTTCTCTAATGGCTACTTTGAAGTTTAAATCCCACAGGATTCGTGTATATATTTCTCTAATGGCTACTCTGGAATTTTAAATCCCACAGGGTCCGTGTATATATTTCTCTAATGTCTACTCTGAAGTTTAAATCCCACAGGATCCGTGTATATATTTCTCTAATGTCTACTCTGAAGTTTAAAACCCACAGGATGCGTGTATATATTTCTCTAATGGCTACTCTGAAGTTTAAATCCCACAGGATCCGTGTATGTATTTCTTTAATTGTTACTCTGAAATTTACTTATTTTTTTATTCAAAGAATAATGCTTTTTTTAAAATAAACCAGGAACCTACTGTCAGCATCAGAAATTATTACTGACGCCATTACTGCCAACAGTCCCTCTGTCAGCATGTGACTGTTTTGGCTAAATGAGGAATTCCTGTGTTTAATTCATCATCACGCCAAAAATATGCATTGGGCAGTGAAGTCCAGATCTCCACAGTCCTTACAACGATGTTAGATGACGAATGGCAAGTTTCACATGCCAACCACCTTATCCGAAAGTAAAGAGTCCCCATAATGCATTGCACACAAAACTGTTGCCTGCCGTCAACAATAGGGTACCTTTCTGTCCCTCGGTGATGCACAATACAGAAACAATATAAATCAAAATTCCCAAGCTTCATAATTCGAATGAAATAACTAGTTACTTATTAATTAATGACTCGGTTAATATTGTTTTTGAGAAAGTATTTTTCTATGCAGTTATTTAGAGTGAAACCCTGGAAAGTGCAGTAGTTGCTGTACACAGAACCTGCTTAGATATTTACAAGAATGAGCAATGCACGTACATTAGCAGTGTGGCTGTTTCGCGTGACCTTTGTTGTAATGGAAAACCAACAAGCCATTCTTTGTATTGTTGAGTTACACGTCAGTATCAACAATATATAAATATCGACCGTTGCACAAAATGCTTTTATGGTGAACTTATGCCGCCGGAAACAGTGAACCCTACTCCGGTCGTCAAGTAAAATAACCCGACATTTTTGTCCTGTTTCATTTTGGAGATCCTATTACAGATTTTCATGAAAGTCCCAATGTCAAATTTTACAGAAATCAGTCCAGTGGTAGCAGAGCCTATACGTGCAGCTAGACACACAGACATGAAGCCAGTAGCATTTCTTTTCGCAACTATGCAAATAACTACTGATTCTGCCCTTACAGTATCTAATGATTTTGTGTCGTTCGAGTTCCATAACGCACAGCTATCATTTCTACATACGGCAGTACACAGCAGTTCTTTATAATGGAGATGACAATTCTCAATGAAGCGGGAACAAATTATATCAGCCTCAAGAATGTTAAATGATGCCGACTAATCTTTAACAACGTTCCACGCATGCCCTCCACTACTGTTCTGTAAACCTTCATTTCCTGAAACCTAATCTCAAAGAATAAGCACACAGAAGAAAGGCGTCTTGAAAAAGTACTTACTGGACTTTTTCCCACATGTTTCTGAAAGAAACTAAGAAAAGTCACGAGAAAACTCATAAGAATAACATGCGTTTGGCTCGAATTTCAAATACAAAATAAATTGAACATGAAACTGTGCCAACTAACCGCATTATAATTGCTCATGAATTACGGGGGTGCTGATAAGTCCTTAGTCCGAATTGATAATTCTTACACAAAAAATTAAACATACAATTTGCCTTTCATCCCTCTAAAGTTTCTTGACAGTCTGCAGCAAGCATATATTATTTGATCTGAGCAGTACATTAGCTTCCAACAACACTATCGATTCCTTCCTACCTCATCGGGAAGTTGATCAGGCTAAGGACTTATCAGCACGCCGGTATAACTACGTGCTAGGGAAGAGGGGTGAACACAATAAACACCACCTACACTGCTGTACACGACGCAAAATAAGAAGTATTTCCCTTCACAAAATAAGAATTAGAGTGTCTTTTCGAAGCCAGGACCTCAAGATAGCCATATAACTCTCGGTCATGTAGGAAAATCAAAACTCATGGAAAGCAGCACTAAGGGTTAAACAAAGCAATCACCATTAAAAAAAGTTCATTAATAACACATGTATAAACTGCTGTACTCCGCAGTGTTAGATTGGTTCAGAAGAAACGTTAGCCTGCAACAGGCAACCGGCTATGCAAAGTTGGATCATAACTCAAGTTTAAACATACGCCTTACACCAGTTCTGTGAATATTGGGAGAAACGTTATTATGACTGCTGCAGATACTGTCTACTGGTTACCATGGTTACGAGGTTCAGGTGAAGGATGGGCTACCTGAGAGTAAGCGAAGAAATGTGGCAACACTGATAATGATGGGGAACGAGAGAAAAAGAGAGAGAAAGATATATATACATGCGAAGACTTGGGGTCCTCTATCTCTTCTGTATGCCACATCAATGAGAGAGGAGGAGATGAAGAAAAGTTCCAACAGAATTTTTGTATATCTTTCTCTCTGTCATATTCTTTACATATGTGAATGCTCTTCTTGCCGTCCCCCCCCCCCCAACCCCCAAATCTCTTCCTTTCTCCAACAGTGCATTGTTCAAGCAGAAATCTTCACTATTTATTTCGTTACTGCTTTTCGTCAACCCATTTTCACCTCGAATCTGACACCATAATGACATCAGTGTAGTGTATTTCATTTGCTTATTGTGTGTTTATTAACCGCTATCTTACCTTAATTAAAACGTACTACACGAATGAATTAACAAAAAAAAAATATTGAGAACAGTGTGAATGAAACAACTTTGGCAGATCGTAAAAGGGACTGAATGAAGAAAAACACAAAACTCTAGTTGGAATAGCTGAGATTTGAACTCGGGCCCTTATAAATGCAAATGAAGTGTACTCTCCACTCAGCTGTAAGATTCAGATGTATAAATGGCATTACCGCATCATTCCATGGTGCTAATATTCAGATGTATAAATGGCATTACCGCATCATTCCACGGTGCTAATATTCAGATGTATAAATGGCATTACCGCATCATTCCACGGTGCTAATATTCAGATGTATAAATGGCATTACCGCATCATTCCACGGTGCTAATATTCACTGACAAATTGATATTGCTGAGCTGATTAAATATTCGTCACCCGCAACCACAGTTTCATCGAGTTCCGCTAAACCTGACACTGGACCCATTCCCCAAGCCAGTTGAATACATAGCACAATCAACCCATCTCTGTAAGATTCACTTTAATATTATATTCCCACTTACCCCTACATCTACGAAGAAATATTTTCCTTTGAACTTTAATTTTACTGCTATAAGAATGGCTTCAGCAGTACATATACTGTTAGCTAAGGCCCACGGATTATGTTTGGGAGGTCTACACACCGGAGGTGATTTTCAGTCTAAAAATGTTGCGATGTAGCACGGACTAGCGTTTCGGAAAAACCTGTCATTTGAAATATTTTCATATATTCACTGTAGGTAATAATTCCCGCACAATTTTACAAATTTTCTCTTTCTGTGAAGCTCCTGTACAACGGTGACTTCGTCCACGTCATCAGGCACAATAAAACGCAAACCTACTCTGGAAGCCTCGGAAGGCACATATCGCAGCATTCTTCACTCCAGCACTAAACAGAATGTAAGAAATTTAATCACTCAGTTTTGGATAATAACTTTCACATACAACCATCGTTTCTCCCAGCGTGTATTCAGTCCGTCGCAATTCCGAACAAACTTTATGAACCCTCATGACTAAATCCTATTCTGAGTCATTCCAGTTTTCGTATATTCTTAGCCAGTAATCTTCGCCCTTCCCATGCTATGCATGAGCTATCTCTGTAGGCCACATCAACCCCTCTGAACTGGGTTTATAAAATCCTTGACAGGATCGGTAAAAGGATCTCTCCTGCATTCGAAAGTTAAGGTTAATATTGGTTTTATAACAATGATAGAACAATTCATTCCTATAATAAAACCAATTAGATGCACTAATTTCTGAAATTTATTTTTCCAATAAAACTCTACATGTTTCCGTCAGTTCCCCCGTCCATCATCAGGAGTTTTTCACTGTACACCCAGCAATTGTTTAAGTCATACAGGTTTGCTGACAGCTCGCAAGCTGTCGGCAAACCTGTATGACATACCGGGGCGCTGATAAGTCCTTAGCCCGACCAGGAAGGAAACAATCTCCGAAGCATGTCACGGATGTGCGCGATTTCAGCAACATCAAGATGCGAGCTGTCGTCAAGATTTTTCTTTTTCCTGCAAGGCAAGGCGCCGAAAGGAATTCACGCCATTCTAAGAGAAACATTAGCGTGTTTCCTTTCTGGTCGGGCTAAGGATTTATCAGCACCCCTGTACACCATTGTTGTGTGTACAGTGAAAAACTCCTGATGATTGACACAGGAACTGTCCGAAACATGTAAATTTTTATTCCAAAAATAAATTTGAAAAATTAGTGCATCTAGTTGGTTTTATTATAAGAATTTTTCACGATGTGCGGTCACCTGAACGGCAAAGAACAATTCATATTTTGGTCATGTGGGTTATGACACCGTGTAGTCTGGTAGAGTTACACCAGTGTTTCGGAGAAACAAAACCACTTTTTTTTTTTACATTCATTGTTCCGTGCATCATTACAATTGTTCCAAAATAATTACCAACAAGATGACACTTATGGACTATCCTTTATTTCAGGGTTAGTCGTCCTTCACTCTACATGTTTC
>Ga0136643_10013329_pt1 | contig 12294 bp, 9 predicted proteins | sample TergutLab28metaG_FD_96883 | JGI IMG/M metagenome (GOLD analysis project Ga0136643, IMG submission 96883) | Labiotermes labralis P1 segment gut microbial communities from Petit-Saut dam, French Guiana - Lab288 P1 (version 3) (version 3) | ecosystem: Host-associated > Arthropoda: Insects >...
GGGGCGTGCTGCTGACCACTCACCCCCTTCTAGTGCCGCGGTCATGGAAGAGTAGAGCTATACCTCTACCCACCCTCTGGGCCACACCGGGCCTGTAACGGGATCACTTTAACTTTACCTTTTTACTATGATAAATTATTAACAGGTGGATAAGAGACGCTGAAAATCCAGCGTAATTTCCTTAGTCGTCAAAGACATGTCACGATAAATAAATGAATAAAATTAATTCCAATAGCGAATTTTGTGTTATTTTGCACCGCGCATTGTGATGTAATTAAACAATACATACCAACGAAATGGACGTTTTCTAATTTAATATTTTAATGTTTTGATGTCTTCTACATGTTTCGAACCCGAGGGTTCATCTTCAGGAAGACGGTTGCATATGCAGTCCAGTACCCACAAGACTGCTTATGCCGATGCATGTAAAACGTACCGTACCGTAACTGTATATACAGCCGTCTTCCTGAAGATGAACCCTCGGTTTCGAAACATGTAGAAGGCAAAAAAATATTAATTTAGAAAATGTTAATTTCGTTGGTTTGTAGTGCATAATTCCAGTAATTAAAAGGTTCAGCTAGTATTTCGTACTGTGGTACTGAAAAGGAGAACAACCATAGCCCGGACGAAGAACGGTTACTTAGAGTTCCTGTATTGAATCAGAAGGCCGGGTTTTATATTCTTCTCCTTGTAGGGTCTGCTGGGTTGTTAATCTGTGAGACATGTTGACTTTTTGGTACCGCGCACTCCTGACTTTTTGGTACCGCGCACCCTCTGACTTTTTGGTACCGCGCACACCTGACTTTTTGGTACCGCGCACCCTCTGACTTTTTGCTACCGCGCACTCTCACCCCACAATTACGTCAACTCGCGTCACAACTTGCTGTATGGAAGCAGTAATGATAAAACTAGGATTAGGAAGGTAATGGAAGCTGGTCATCTGACGGTCACCGTCGAAGAGGCCTGTCTCTGTAGTGGCGGTCACTGCACGCGTGCTGTTTTTGACTTTTGTTGAAGGCGACGCGTGTTCATCTCGTAGCATTTCAACGGTCTTTAAATGCTGAAGGGCCGCATTAAAGCATTCGGTTTTGTTGCTTCTGTAGGAAATGGGTATGAGACGAATTGGGAGTTCAGCCTTCAGAGCGATTCTTTTCCCGCGTCGTCGTCGTCGTCGCCCAATTAAGCAGTATAATGCGTGCACAAGCTACTTGTGTATAGTTACTGTGGGCTGTGGGTGAGCAAGGCCGTGTGCTTCAGGGTGAAGGTGTATCCTACCGGCGCAGTTGCCTTCATGCGAAAGAATTCACAATACCAGGAAATCACGTCCTCGTGTTACAGGACGGTGATTGTAAATTCAGCGAGCAGACATCTCTTAAGGCGCGCATTTGGCAACTATCGCCAGGATAAAGACCACAACCTGTTTCCTTTCCACGCTCTCGGAAAGAAACGAAGACAGGCCTACCAGTACCGGTGTTACTTTCAGCGTACAGTGAAACCTGTCTGTAACGGAACCTGGACATAACGGAAACCTGTCTTTAGCGGAGAACATTTACAAGCCCATTTTTTGTCCTGGAGTCCCGAGGATTCTAGTTTAAAGTACCCGTATGAAACGGAACTTGCCTGCTACGGGGAAAAAATCGCTAGCTTTCTTTTCCGTTATACACAGGCTTCACTCTTTTAAGGTGGGTACACACTTGTAACGTTACCGCGTATCGTAACGTCGTATCGTGAGTGTGGACGAGACTCGTGACCGCGTAACGTATCAAAAGTTGGTTACGCGGGAACGTTACGGGCTTGTTCAGTGTGCTGTCGGTATATGGCCGTCGCATCAAAGGGATGATACGGTTACGGCCTGAGCAGGTCTGGACGTGCAACGTGACACGTCACCACCGTCCGCTCTTTTCACTTTTTCTTTAAAGCGTAATGTATACAAATGTACGAAGCCGCTGCTAGCTGCGAAGACATTTCTCGGACTCACGTAACAAACTGGGAACCCCATTGTGTAACGCTCGCAGGATACGGTTAAGCCGTGAGGCAGGGGATGAAAGTTCAGCTCGTAACTCCGTATCGTGTCAGTCACTTGCAACGTTACGGCGTTACGGTACGCGGTAACGTTACAAGTGTGGACCCACCTTATGACTGTGGAATACATTTTAACGCACTGCAGTTCTGTCCTCCTTTAACTTTTACCGTCTTGCATTACAAAGGTCTTCTACCTTCTCACTTTACGCTTAACAGTTTATGTCTTTCGCCTCTCATCCGTACGTGCTGCGTCTGCCGTCGCTCTCGTCCCGTAACCTGAACGACATTCTACAGGGTGAGTCTCTCGCTAGAGGCCCCAAACTATTGTCTATGTATACAGACGAACAGCGCGGGTTTCTCGTTCATAAATAATGGCAAACAGGTTCATTTAAAGCATGCCAGACGGCATTTCGAACGGAATTTGGTGAAAGACGTGCACCATGGAAGTGTTCCATCCAGAAATTGGTTAAAAAGTTAGAGACAAGGGGAAGCCGATCTAACGCCTGCCGACTTCTTTCTTTGGGGGCTATTGAAGGGCAAAGTGTACAAAAATACACCCCGCACAATCGAACAACTCAAAGACGCTATACGCCAAGAGATTCAAGCCGTCAACATCGACACTTTGGGAAAAGTATTCCAGAATTTGGAGAAACACATTCAAGTGTGCTTGGATGTGAAAGGAGACCAGTTTCAGCATCGATTATGAGCAGGTCCTGTTTTGTATCGTTCACGGTATGTGTATATAAATTTTCAAGACATTATCTCAATAACATAATTTTTTATAGACAGTAGTTTGGGGCCTCTAGCGAGAGACTCACCCTGTATGAAGAAACTAATAAAGCTTCTAATTATGTATTTTCCTCCGTCAACGGCCTTCGCAGGCCTGATACACGTAAAATATGTAAACATGGGAGGGTGCAGTTTAACGAGTTGTTATGTTAGTACAGCCAGAAGGTGCGTTAAAGGTTAACGATTTGCCTTCCCACGCCACGAAGGGGTGTAGGGGGAGTAGGGGTATAGTTCCACTCATTCCTAACCTCGGCTCTGCGCGCATTTTCAACCAAATTACGGATTTCTGTTACGCTAGCTTTAGGAGAAGAATGTATGGTGCCATATGATTAATACCCTTACTTATATGGTAGCCCATAGCAGTTAGAACTGTAAGTAAGGCTTAATTGCGTCTCACGGAACCCCCCCCCCCAAAAGCTACAGAACTTACACAGGAACCCCTACCTGTGTAAAGTAGAAAGGTAAAGTGCACCCATGTACAGGCACTGAGGCTCTGTACAGGCCGTACGGCCCATAGGCAGAGTAGAGGTGTAGTTCTACTCTTTCTTGACCACGGCACTATAAGGGGGTGAGGGGTCAGCGTCACGCCCCGGTCGCTCTTTACCCCCCCCCGGGACCCGGTACCTTTTGTACAGGAGGCTGGGTGGGCCACAGGACCGGTCTGAACAGGTGCGGAAAATCTCTCCCCCACCGGGATTCGTTACCCGGACCGTCTAGCCCAGCGAGTTGCTATACCGACTGAGCTACCTGGCCCACCTACCCGTGTACATTAAGTAAAATACATGATTTAATACCAGCATTTGGTTGTATTTTATGAACTTTACATGTAAAAAATCATAGCCCTGGGGTCGACTCGCCCTCTAACAGAAATGAGTACCAGGAATATTTCAGGGGGTTAAAGGCGGCCGGTGCATAGGGTTGACAGCCTTCCTACCTTCATGTTTCGATCGTCTTGCAATCCGGGAGCTCATCTTCCTGGAATCCTCAGGGCCTGTCCAGGCCTCTAATGGGATTGCTTTACCTTTTACACGTAAATAATCAACGGCAAACCTCAAACTGATCGATAAACTGATAATTTCGCCTGACTCATCGACACTATAGCGAAGTCTGCTAACCCACTTGAGTACAGAATCAGGAGGTTCTGGATTGAAGCAGAGATTGATTGCGTCCTAATCGGTGGCGGAACGATCAGTGTCGAATGTCGCCATTACGCATTTTTGGTCTCTCGGAACCCTTAGACGCCCCTCCGCGGAACTTTGTTCGGGAAACTCTCGCTCCAGCGAACAGTCAGATTTGCCCACAATTTTTACAGACATTTTTTAAGGGATTTGGGATGTTTTGAGCACGTTTGGCACACGACAGATTTGTGAATTGTGGCGCATAAACAACAGAACAATGAGTCGAAACATGTGGCTTTGTAGATTACTATATACAGGGTTATTCGAAATGATTGTCGCGGTTTTAACAACTTGCCACCTCGTTCTCCAGATGCAACCTCATGTGATTTCTTTCTGTGGGGTTACGTCAAGGATCAGGTTTATGTTCTTCCTTTTCCCGCAAGTATCCCGGAACTGAAGGTACTAATCGGAACCGCCATTGAAACCATCACCGCTGATATGCGGAACGAACTCGATTATCGTGTTGATGTTTGTAGAATCACAAAGGGTGCACATAATAGAGCACCTGTAAGGTATGTGACAAAAACTTGGAGTGTTGTTCTATTAAATAAAAAAAATACATATACAGCTATGTCAAGTGTATTGTGTATGACAAGTTGTTAAAACTCCAACAATCATTTTGAATAACCTTGTATAATAAAGTTCTGTGTTTGGACGGACTGCTTTATTGGTTGCATATTATATTAACGCAGGGGGTGAGACACACATTAAGGGTGTGAAGTATGCCATATTGCCATACAAAGTCTTAGAAACATGTTGGACGTGGTTAATACTGGGCTTTGTTATGCAGAAAATGCTGTTTCGTTGACATAAGGACCATGGTGCGGCATCCGGATGTTTACTCAAGCCTCGAAATGGGGTGTGGAAGCAGTACCTATCTTGGCGGGTAAGGGGGGAGGGTAAGGAACGCGGTGTAGACTTTTATGATGGCGCCAGGTTTGAAGAATCTTTGGACTCGTTCAAGTGAAACTCTACCCGTAACCAACAGTTTGCATTTGGGACGTCCCTGGTTTGCATCTCGACCGTAGTGCAGATTGTCCGTAGAATATGTCTGCAGGTTTTGTGGTCAGACGCCTTGAATTAGCTCACCGTCGCATTAATGTACCAGCTGTCATTCATTATTCTAATTGACCGCGTTGACACTTATGAGAGAAACGAAGAGTCTCTACCGCTGATACCAGTGACGAGAGAAACGAAGAGTCTGTACCGCTAATACCAGTCACGAGAGAAACGAAGAGTCTCTACCGCTGATACCAGTCACCTAGTCGAACACCATTTGGAGCCGTTCTGATCCCCGTAACTTCACCCAAACCTCCATCTCAGTGTATTCTCCCATCTCCTCGGCCTTCAAAATAGGCGTTTTCCAAGCGATTTCCCCACACAAGTAGTGTTGGTGCACGCATCACCGAGCACTAAGGCCTCCCAGCCCCCTCCCCAGTAACATGAGACTTGACGTCACAATTGACATTGTCTTCTGTTTCTGTTTCTCATCCTTTTTTACTTGTGGCCGCCTCTGATCTTGATTTATCATTGTGGCCCCCTCCCTACCCTCCGTAGAAGCTGTTACTTATGGAAAAAAATTACACCATTTCCACATTGTTGACTCGTGTATTGTAATATATTTATACCGCTTTATTTACAATATTGTATTCCTTTTAAATGCTATGTTTATATATAACACACTGTTTACTGATACAATCAGTAATATCCTGTTAATAACTGGCAATATATTCAGTGTGTTTCTTGGGCCGGATTAACACTTGCCAGGTTCTGACTGTCCGGTTGCAGTGTGGCCAGTGACAAGTGGTCACCGCCTGGTTGCAGTGTGACCAGTGACCAGTCACCACCTGGTTGCAGTGTGACCAGTGACAAGCGGTCACCACCCGGTTGCAGTGTGACCAGTCACCACCTCTCGTCACAGCATCAAGGCGGTTACGTACTTTCGATAGCAAATAATTGACCCAATTGCAGCCATACTGAACCGGACAGGATGTGGGGGGAGCATTGAAATACAAATAAAATAAACAATAAATAACAAAATAAAATAATAAATAAATAGTAAAATAAATAAACAATAAAAAATAATAAATAAACAGTAAAAATAATAAATAGTAAAGTAAAATAAGAAATTAATACAATAAATAGATAATAAAATAAACAATAAATAAAATACAAGTTTGCCTTGTATTGTACAGTACCATGTATTGTACAGTACCGTGTATTGTACAGTACCGTGTATTGTACTGTACCATGTATTGTACTGTACCATGTTTTGCACTGTACCATGTATTGCACTGTACCATGCATTGCACTGTACCATGTATTGTACAGTACCATGTATTGTACTGTACCATGTATTGTACAGTACCATGTATTGTACAGTACCATGTATTTCTTTGACAGTGGTGTAAAACGCGAAACGTCACCGACATGTCAGTGACGTTTCGCGTTTTGTCATCTGTGCTGTGGATCGTGCAGGGAAGAAGGGGAACTTATATTCAGTTTTAGATATAACATTTTTTATTCAGGCAGCAAATTTTCGGTGACCCACTCAAAAATTAGTGAGGCCCCCTAATTTTCCACCAATCTCCTACGGCCCCTTAGAACCGCTGTGCTGCCACGCTGTAAGTCATCCGTCATGTCGAGTCGGCTGTGTACCAGCAATGGTAACAGATTTTTCTTTTCTCCAAAACGTTACGAACGAGTGGAGCCACACCTCTATTCTTTCCGTATGCCTTCGTAGCGTGCACAGTGACAGCTTCATTTTTTTTTTTACTTTTTTCCTGTCGCGCCGCGGCCCAACGCGGGACATGGCCTCCACATTCTTCAGGTTTCTCGATCACACACAACTACACACCGCAGTCGGTAGGACTCCTCTGGACGAGTGATCAGCTCGTCGCAGAGACCTCTATCTGACAACACACAACACTCACAACAAACATCCATGCCCCCAGTGGGATTCGAACCCATAGTCTCATCAGACCGCACGGCTACTGGGATCGGCGACATCTTCCTGTTAGTTTACTTTAATTCCATGTGGTTACCAGCGTTTCGGGGGAAAATACTGTCTCCGTTGTCAGGGTAGTACTTCAGAGTGGAGGCCCAGGTTGTTCCGCAGATTCCGTCGTCATCTACCGAACTGCAGTGTGGTGTGGCTCAGGATATCACAGTATAAACGTCTGCGATTGATGCGATATCGTTACATGACCTACACACCAACCAGTGTGGATTGTCATCGTGGAGCAAGAAAGTGACAAGTGTGATTGATTTGACGTTTTGTTTGCAGATATCGCCATGGACTGGTCAGACCACGCCTTGTGGTGGCCGACCCGCAACACTTGGCTCACCCGAACACGCTCCACCCTGGACCAGTACGGCGTCCAAGCCGATGCCCTCCTCCACTTCACGCCCATGCATAAGACCCTAAGGGTCCAGCTGCCCGACCTGCGGTACTTGGACTGTAGGGTGAACTTCTCCATCAAAACATTTAATGCTGTGGTCAACCTGTGCAAGGAACTAGGTAAGAAGTGCAGCCATTTCCAGGAATCATGTTTAAACAGATATTAACCGTCTGAAAACACAGTGTTCACCTACCGTGACGTTCTGCCCAGCCACTGTGATTTTATTGGCTTCGTGTGATTCTTGAAACAGCAGTTGACCGACAAGGCTTTGTAATGGTGACATATTGTGTTTACTGTGAGGTAGGAACTGAACTTTGAAGTATTTTAAACGATAAATCTTATTGTAGCACCGTGCATTTTTTTGTAGAATCACTTCAATTTATCAACCAACTAATACACATATAATTTCACATAAAACACTTTTAAAACACTGTAAAATACTCCGACATGTTTCGATCTTGTCAGATCATCATCAGGGAGCTTAGTTCCTTGCTAAAGTTATAGTATTCACAATTCAGTTGGTATTTGCAAACGAGGTGTTGTGGCAGCATATCGTGTTGTGTAGGAATTGTTGTGGAGCAGTGGCTAGGTGTTCTTCGTATGATCTGACAAGATCGAAACATGTCGGAGTGTTTTAGAATGTTTTAAAAGTGTTTTTGTGATGTTTTAAATTAGTTTTATATTTGAATGAGTTATGGGTGGTTTGTATTACCGTTGTGTTAGTATTACTGGTAGGAGAGGAGTAAAATGTGTGGTTCTGGCACAGAAGGGTACTGTGTAAGTGCATCAAAAGGTTGGTACCCACGTACCAGGCCACACGGTGTCATAATTCAGGTCCACAGTGTAAATATTCACTGCCATTAAAGCTGGCACTCTTTGGCTACCCTGACTGAAGTTTTTTCCTGATTTTTCCTCAGTTGTAAGGCGAATACCAGGGTAAAACCTGCAAAGACAGGGCACGGACCACACTCTTCCAAAATTTTTGTGTCCTTCTGTGTATTGTTTGTGTGTAAATGTGTACTGTACTGCTGCCACTGGGTGGCTACCCAATTGGAGTTAACAAATATATCATTCGTACATATATATGTGTGTGTATACATATAATATAATATAATATGACTTGACATGACATGACATAATATAATGTATATGTGGAGGACAGGAGGTGCATACAGTGTTTCAGTGGGGAGATGTGATGGAAAGAGATCCCATGGAAGACCTAGGCATAGATGGGAGGATAATATGAATATGAATCTTCAGTAAATGGAATGGGAGGGAGGCATGGAATGGATTGATCTGGCCCAGGATAGGAACAAGTGGCAGGCGCTTGTGAATGCGGTAATGAATCTTTGGGTACATAAATGCAGGTAATTTCCTGGCTAGCTGAGAACCGGTTAGCTTCTCAAGAAGGACTCTGCTGCATTTAGTTAGTTTGTTAGTTATGTACATATATATGTATATATATTTATTTGTTTATATGTATATGTTTTTTATTTTTTTATTTTATGCCAGTATTAATACACTGATTTGTTAAACAGTATTCAGGAGAGGTGACCAGCAAATTATATCTTATGCATTTTTTACACCACATGGGATAAGCAGCCTTGTTCCAATGTTGCAGAGGAATATACTGCATTCAGCTTCAGGCTGACTGGAGCAGATTCAGCTGGCTGCTGAAATAATCGAGAGTAGGAAATGATTCAATTATTTGGGAAGATTACAGGGGTTTTTGAGAAGGGAAGAAGTGATAAATTTATTACTTAGCCAGGGGGGCTTGAGAGTTTGAAGTGAGATAGTGTAGTTGTTACTGTGTATGTGTGTGTGTGTTGTAATTGTAATTTTTAATTGTTTAAACCTTCAGTACTTTAACTTTAATTGTGATCAAAATATGTTTGTTCTGATGATGGTTGTAGGACTGAAACATGTTTGAAATTGATATGTCAATAACAGAAGATTAGATTTTTTCTGTGTGCACTTTTGGTGTGTTTTTAAATGCAAATGGAGGGTTTCCTTTGTGTTTGTATTAATTTTAAGTAAACCATAAACAAACAAATCAAATGCTTACCATAACTGTTCTGTGAATACAGGTATTCGGCATCCAGAAGAACTGTCATTCTGCAAACCGCTAGATCCAAATCACCTGAAATACAACCTGAAGGATCTCCCTGGCAACAAGAAGAGATATTCAGACCCACGTGGAGGGCCGAACAATGGATTACCACCACCAGATACGAACACATTCATTGCCAACAGCAGCCCAAGTGGATCTACAGGAAGCCTGGACAAAAATTCGCCTCCCTTCATGTGCGCGCCTGTGACACCGATGAGACATCACACTTCAACCCCTATCAGTTCCCCAGTGAATACGGTCAGTCAAGCCTTCATGCAGGATGTTCATCTTATAATCTTTGACAAAATCACTATCATAATTAATGAACATACAAAATGTTCTTTGAAAAGATATTCCAAACATTGTCTGAAGGTTGACAGAGTAGTGAAATTTTGTATTTGTGATGCTGCTAGCAGACACGGTTGCTTTATTCTGCTGTTGGAAGTGGACTGTTCATTTGGTTTATTAAGATGATGTATCAGTCCTCACGGCCAACAGTTTGCGTAAATGCTATGAAACCTTTCTGTAACTCTACCACAGGGGACAAGATGTTTTTCTGTTTCAGGCAGGTTCCATGTTATATAGGTATCTGGAGTTAAATTAAAGAATCTTGGGATGGTGAAATTTTTCCTGTGAAGGCAGGATTCTGTTCTATCCAGGTTACATTTAAGACATGTTTTACTGTATTTTTATTTATCACTTATGTGGGGGTGGAGTGGATATTGCAGTAGTGACTGGACGTGGGCTGGATGACCAGGGCAGTGGCAGATATTTTTCTGTTTGCTGGTGCGTACAGACTCACAGGGGCCCATCCAGCCTTCTACCCACCCAGTGGGTCTCGGAGGCTCTTTCACGAGCCATAAATGGTCTGGGGAGAAACTGGCCTCTCATCTGTATATAGAGCTGAGGTTAAGGAATGCATGGCAAAGGACTTCCACACTTCCAAATAGTCCTATGGTTTGGTGCTGCTACTTAAGGACAGGAACACCTTTATCTTTTTTGTGACTCTGTTTTTAAATGGAACACATTGCATCAGTGTGCATGTGCACATATGTATGAGATAGAGAGAGAGAGAGAGAGAGAGAGAGAGAGAGAGAGAATGAATTAAGGATGTGGTGCTAAATGATGAAAGTCTGATGACGGAGTACAGTCATAGAGGTTGGAGGGAGACAGAGAAATGTCTTATTTAACATAACAGTTCTGTCAGGTACTAGCGTTGGTGGTAAGTGAACAAAATTCACTTGGGTGACATCGTCCCGTTGTGTATTTCTTATCATTAAGGTTTTAATTATCTGACCAGACAACCATGCAGATCTAGTACATTCATTCATTCATTCCTTTGGCATGTGCAGAATGCATTGGATGATTCCTTGCCATTGTCAGGAGCTTCTTCCATTCCTCTCTGTTATGTGCTTTTTCCTATCACCCTTCACCAACTATTCATCCATCCTCTCCTATTTCTTGGTCTACCTCTCAGTCTTGTTGTTCCCAAATTCATATACAATACCCTTTTGGGAATTCTATTTCCTTCCATTCTCTGTACATGCCCAAACCAACGTAATCTATTTAACCTTATTGTCCCTATTATAGTAGGTTTTTTTAACACTTACATAAACTTCTTTATTGGCTAATATCCTCCAGTTTTCTTTTTCATTGTCATATACTGGGCCTGAAATTTGTCTATACACTTTCTTTTCAAAAATGTTCCAATTGCTTTCTATCTCTTTCTGTTAGTGTCCCAGTTTCTGATGCACCTGTTAACGTTTTGTCTATTGTTGTGTTCTTTAGTCTTAATTTTAGTTTTTTGATATGTTTGTATTTTTAAAAGATTTTTGTAGCATAAAATATGTTTTGTACGCATTTTTTATTCTTTCTTGCAAGTCTATTTGGTTATTGTTATCGGCATTAAGTATAACTCCTAAATATTTAAAATTTTCCACTCTTTCAAATTTGTAATTTTTTATTTTCAAATGTCCTACTTTATTTTTCTTTAAACTGTTTTTCCTCTCCACTATCATATGTTTTGTCTTTTCTTGGTTTATCTGTAGTCCGAACTTTCTGGCAATGTTTTCCATTTCTACAAAAAGTTTTCTTATTTCTATTTCATTTTTTCCAATTAATGCAATGTCATTTGCATATGCTAATATATTCAATTGTTCTTTACCAATCTTTATACCACTAGGAACCATTTTTATGCTGTGTATCGCTTTTTTTAATGCCAAATTAAATAATATTGGCGAAAAATAGTCACCCCTGTTTCAGGCCTGTTTTATTTTCAAAAGAAGATGACAATGTTCCATCTATTCTAGCCGCACTTCTTGTCCCCTGTACACGTTTGACACATATTTGTTAGTTTAGTAGGGATTTTAAATTCTTTCATACATTTCCATCATTGTGTAGGTGCTGGATACAGGTGTGTCCGGCACCTAAATGATGATGGCTGATCTGGACAGCCGAAATATGTCGCAGCGTATAATAAAAGAGTAATGTACTGTACTAGATCTGTATGGTTGTGTTTGGTCCGATAACTAACACATTATTTGATAAGAAATAGGGGTATGGGACATTTGTTTGTAATGTTATTGATGGCAGTAAAACTGAAGTACCTGTCCCCCTGTTCCACATTTTGCACCACAAATCATACATGTTCTGTCCTGCGATCAAACCCAGGCCCTTTTAGTAAGAGGTGGAAGTGTAATTCTAATTGAATCATGGTAATGTATTAATCCTCTCAATTCCTTTTTTTTTTTTTAACATTTATTTCAGTGTAAAAAGGTAAAAAGTTGTTTCCCAA
>Ga0136643_10013330_pt1 | contig 12294 bp, 5 predicted proteins | sample TergutLab28metaG_FD_96883 | JGI IMG/M metagenome (GOLD analysis project Ga0136643, IMG submission 96883) | Labiotermes labralis P1 segment gut microbial communities from Petit-Saut dam, French Guiana - Lab288 P1 (version 3) (version 3) | ecosystem: Host-associated > Arthropoda: Insects >...
TGGAATCCTTTCTTCTTGTATTCTTATTATGTGACCTGCCCATCCTAATCTTCTGATTTTAATGTCCCCCACCATGTTTGGCTCACTGTATAAACTGTACAGTTCACTGTTTTCACAGGACTACGCTGTCTGCAACATTTTTAGCGCTCTACGAGTGTGAATCACAACAAAGACTTTGGGACTCCCTTGCTTTTTTGGATTAAACGCTTCGTAGTCCCTTCCAGGCGGCCTTCAGTACGTCTCTCTTTTTTTTTTTCGTTTCAACTTAACAGACATTCATATATGTAGAGTCAAATACGCTTTACATTCGTCGAGCAAGAAGTGAGAAAAAATTCCTGGGAGGGCAATTCAATGCCAAGACATGGCACACAGGACAGAACAGGACAGGACCTTGTTCAATGATCCTCAAAGAAGGGGCGACAAAAACTGTTTGTGCATGTAATACCCTTCTTACGGCTGGAAGCCCGACAGTGGAACCTACATTTCGTGCTTTGAAACTTCATCTGGAAGCGGAAATTGTATGAACGGAAGGAATGTAAATAAGGAAATATTTGTGATAGGACTGCCTACAGTTGGAGCCGGGATATCTCAGTTAGTGTAGTGACTAGGTTAAGGGGTAGAAGATCCGGATTCGATTCTCGGCACGCGCAAGAAATTCTTTTCTGGAAAATTTCCAGACCGGCTCTGAGCCCGACCACTCTCATATTCAGTGGGTACAGGGTTCGGTTGCGGTGGGGTTTAAAGCGACCGGAGTGTAAATCTGATCAGCCACTACTATCTAGTGCCGAAGTTAATAATGAGTGGATCTGTACCTCCATTCCCTTTATATGCCTTTGTTTTACCTTTATTCTCCGCCGTATTTGTTGATATAAGTTATAGATGCTTGTATAAATCGTAGATGTACAGTTATACTAATTAGTGACTAACGCGCGATGTCCATTATTGTACATTCTTACAGCCTGATGCTTATTTGGTAACATTGTAAGATTTCTCAATTTTCACAAGATATTTACGATGAATTATTATATTTCATATATGAAGCCCGAGACAGATGGTTTCTCCGAAATGCTGAATCCTCTCAATAAAACTGCACAGTGGCATATCTCAAAACACTGTATCGTTTATAACGATATTAAACGCTGAACTGTGTACTTGTTTGGCTTCTGTGTACACAGCTTCGCCCAGTATCGCCGGCAACTTCTCCGACTCAACGTCATTGCGGGTCAGTATAAGCAACCCTTGCAGGCGTTACCTCTCTCTCATGCTCCATACAATCAAAGCTATGTTTCTGATGGCATTATATAAAAATCTCACAGAATGTAAGCTACGGAAACAGAAATAACTCTGTTTTTAATGCTTTACTGAACCAGTAATTAGTTTATTTTGAGGTTCTTGAGGCATGGTGACTTTGAAGTTACTGTCTTCTGGGGGGGGGGAATAGAGGTATAGCTCTACTCTTTCTCGACCACTGCACTAGAAGGGAGTGAGGGGCTCAGCGTCACGCCCCGGCCGCTCTTTAACCCCGAGAAAAACCCGGTGCCAATTGTAGAGGAGGCTGGGTGGGCCCCAGGGCCGGTCTGGACAGATGCGGAAAAACTCGCTCCCACCGGGATTCGATCCCCGGACCGTCCAGCCCGTAGCCAGTCGACTGTCTTCTGGGATGTGACGTAATTTGCGGGCAAGAACCTGTTACAGAAATTTTGGAGGAACCTGCTGCCTCCTTGCGCTCTGAAGATGCAGGCAGCGATTTCTTTCGAAACGTCGATTAATATTTACCAAAGTGCACGGCGTCGCATTCCAGAAGACGGCAATTTTTTTAATTCAAATTTTTTAAGAGTGTAAGAGCCGAGGGGTGGAGACGATTTGAACCCTGGAGCATGCTTTGAAGAGGCTTGGCATTTAACTTTTAAATCACTGTGTTGACAGTATGTATAGGGTACTTGAACTGTCGCTCTGTTTTGTCTCTACAGGATTTAGCTGTTTGTTACAATTTTAACAACAAACAACAAATGTTTCTATAAACAGCGTTATACAGTTGGTCTTTGTGATAGAGGAGGGCTGTGTTTTCTGTGAGGCAGGAACGGGGTCTTTGCATGTGACGTACGTGACTTAAATGTAGTAGAAATTGAACCCCTTGCTCTAAAAGTTGCCGCTCTCTCTTATAGTCAGTCACTTCGTCAGTATTCATAAAATCAGAATTTCGTGTCCCTCCCCAAGCCACCCCTCACAATTGCGACGTTTTCGATTTCACAACGTTTTCGAAAGACGGACGATGAGGCAAAACCTGGGCGCATTATAGCAAAGTGATGGTCTCGACGTCATCTAAATGTTTGTCTCTCTCTCGCCCCACGTCTTTGACTTTCGTATTCACTTCAAACCTCTCGCACTTTCTTCAGCTGAAATAAGTTAACATTTTACCAGTTATACGATGGTATCTCCACCAACAGAAGATAAAAGGTTAAATGATCCCGTTACAGGTCCGGCGTGGCCCAGAGGGTTGGTAGAGGTACGAGTATAGCTCTACTTTTCCATGACCGTGGCACTAAAAGGGGGTGAGCGGTCAGCAGCACGCCTCGGCCACACTTTACCCCCGGGAAAGATCCGGTACCCATTTTACAGGAGGCTGGGGGGACCCCAGGTCCGGTCTGGACAGGTGGAAAATCTCGTACCCACCGGGATTCGATCCCGGAACGTCCAGCCCGTAGCTCATTCGCTATACCAACTGAGATACCCGGCCCACACCAACAGAAGATTTGCTGTGGCAAATGGGAGGCAATAGCTATAGTGACGTAATAGTTGCAGGTAATTATGGCTGAGGTTTTTATTTCATCGAGAAAAGTGTTATGATTTCCTGATTTTTAGCTTAATTTACTGTATTGTAACGGACAGTAAAGTTAGGGTGATTTATAAATGTGTTGTTGCCCTCTGTATAACAATTACAAAATAATTTAGCCTATTTTTACAAAACTTTTCTGTGAACCTAATACGCTGGCGCACTTGCGACTTTGTTGTTTTTAGGTGCGTTCGCAAAATTGCGGAAAGTTACTATTAGCTTCGTTGTGCCCGTCCGTCTGCCTGTCCGTCCGTTCGCGTGGAACAACTCGGCTTCCACTATACGGATTTTCCTTATATTTTATATTGTAGTATTTTTCGAAAATCTATCGAGAAAATTCAAGTTTCATTTCAATTGGGCAAGAATAACGGGTACTCTACATGAAGATCGATTTACATTTTTTATCATACCTCATTTCTTCTTAGGATGAAATATGTTTTAGAAGAAAGTTGTAGAGAAAATCAAAGCACATATTTTAAGTTCAGTAAACTTTTTTTTTTTCCGAAAATCGTGTCGTTTATGAGATCATGTGGAAAACATAGTAGAGCCGGAGAGACCACAGATGACAATATGGCGCATGCGCGTTTCATGCTGGATAGCTGAGGCTATAAACATGCTCTGAGAATACGTAATACTTTTACTTATTGCTCTCCCACTGCGACAGTGGAAAGCCGGAGAGACCACAGATGACAATATGGCGCATGCGCGTTTCATGCTGGATAGCTGAGGCTACAAACATGCTCTGAGAATACAAATTACTTTTACTTATTTCTCTCCCACTGCAACAGTGGAAAGCCGGAGAGACCACAGATGACAATATGGCGCATGCGCGTTTCATGCTGGTTAGCTGAGGCTATAAACATGCTCTGAGAATACGTAATACTTTTAATTATTGCTCTCCCACTGCCACAGTGGTTGTATACTCGCCACATTTTTACGTTCTACTTATATTGTCTGTCTTGATTCTCTTAGTTTGCCATAACTAACGGTCGACTGGCACTAAGTATGTATAATTTTTAAATCGTTTGTAAATCGATAATTACAAACCTTGAAGATGTGCGACGCCACGTGGTTATAACCAAAGAAATTAAAGTAGGGAGAGCCTGAACTTAAGTAAAGACAATATTTTAAGTAGTAGTAGTAGTAGTAGTAGTGGCAAATCTTATCAACTTAAAATGTGTACAGAAGGGAAACTATGACAGTGAGCTGTATTTGGAACACAGTATTTTAAATTTTGACGTTTTGCTGACCGTGCATCTCAGTATATTTATCTCAGTATTTAACCAACTTGATGCACAAATTTTGTTTCACAATAAGTTTTATTTCATGCCTCTACATTCATCAGGAGGTCAAAATTGCATTACACAGCCTCTGGTATCATCACACCTATATGTGCATCAAGTTGGTTAAATATTGAGATAAACAGTATTTTAAGTATTAATTAATCCTTTTAAAGCCGAAACCTGAACTGCTTTGCAGTTAAGTTCCAGTCTGTACCTCTCAGTAAATATATTCAGTTTCGGTTATAAAAACCAGTCAATGTTGTATAAGGAAATAATCGCTGTTTCCTTCTGAGATCCGTACAGAACATACAAATACAGTGTGTGGGCAGAACGAAAGGATTTATGAATCTTTAACCTAGAGATACGTATAGTAACCACTGGGATTTCAAGGGTAAAAGACGGTTTAATCTGCGGAGTCGTACTGACTGGGGAAAACCGAAACATTCGCAGAAAACTGTCCGATTACCGCTTTGTCCACTACAAACTGAAAGCATATCTTAGCGATGGGAGACTGGCGACTCACCTCATGAGCCATTGCACATTCGTGCGCCCCAGTTATTGACACAGAACTTGTACAGCTTGATTGTATTCGAACCGCTGTGGAGCTTATTTGTGTACTGACATCCCAGTACATTGGTGACTTGCAGACTAGTCCTTCGTGTAGCCGAGTTTATTTTCAGCTGTGTACCAACTGCTGAAGTAACAGTTTTACAGCGAAGTCACAGTGACAACAGACATGTTTGATTGCAAACTGAGTAATGGACCGAAAGTTCTGGTTCACGTAAACTGTAAGATGAAGCAAATATCGTTCCGCCTTGCTGGCTCCAAAATCTGTGACGTCTTTAATCCGTGATTCTGTGTCACAACACATAAATTCAAGAGGATCAGGGAAGGCACTGAAAGTTCTGTGTTTTTATTGAATGAGTTCTAATACAATGGGAAAGTGAGGTCAGACGTTGTGTGTTTTGGTCGGTACATATCAACGATTCGGATGAATCTGACAGTCAGTCCGTTCGGTTTTATGCACGTCCCCCATATGAACGTGACTTTTGAGTTCTAAAAGGCTTTTATATCGTTGCTGGTTTCTGAAATACTTAGCAGCTGGAAATCCGTAACTGCCTGGTTATGCTAAATTCATGTTTACATTTGTGTAACATTAGTTGAGCGCCAAACACAATTATGCTTTTGGAAATCAAGAAATAAGCTACGTGTTTTGGCTTAGAATTAAGCCGTAATTGAGTTATTTATAGCGATTTAAAAATAAAATTTAAAAATGCATTTCTTAAATTATAAAATTTTTCGTTCTTATAGTTACTGTAACACAGCGAGATGAACCACTTCGAAGTTATATCGCCTTTTATTAAAATCTTCTAAATATTCAAATATTCACTCAATTATTATACCAACTACTGCACATATATAAAATTTATAAAGTTTACACATTAAAACATTAAAGTGCTCCGACATGTTTCGGTCCTAGGACCATCATCAGGGAGCCGTATTGTCCTTGCTAAAGTTACACTATAAAAGTCACATTAATTTCGCTGTACCTCTTGGGTATGGTGATAGCATGCCGTGTTGTGTAATGTTATGTTGCGAAGAGTGCCCTGCTACGGATGTGCATTCTGTGCTTCGTTGCGTGATAATCACGCAACGAAGCATAGAATGCACATCCGTAGCAGGGCACTCAACAACATTTGTTATTGTTGCATCTAGTTGGCTGTTTATATTAATATTATTATTATTATTACAAAATACGTTTGCAGCAGTGTAGAACTGCCAGCAGGCAGCACCGCCGGTGCATTATACCACAAGCTGTAAACACAGTCTAGTGCTCCTGAGGATGGGCGTAATTATCGCCCGAAACATGTTGAGCTGATTGTAATTATTAACAAAATTTGCTATTGTTGCATCTAGTTGGCTGCTTATATTATTGTATCAATGATGCACGGCCACAGAAACATCAAACTTCCGCCTATTTTTTGAAGACCAATTTTAATATTATTCCATCTATTATTTGGATTTACAAGTGATCTTTTTAATTCGGTTTTTTTGACCAAACAAAACTCGGCTACCAGCTAAATTATTAAGGACTTGTAAAGCAGCTTTACCGTTAAAATATTATATTTGTTGCTACCCTTGCCTATTTGGGAAGTTAAGCCACGTAGTGAGGGTGATTTGGAAGTTTGTTAAGGTGCAGCTGGGAGTGAACTGGCTTAGAATCAGATGCAACAGTAAGGTTTCATGTTGAAATTGCTGAACTTTCTGGAGTCACTGTACAAAAATGAATATAAATTTTTCAGTGACACTGTACAGGTGCTGATTAAACGGAATATAGAGGTCGATTCTTTCTGGAGTCACTGTACAAAAATGAATATACATTTTTCAGTGACACTGTACAGGTGCTGATTAAACGGAATATAGAGGTCGATTCATATACTTGTGCCTTATGTTCTATGATCACTTTATTGCACTGTATTTTCTTACCTGTCGATTGCCAGGAACTCGGCCAGCTTATTAATCGTTTTATCTTCCAATAATTCCAGTGCTCAAATGTAAGTAAACAGCCACTGATGACGTCGTGCCGTAACACACAATGTGGAGAGTCCTTTTATCTTCTGGTATCTAATATTTCTGCAATTATTTCTCCTCCACATTATGATACACAGATAATCCATATCGACGTTTCCCAACCTTTTTTTCCGTGGACGAATGATAATTTTTCGTATCTTAATGAACTCCCATCTGTAAAAAAATGTCACAGACCACAAGAACCTGATAGTGGGGAGCCTTTTGGTCGCCACGAGCGAGGCGGCTGGGTAACAATAAGAAGCGAAGGCGGAGATTACTCCAGCATTGACAATTGCCAGATAAAATACACCACAGTATTTCGCGGGATATTTGGTTTTTTTTGCGGTATTAACAAATTTTTATTTACTTAGCCTACGGTTTCTCGAGGAATTCGTACCGTTGTTCTGCGGAACCGTGGATGGGAAACACCGATATAGACCGGCATTCGAACAGGAAAATGAAAATATTTTCCAACTATGTGTGAATAGAGTTGTTTGGCAACGAAATTCTTATGTATGATGTACCTTTTGTATTGCAAATGCAAATACAGTAAAACTTCGATTATCCTTCACCCGCTTATTCTTCACTTCCTACACGTAACAATAATACAACCAATCTATACAACAATAAACCAGTCTATACAACAATACAACCAGTCTTTACAACAATACAACCAGTCTATACAACAATACAACCAGTCTATACACACCAATTATTATAGCATTCTAAATTTTCCAGATGAAATTTTGGGCACAGACAGATTGTCTGATTGTTGCGTGTTGTACAACACACATTCAGATTGTCTGTTTCTATTAAACGTCATGATGGCGCAGTGGCGTACCGAAGGGGAGGTTTCGGGGTTCAACCCCCCCCCCCCGAAATTCCGAAGGCCCTCCAAAATCGTGCCAAACTCAACCCGATTGTGAAAACTGTTAAAAATTGCTGAATTTAAGACGCCAACACCACAACATGTTCGGAAAAAGGCAGTAAAATCCTAAAACTACCTAGTTTCGCAACTGTTTTACATTAGCAATGACAAATAAATTGGTTGTCATCATAATAGTCTTAAAGTACCAAAAATTAAGAAAATGTTATTATATGAAACGAAATTTCTTATACCAAATTACAGCTGCCTCCAGAACCCCTGATTAGGGGGCTACCGCCCCCCAGATCCCCGTTCTCTGTGTCCTCTGTGCTCAATTGAATTTTTTGAACCCCCCCCTGAACAAAATTCTTGGGTACGCCACTGCGATGGAGAACCACTCTGTGTGGGAGTGTAGGAGGAAAATATCATGGGTTCCTTGTCACACGGCTGTGTAATTAAGATCGCGTATTTTTTTCGAAACCTTGAACTATTCTCTATTGTTCATATGTAAATACAAGTACTGTAGTATGCAATATATATATATATATTTATATTTATTTATTGCTGTGGTGCTACAGCCCTACTTGGGTCTCGGCTGCCTCATTGTTGAGGTTTCGAGATTACACACAAAACGACGCACCACAGTCGGTAGGACTCCTCCGGACGAGTGATCAGCTCGTTGCAGAGACCTCTACCTGACAACACACAACGCTCACAAAAGGCAGACATCCATGCCCATGGCGGGATTCGAACCCTTAATCCCAGAAACCGAGCGACCCCAGACTCACGCCTTAGACCGCGCGGCCACCGGGATCAGCAGGGTGTAACATAAAAAATAAGTTATTTTTGTTAATCGGTTGTGTAATTTTTCAGCGTCCTTTATGTTATTCTTCTGTTCTCATATCCGTCATTGCTTCAATCCCGATCCTTGACGATTAATCGGAGGTTTGTCCCCCTGACCTAAGGTTACCGAAAAGTTGTCCTATTTTTAGTTAAATAACGTATTATTATTCAATACTTATATGATCAGAGGACCGCGGTAGCACAGTGGTTAAGGTGCTGTGCTACAAATCGGAAGGTCGCTGGTTCGATCCCTGCTGGTATCAGTGGATTTTTCATTGACATAAAATCCTTCCGATCGCACTATGGCCCTGAGGTCGACTCAGCCTCTAACAGAAATGAGTACCAGGAGTATTTCCTGAGGGTAAAGGCGGCCGGTGCGTAAGGCTGACAACCTATCACCATCCTGTGCTGTTGTCACGAAATCTGGGAGCCTTAACTTCCTGGAACCCTCTGCACCTGTCCGGGCCTGTAACGGGAGTGCTTTACCTTTACCTTTACTTATATGATCTTCGTTTTAAATTCAAATTGAAGTCTGTTCGTCTGGTTGATGGCAAAAGTCCCGTGTATTTTCCCCGCCCTGTCGACATATTCTCCCCTCTCCTCCCACTCTCTTCACGTTACAACAGTTTTAATTACCGATCGCTCAGAACATCGTTGCATAAAAACAAAATGTCAGCCGTGCAACGTACTGCGATGTTTCAACTTTTTTGCTTGTTCTGTGCTGGCTGAAAGACATAAACAAATATCTCAAGAAAATATTCTTGCAGATACACACATGGCGTTCATTTTTGTAGTTACAGCAGTTCAGGTCGTTGTGAACGAAGTGTGGGTCCATCTGTCTGATCATTGTTTGTATGAACACCAGCCCATAAATATTAGTATTATATACAGGATTGGCGGCCAGGATAGCGCAGTCGGTATAGCGACGGTCCGGGGATCGAATCCTGGTGGGGGCGAGATTTTCCGTACCCGATCAGACCGGCCCTGAGACCCAGCCAGCCCCCCATACAGTGTATACCGGGTCTTTCCCGGGGGTAAAGCGGCCGGGGCGTGGCGTTGACTACCCACCCCCATCTAGCGCCGGAGTTACAGAAAGAGTACAGCTATACCTCTACTCCACCTCTGGGCCTTCGTGGCCTGTTATAGGGTGAACTGTAACTTTACCTTATATACAATGTAAGATTATATTTCAGGAGCCTGGATAGCTCAGTCGGTATTGTGACTAGACTTCCTGCCAGCCGACAGATTAATGGGAAATCGTTTTCCTTTAAGTGCAAGATACTTTTCTCTTCTCTAAATCGTCCAGACCGCCTCCTGCTCAACGGGCAACGTAAGTTTTTCTCCTGGAATTAAGTCGGCCGAAGTGTAAAACTGACCACTATTATATTCCTCGTGTCGAGGCTAAGAATTCATAGAGCTGTGCCTCAACTTCCTGTACGCCTTCGTGTCCTGGTGCTGAAGTAAGCTTTCAAGATCATATTCATGGTAAAGGGAATGGTTTACCGCTCCACGCCATGAAGACGTATAAGGGAAGTAGAGATATAACTCCACTCATTCTTAACACCGGCGATAGACGGTGGTGAGTGGTCAGCTTCACGCCCCGCCCGCTTTACCTCTGGGAAAGAACCCCGGTATCTATTGAATAGGAGGCTGTGTGGGCCCCAGAGACCGTGTGCGTGTTTTGGAGAAAAAAGTTTCTTGCCCTTACCGCGAATCGAACCTTGTATCGTCCAGTCCATAGCTAGTCGCTATACAGACTGCGCTACACCGGATCCAAGACCATTTCCTTAGTGGCAGAATTATTTTAATTTTGTGGGTATTTCTACAAGAAATGTGTGTAATGAACGTGATACCGTGGAGGGCATATCGGGGCCGCAGAACTGAGTTCTGAATCCATCGAATGGATTGAGATGGAACTCTGTACTGGTGCCTATACTTAAATTTGCATGGAAAATTTAATATTGGTTCTGTCTCAGTTTTATTAAAAAAAAAAAAGGGGACCCTCGTTAAAAATCTTCCTTCAAAATATAAAACACACATAAATTGTTGTTTCTCAACCAATGAGACGCGTTCCACTATGGCGCTTGACGATTTCCGGTATAAGATTTGAGTTTTGGAAGGGACCGACATAATATTAAAGTGTACATTTTTTAAAGGGAATTATTTTAATATAGTGAGACTATTGCTTTTTTCAATGACTTGTGGAGGATGAGACGCTGCTTGATCCGGTGGAAGAAAGCTCTACGATCCTCCGAAACGCCAGGAAATATTTACCCAAAGACACAGTATATTACGTCTCAGAAGATATGATGTTTAAGATGATATACTATAAAAGAAATAAGATTTGAAGTTTCTGTATGTCGGTAAAGGCAGTCCCGTTACAGTCCTGGAGTGGCCCAGAGGGTTCCAGGATGCTAACGTTCCCAGATTTCATGACAACGGCACAGGATGGTGGTAAGCTTGTCAGCCTTACACACCGGCCGCCTTTACCCCCAGAAAATGCTCCTGGTACTCATTTCTGTTAGAGGCTGAGTGCGATCGGAAGGATTATATGTCAATGAAAAGTTCCAGTGACACCAGCTGGGATCGAGCCAGCGACCTTCCGATTTGTAGTACAGCGTCTTAACCACTGTGCTACCGCGGTCCCCTTTCTTTATGTCGGTGAGGTATGGTATTGTGGCCTTCTGGTTAAAATGACTTGCTTGGTAGATGACACCAGTTTTCCGAAGGAACATGAAACGTTCATATTCTGGGTATAATATAAAGACAGTAAGTTCTTCCAAATCTTGGGTGCCTGCCACCAGATTGCAGCACCGTTTTATAACTGAGAAGACAGTAATAAGAACAAAATATGGACCTTTATCTCGGTAAAATCTACGGATTTATTATAAACTTTGCGATATGGTGTAGGGGCGTAGGTAGCTAAATAGAATAAAAATATTATCTAACTGTACAGTGTCATTGGCTTTGCAGTAATTAATATACATTTGGAATAAATAAAGCCATCGTAATATGTAACACACCAAAAAGGGCTATTTGCGTAATGAGCAATATGTGTGATTGCTAGGTAGCCTTACATCTCTTTTTATTTTATGGGGGTTATCAATTGTTTTAGTGCAGATAACCATATACCACAAATATTGGAGTGGAGTCTGCATCCGGCTGTAGGCACCAGCATATCCCAGCTAACTATTAATATCACTGCCAGCTGTGTGTCCTTGTTCGTAATAAATCATTGAAAACTTCAAACGGATAAAGTATGTCCACCCACCCTCCCACCCACCCACACACACACACACACACACACATATACACACAGACGCGCGAGAGTGTAATAACAGCACAGTAGTTAATTGACTCTTAAGCAGTATCTTAACCACAACCAGACGGTTTCATAAAACTGTCCCTGACGTACACCCGAAAGCAAATTACTCCGTCTGTCAGTGACCATCTGTCTGAAAATTCCAATAGGCTTGCTGTGAATGGCTTGAACACAGCGAAAAAACGACTGGATTATAGGTAGAAGTACTCGTATCGAAACTGAGCAGGTAAAGTAGGGTAACCTGAATGAATTGGTTTTTAGGTTTCATCGGTCCCTTCACACTACGGGTAATAGGAGTCATATAAGGGCAGGCAGTGCACGTAGAACGGAACAGTGAGGCACGTTCGTGCAACCGTTGTTGTGGTGGAAAAGCAGTAATATTACATATTGTGTGTGTGGGCCCGGTAGCTCAGTCGGTATAGCGACTGACTAAGGGATGGACAGTCCGGGATCGAATCCCGGTTGGGACGAGATTTTCCGCCCGTCCAGACCGGCCCTGGGGCCCACCCAGCCTCCTGTAAAATGGGTACCGGGTCTTTCCCGGGGGTAAAGTGCGGCCGGGGCGTGCTGCTGACCA
>Ga0136643_10013331_pt1 | contig 12294 bp, 8 predicted proteins | sample TergutLab28metaG_FD_96883 | JGI IMG/M metagenome (GOLD analysis project Ga0136643, IMG submission 96883) | Labiotermes labralis P1 segment gut microbial communities from Petit-Saut dam, French Guiana - Lab288 P1 (version 3) (version 3) | ecosystem: Host-associated > Arthropoda: Insects >...
AGGAACATGTGTATCAAGTTCTAGCGACGTGCTGTTATTGGCACCGTAAAGAACATGTGGTATATCGGAAGTTCTAGCGACGTACTGTTATTGATACGGTAAGGAACATGTGGTGTATCAGAAGTTCTAGCGACGTGCTGTTATTGGTTCGGTGAAGAACATTTGGTATATCGGAAGTTCTAGCGACGTGCTGTTATTGATACGGCAAGGAACATGTATAACTTATCAGAAGTTCTGGCGACGTGCTGTTATTAGTACGGTAAAGAACATGTGGTTTATGGGAAGTTCCAGCGACGTGCTGTTATTGATACGGCAAGGAACATGTGGTATAACTTAGAAGTTCTGGCGATTTGCTGTTATTGGTACGGTAAAGAACATGTGGTATATGGGAAGTTCTAGCGACGTGCTGTTATTGATACGGTAAGGAACATGCGGTATATGGGAAGTTCTAGCGACGTGCTGTTATTGATACGGTAAGGAACATGCGGTATATGGGAAGTTCTAGCGACGTGCTGTTATTAGTACGGTAAAGAACATGTGGTATATCGGAAGTTCTAGCGACGTGCTTTTATTGGTACGGCAAGGAACATGTGGTATATCGGAAGATCTAGCGACGTGCTTTTATTGATACAGCAAGGAACATGTGTATCAAGTTCTAGCGACGTGCTGTTATTGGCACCGTAAAGAACATGTGGTATATCGGAAGTTCTAGCGACGTGCTGTTATTGATACGGTAAGGAACATGTGGTGTATCAGAAGTTCTAGCGACGTGCTGTTATTGGTACGGTGAAGAACATTTGGTATATCGGAAGTTCTAGCGACGTACTGTTATTGATACGGCAAGGAACATGTATAACTTATCAGAAGTTCTGGCGACGTGCTGTTATTGGTACGGTAAAGAACATGTGGTTTATGGGAAGTTCTAGCGACGTGCTGTTATTGATACGGCAAGGAACATTCGGTATATGGGAAGTTCTAGCGACGTGCTGTTATTAATACGGCAAGGAACATGTGGTATATGGGAAGTTCTAGCGACGTGCTGTTATTGGTACGGCAAGGAACATGCGGTATATCGGAAAATATAGCGACAAACTGCTGAGGGCCCCGACGACCACTTACCTCGCCGTTAGTGCTACAGAACGTTACTTTAGGTCCTGCACTGCGTCAGGGCAAGTTCTGGGGCCCACCCAGCCTGCTGTCTAGTTAGAATCGGGGTCCCTTGTCCCGCGGGTGAAGTGGCCGGGGCGTAAAGGTAACCAGTCACTTCGATCTAGTGCCGAACGTTAGAAGAGACTGGAGCTACTTCTGCACAAAGTGGGCAATTGGCTTTCCCTATGCATGGAACAGTATTTTACGATGTTTGGAGTTTTCTGAAATTTGTGGCTGACAATGTACTTCTACTGAACGCTCTTACTCAACGGATGTTCATCGAAGAAAACCGAAAATAAATTGTCGAAGTGAGAACTATGAATTGGTTGTTGGTAATAGTGTGGGATCCAAACGGGGAAATGCACTCATAAATGACGTACGGAATTAAATACGGAGCAAAGCACTGGCCCTTTAAACGACTACGCAAATGCAGCTTAGGGTTAAAGAGGTGCTTCAAGTGTGATAACACACGTTGGGCGGAATAACGAGGGTTCAGTGCACTGTCTTTGTGACGTCAGCGTCCAGTCCCAAAATGCAGCCGCACCGCTCCAGTGTGCCCGTCGTGTATCACGGAGCCATCTAGACGCGGTTTTAGAAACTGTTTGGCCTTCCTAACGTTCGGTCTCGTCTGTGCCTTGTGTCGATGCATTAAGCGTTCCTTTTAGTGAGAATTTATGCATTCTGGACGAGCCATTGTTTCTTATTATCAGTATGCCTGATAGTAGAGACATTTTCCGAACCGCTGTAGATAATAACAAAAGTAACGGGAACTTGCCAATGGAATGGACAACCGAGGAATCTGGGTTTGATCGCCAGTAGCGGCGGAAAATATCTGTCTTGTCTACATTGCCCATATTGTTTCTAGGACCCATCCATCCTTATCTTAGGTTGGTAAAACTGATCACCTCCACTCATTTCTCCGGTTAGGAATACATAACTTCAGACCCCTGTACACCTTCATAGCGTGGTGCCAAAATAATCACAGGAACTTTGGCTGTAGGATTTTGAAAAAAAGAAACTGCGGCAGTGCACAAGGTCCGACAGAATTAGTGGCACCCCACAATTAAGATTCCTTTTTCTAACTCAATACAGTGTTGCAGTTACAGTAGAATTCCACTTATCCGGTCTAATTGGGAGGACGAGCAACCGGATATGCAGAGAATCCGGATAATTGGATTTTCTTTGAAAATAGGCTACATTGGCAGTTTTATGTGGTAAAAATTTATACAAGTGGCTATTTTAGGCTACATATTTATTTATGTACAAATAAAAACATTAAGACATAATTCTGTATATTTATTTGAGTGTTGGGGGGAAAAATTTAAGCCATAAAAAGATGTAGTACAGTTACAGTAAGAAAATGTTTATCCAAAGGGCCAAGCCAATCCGAATAACCAGCGTCCGGAGAAGTGGGGTTCTACTGTACTATTTATTCAAATATTTTGTGTGCTGTATACGTATTGTCCTTGATAGCTGGGTCAGTAATGTGATTATGAAGTGGACGGCAAGTGTACAGTTCCTGAGGATGATGTCTGAATTTATTTATTCACGATTATAACCATATCACCTCTCGTTACGTGAGCCTCATATCCTGTCAGCACCAAAAGTATTTCTTTACCATTGTGAAGGCTGTTCAATAAGTATGGTTCCCTAGGTAATAAAAGTTAAATGAGAAGTTGTCACAACATTAAATGCAGATCATTATGCCAATTAATTTTGCGACATGATCACAGAGCACATTGATGGATTTGTCCAATATTGGCACCCATTGAAAATTGCTGTCATGGTAGAAATTAGACTTCTGCATTCACAGCCCTTCGTGAATAGCTACTTCCAGTCCCTTGTTATTGTTGAATCAGTGCCATCCAAAGTGCTGTGACAGTGGGCCAAACTAACTACAGGCCAACTGCCATTTCAGGGCAGTAGAGTAGATGGTCCAGAAATTCCCAGCTTAACAACTGTCTTGTAATCATCATTGTGCTGTCACCATACACCCCTGTGAGCTGGTGCTGAATTTTTATGGAGAAAACTCGTTCCAGCCATAAAATTAAAATTACACTTCAAACTTCTTTATGGGACCAAATTTTTAATGGCATTGCTATTGCACATGATGTTTTTCTTGAATGGCATGCGACTGACTCTTGCGACATCAGATGTGTATTACCCCTACTACACTTGCCACCATGCACCAAAACAAAAAAAAAACCCCTGGCTTAACACAGAAGTTAGGTTAGGTAATGTTCCTTAATTTACATGCGTCACACATCCATGTTACCTATTATGTCAGCTTCTGACCCTGTCAGTGTGATAGGCATGTTGGCTGTGCATGGGCCTGAGTGTGAAACAAGCCACACAGCTTGAACTCAGAATTTTTGGCGATTTATAGCCACGTAACCCCCAGTGGGTGGTACTTAACACATGGAGACAGCTGTTAGTGTTGTACGTACAGCATATGTGTACAATACTGCTGGTGCTAAAATTTTAATTTTTCTGTTTTTAAACTCATTGAACCTGGAGTTTGTCGAAATGATGTGTAAAATTGCTGTAGTCTACCTTAAGAATACATTGTGTGGACAATGTAGACTTTATTAATGTTGAAACAGTTGGTACATATAGAAGCCACAGCGAGTTGAGAATTAAGATGTGGCCATCCTCGGCGCTGCAGTGCATGTACATCCTTAACCAGGAACTAAATATAACTGAAACAAAGTTTTGTTCCTACAAAGAAGACTATTCATATGTCTCCAGCGGTTTGTAGAGAAGTGAAATGGCTGTACCAGATGTTGCATTCGAGTGGTTAACCCTTATATTCCCCATTGGGTATGCTTTGGATTCAGCCTACAAATTGACTGACGTTTCCCATGATTGTTCCCAGTCCCTCCAGGCAGATGCCAGGATAGGACCTCCAATAGGCCACAGCTGCTTCTATTCTCATCATTCGTCATTCACTGATCGCACTGTTATTAGATGTTGTTATAGGCGGGGCTACTGACGGCGTTATTCATTAAACCCCAAATAAATAAATAAAATGATTAGTTAATAAATCAAATAAAACGCCTTACACAACAAACCACTGGCACTTTTTATTGTAGCTACACGTTTCTACCTTGTAAGGTCATTATAAAGCAAACATTCAGTAACACTTAAAAAGAAAGATATATTAGGTATAGCGATTCGCTACGGGAAGGACGGTCCAGGGATCGAATCCGAAGGGGACGAGATTTTCCACACCCCTCTAGACCGGCCCTGGGGTCCACTCAGCGTCCTATGCAATCGGTACCTGTTATTTCACAGGGGCAAAGCAACTTGGGCGTGGCTTTAGTAGAGCTATACCTCAACTCCCCTTCTGATCCCTTATGGCCTGTTCCAGGGTGAACTTTACCTTTTTACTGAATGTTAGGCTAATGATGACCTTACAAGGTCGAAACATCTAGCCACAAAGAAAAAGTGCCAGTGGTTTGTTGTGTCAGCAGTTTTATTTCATTTAATAACTAACCACAGTAGAACACAATGGGATGTATAACTTTAAAATAAAATGCTATTTGACTTTATGATAATTTGGCTGAATGCATAGTAGATTCTTTTTGCTTGCAGATTGGCATATGAAGGCCTGATATATGAAGCAGCATTTTTTTTTTCAGACGCAATGTAAAGTTCGAGTTGAGTCTATTCCTATGTTTTAAGACGTACGTTAAACACTGTTTCTGTTTTTAGGTCTGAAATACTTACATTCTGCCCGCATCCTTCATCGAGACATCAAACCTGGCAACCTGCTTGTTAATAGCAATTGTGTTCTGAAGGTAAGGATTTAATACCAGTCACTGGAAGGTTGGGTTAGGTTTGGAATGGGATAAGCATGCGCGCGCGCACGCACACGCGCACACACACACACACACACACACACACACACAGCGCTGAAATGGGCTGTGATGGAAGTTGTCTGTACTGTTATTGGTTGGTTGCTTTCAGCTTCTGTGCATTCAAAAGAGAAGACTACAAAATGAATGCACTATATTTTGCAGTGTATGTCTGTCCCTATTTTTTAACTTAACAAATTAGCATGATTTAAAATTTTCAATGTTCTTTGCAGTAGGACAGGTCACAGTATGTATTCCATCAACTGTACTATAATTAGGTACAATAACATACAATTGTATGCGAACATACAAACATGCAAGAGGACTACCACATGTTTCTATTTTATTGTATCTAATTATAGTACAGTTGTTGGGGTAGATACTGTGACCTGAATGAGTATGATGTTTACAAGGTTTCATGAAATTTGTTACTGGTAAATTTGACTAAAATTTGTCCTCAGTTTTGGTTATAGCTGGACAACAGCAATGAAGGTCAGCATGTGTTTCTGTGTGCGTTTTAAGCATAACTAAGACAATTGTCGGACCAGAAAATGTTCTGGTCATAGAGAAAACCGAGGCACATTTTTAAAGCGTAGTAAACATGCTCTAATTGTCATACAGTTTTCTAAATAATTAAGTTGGATGTGGATGAGTGGTCAGATAAGACTCTCACCACCCATAGTGCCAGAAAACAGAAACAACAAGACAGACAATGTACATATAACATAACAGTGAGGTGCATTCGTGTTACCGCTGTTGCCATGGAAAAGCAGTTTGTATCGCATATTGTGTGTGTATGTGTGTCTGTGCTGTTTAGTTATCCACCGTGCAAAGCACGTGCACTGTATTATATTGTCATATGTGGCCCTCTTTGGCTGTATCATATCTTTCCACATTATCACATAAATGATATGATTTTTGGAATAAAGTTATTGAACAAAAAATGTGCTTCTTGATTTTTCCCACAACTTTTGTCTGAAACATTTCTCGCTGTAAGAAGAATTCAGTAAGATATCATTATAAATGTACATATGTCTTCATGTAAAGTACCCATTATTTGTGTGAGGTTGTACTGAATTCCTCAGATATCAAATTTCATGACATTCCATCCAGCAGAAACCAAGTTGCTCCATGCGGACAGTCAGCCAGACGTGACATAACTAATAGCTGCTTTTTGCAATTGTGTGAATGCACCTAAAAAGTAAAAGTTTTTAAATAATGGAACATACCTCAATATGATTTGAAAAGAATATCCTGATGTTGGGTTTATGATAAGCCTAAACGTGTGGGGTTTTATTATAAGAACAAAGACATTTGTTTGATCAATGAAAGGAATATCTTAGGCTGGGTTACAATTGATTTTAGTCTTCTCATTAAACCGAAGGGAGTGAATGCACCAGAGTTTTTACATTGTATCATCTCCTGGCCCTTAATATGAAGCTAATTTAAAGCTTTATGTTTGTATAAGTTCTGTTTAGTGCACGTTACAGAAATTTTTACCACATGCATTCTTCAGTCTTAGTCGTTGAATTTACAGGTCTGTGGAATGTTCATACTTTGATCTCTGTGGTTCTGAAAACTGTGGAAATGTTTTGCTTTGGGAATAACTATAATAAGAATCTGTAAGGTTATAAGTGCTGTATCCCACCCATTTGCCTATTTTCATGTCAGATTTTTGGTTATAAAGAATTTGTTTAAGAAAAGATAGTTGAAGTGTCCACCATATTGATTTTCTGTGTATAGATGTGATAGTGTGATCTGTATGGTGACTAGGCTGTTGGCAGGGCTACTGAGGTATCATACACAGGCACAGTCTTCATTTTAGTGGGTATCACTCACTGCTGGGTTTAATAAGTGGCACCATACCTCATTTCTCCCATATGCCTTTTGGTGCATAGGGAAAACTTTGCCATACTTTACTTCTTTTTTATATTTTGCCTTTAAATTTTAAGTTTCCAGTGTTTGGTTTATAGAATTATTTTACTTTATTGTGCAGCACATGCAGTCATGTTTTTTGTTGTGTTTGAAGATCTGTGACTTTGGTTTGGCACGCGTAGAGGAGCCAGATCAGTCAAAACATATGACACAGGAAGTGGTAACACAGTACTACCGTGCACCAGAGATTCTGATGGGAGCGCGTCACTATTCAGCCGCAGTTGATGTATGGAGTGTGGGCTGCATTTTTGGAGAACTGTTGGGAAGACGTATCTTGTTCCAGGCACAAAGTCCAGTCCAGCAGGTATGTTATACATGGCACAGGAACGTGTCTGTTTCAGCACGTTAGTTCTGCATTCCACGGGAATGTGTCTGTTTCAGCATGTGAGTTTCACATTCCACAGGAATGTGTTTCAGCAGGTGAGTTCTTTGTTCCACGGGAATGTGTCTGTTTCAACAGGCAAGTTCCACGTCCACAGGAATGTGTTTCAGCTGGTGAGTTCTGAGTAGTCTGGAACACATCTATTCAGAAGATTAATTCTGCAAGGTGTAATATCTTTGGAAGGTGAGTTCTGCAGGCACACAAGTCCATTATGCACTTTAATCCTGCAGGAAAATGATTATGTCTGCTTATCAGGTTATTGTGCCTTTGCATTGTGAATTCAATGGGCTAGAATTCTGAACATGCTGTGAAGTTTTGTCTCTAATCTCTGTTTCTTCCATACAATGAGTTATGTAATGAAATTTGAGGTTAATGTCTTTTCTCATCTGGGGTGACATGCGGGATAGGTGGGTACCAGCATTTGCAATTTTGAGCTTTTCATGATAACTAGATTAAACATTATGGTATTCTACTCTGTAGTTACTGTATAGTTTGGTAGGTGTGTGTCATCTCTGTTGAGGGTCGTGCTGCCTCTGTTTTTTGCGAAGGTCTAAAGGCCTGGAAGATGGAGGAACCAGGTTTCTCATTAACATTGTCACATCCCATAATACCATAAGTGAGATAAATTTTACCAGAATTATGTATGTATGTAAAATGCAGATGAGCTTATGTCAGTCCTTTGGAACTGGAGCTGAAATGTAAATTTTAGCTCACCTTTTATGTAAAATGTGAATATTTTATGACCTGTAAAAGATATCATTGTGATGTACATGTCATTTTGCAGAGAAATGGACAGAGTTTTGGCGGCATGTCTTAAAACACTTAATAATTATGTTTTTTGACAGAATGTGTGAAATACGGTCATTGGGTGGTGGTGGTACTGGTGTCCAGTATGTATATATAGGATGGGCTGTGGCTTGAGGTTAATAAACATTTGTGACCTCCATATCTGCATAATTTATGCCTTCTTCTCCATGTAAGTGTGCATGTTCAGTAGGTTCAGGTCATTCATCATCCTCCTGTCGTCGTTACCCAAGCCTTACTTTTGTTCCCATTTGTAGCTTGAGCTGATCACTGAGCTACTGGGCACTCCGTCGCTGGAAGACATGCGCTATGCTTGCGATGGTGCTCGTACCCACATGCTGCGGCGAGCTCCCAAGCCTCCCTCCTTAACAGCACTGTACACCCTGTCATCGCAAGCAACACATGAAGCAGTACATCTCCTCTGCCAGATGCTAGTCTTTGATCCAGTAAGTACTGTCACTGCTCTAATAATGTAATGTCATGGCTTAAGCATGATTGATAAAGTGCTGCTAAGTTCATTATCAGGTAGAGGGAATTTTTTAATTTCCTGATACAAGGTGTTGGTACTTATGTTTAAAAGGAAGGGGGATGGGTAATGGAATTAGTATTGTGTGATGCATAAATGTACGCCACTGCAGGAGTGCAGCGTACATTCATTGAGAGTTCGAGTCAAAAACAGTAATGCAGTTAGTGATTATTAAAGATATAATGGTCTGTAATTAATTTGTTAAGAAATGTCACTGTGAATTATCATTTGATGTGTACAGTATCATCATTTTGATGGTTGTCATCCCATTGTTTTTTAATTTCGATATGGATAAACACACAGACTTTCCATCTAACATGACAGTTCACTTTATTGCAACACAACTACATGTTTCAGGAGGCCACTACAGAACCGTCAGGAGGCCGTTAAATAAAAACATTTCAAAAATGGTAATCATGGATACAAAATGTACACTCCATTTATTTTTGTGAGATATCAAAATTTATGGAAAATTAGCTAATATGCTTCCTTACTGTGCCAGTTAGTAGCTGTTATTTGTGTAAAACTGATTATTTTTAAAATACATTATGTATAACAGCTTACATTTTGTATTTTAATATCTGTCATAAATTCAAAAGTTTGTTCATATTTTCTTTATTGTGAGGTCTGCTTTTTCTTTGCTCAGTCAATAATTTTTGTTGCAACACTTTTATGTAGAATGTTTAAGTTCACACAGAGTGTATAAGCTCTTAAAAAACTTTATTATCCAACAGATACACAATTATATAATTCGTAGATACAATTAGAATTATTATAAAATATTTAAAATTGCTCCAACATGTTTCAGATCACAAGGGATCCATCATCAAGGAGCTTTATACAGTGCTTGGCTAAAATTACAGTAACCATTACTGTAATTTTAGCCAAGCGCTGTATCAGGCTCCATGATGATGGATCCCTTGTGATCCAAAACATGTTGGAGCAATTTTAAATATTTTTAAATATTTTATAATAATTCTAATTGTATCTACGAATTATATATTTGTGCATCTGTTGGATAATAAAGTATTTTAATCATTATTGATGCACAGTACAAACATGTAGATTTTATATAATCTCTTGGTATTGATTTTTAGTATTTCAGATCATCATCTATTGTTCCTCCACATCTGAATAGTGGGGAGTAGCTTGTAATTTCACACTAAGTTAAACATGTTCTGTATCACCAAAGGAGGATCATCTTGTGTGCAAGGTTGTCTTATATTTGGATACATACAGTGTATTATCAACCTCGTCATTGTACTGGCATCTGGGTTGTCAGAAGGGATGGAATAAGTACGCATAATTAAACTAACTACAGTTGTCGAGTTTTGATGTTGTGAACGTACGAATATACAAGTTACTTGAATTGCATTCTTTCACATATCTTAAGAAAGCACTGTATCACCCCGAAAGAGGTATGTGTGCTGTTTTGATAATTAATTCAGCTGTAGGGTTCTGTTCTTTAGGGATTTCACACAACATAATTTGGTAGATATTTTTATCTGAAATATTGCTACTCATCTACCAAACTACATGGCATCTTATACTAGGAAAACATGCACTTATGTACTATGTACTGTACATCTGCATGGACTGGGATAGTGTAGTCAGTCTATACTGACTACGCTATCCCGATTTGCTACAAGCTGGACGATACAGGAATTGAATCCTGGCGAAGGTGAGATTTTCTGCACCCCTCCAGACTGGCCCAGAGGCCCACCCAACCTCCTATACAATGGGTACTGTGTCACTTTCCCAGGGTTAAAGCAGCTAAGGCATGGCGTTGACCACCCACCCCCATCTAACATCAAGTTTAAAGCAAGAGTAGAGCTATACATTGCTTTGTGGCCTATTCTATTTTGACCTTTACCTTTACCTTTACTATGTACACCTGTGCGCATGCGTGTGCATGCATGTGTGTGTGTGTGTGTGTGTGTACACAAAGATATTTCATTCTGCACAGTACAACAGCACACACACACACACACACACACACACATATGTGTTTGTGTGTGCTGTTGTGCTGTGCAGAATGAAATATCTTTGTACATGATGTTATAATCAAAGTATGTTTGTAAAAACTGGATAGTTAACAGGTAAGAAAGGTGTTCAGTAACAAGGCACTTTTATTCATTTCATTGTTTTATGGTACAGAATTGTTGAATTATGTGGCATTGTACTAACTGCACACAGCAAGACATGCAGCAGTCAGTAGTCACAGCATGTCAAAAATTCCCAGCTTTCTGTGGAACATGAAGTTTTATTACCATGTTTGCAAGAGCCAACCATTGGACCCTAACCAGAGCCATTTCAATCCATTACACACTATCACATCCTATTTCTTTGAGATCCTCAAAGTATTTTCTTGCCTTTAGATTTTCACCCCCGATAGCTTAGTTGTTATAGTGACTTGCTAGGGCTGGATGGACCAGGGATCGAATCCTGTTGGGGGCGAGATTTTCTGCACCCATCCATAATGGCTCTGGGGTCCACCCAGCCTCCTATACAATGGGTACCGGGTCATTCCTGGTAGTAAAGTGGCCAGTGCATGGCGTTGACCACCCACCCCATCTAGCGTCTAGGGTAAACTTTACCTTTACCTTTACTTTAGATTTTCACCCCGTTTTCCATGCGTGTACCATCTCGCCCAAGTTTTGTACAACTTTACAGAAACGCATAATGAATGTAGAAGATGGAGGTGCACATATACTATATGAACTGTGTGTTTTGTTTTGTAGGACAAAAGAATAACAGTGGTGGACGCTCTGGCACACCCGTACCTGGACGAAGGGCGGCTACGTTATCACTCATGTATGTGTAAGTGTTGCTGCACGACGCTCAGTGGTATGAGGCAGTACACGTCTGACTTTGAACCCGTTGCTCCCCACAGCTTTGACGACCTCTGGGAGAAGAAACTTACTTCTGTTCAGCAGGTTAAAGGTGAGACTAGTCAGCCCTTTAAATGGCAGTACCAAGTGCTGGAGTATGCAGATGCTCCTGGCTTTAAACTATAGTGAAATATCCCTTTGGTCACAACTGAGTTTTTATTGTTTTCAGAATGTAGCCAAATATGTCATAGTGTCTACTAAGTTCTGGGAAAAATAAAAGCTTAGTTATGATTGGTGGATTATTCCAATACAGATGTGCATCACCTAACACGGGGCTATGTTCTGAGAAATGCATTGTTAGGCGATTTCATTGTCGTGCAAACATCATAGAATGTACTTACACAAACCAAGATAGTATAGCCTACTACACACCTATCCTATATATAGCCTATAGCTCCTAGGCTACAAACCTCTCCAGCATGTTTCTGCACTGAATACTGTAGGCAGTTGTACACAATGGTAAGTATTATAATATTATATTATAATATCATAATCTTATGGGACCACCGTCTTTTATGCGGTCCGTCGTTGACCAAAACGTCATTATGCGGCGCATACCTGTACTTTGTTAACACAATTGGATGTTTAGAAAAAAGGGTGTGCATTTTTCCCCACAGTGTATGTAAGTGTTTTATACAGGGTGTCCCAGGAGGAAAGGACCTAACTTCGGGAGAGTGTTCCTTAGGTCAAACTATAACGATATAACCCAAAACACCTATATCCAAAGTTCAATGGTTACGGAGATATTGG
>Ga0136643_10013333_pt1 | contig 12292 bp, 10 predicted proteins | sample TergutLab28metaG_FD_96883 | JGI IMG/M metagenome (GOLD analysis project Ga0136643, IMG submission 96883) | Labiotermes labralis P1 segment gut microbial communities from Petit-Saut dam, French Guiana - Lab288 P1 (version 3) (version 3) | ecosystem: Host-associated > Arthropoda: Insects >...
CACACACACACACACACACACACACACACACACACGCACACACACACACACACACACACGCACACACACACACACACACACACACATTATGAACAGCGACACTACACGGTGCGTTGCTTAGATTCACACTGTAATTGCTTTAATTCCTCCATCCAGTGGCTAGTAGGTTCCAGAGTCAGAATACGGCACTGATTCCCGGAATCGAACCCAGGTTTTTCATCGCGTAGCCAGTATTAATGGCTTGTTACTTGTGGTGCTGAGGAGCTATGTTTTGGCAAGGCTGCACACTGAAGCGTAAAGAGGAATACAGATACCAGAAGTCGGATACCTGATGTGCTGTCAGTGTACCCTTTGGCGCCAGGCCTCATCAGTATTCCTCGCTGCTTTTGTACAGTGGCAGCAAGCAGCTACTCGAACAGTACAGTCCGTTCGTTTGTTTATGGCAGCAGCAGCAGCAGCAGCACGGATCGCTGAGAGCATAGAACAGGTCAGAATGACTCAGGACATTATTCTGGGCTTCCTGTGTTGAACCACGTGTAAAAAAGGTTTGTGGGGCGTGGAGATGTATTTTAGATTTTAACGTCTCCTTCATATAGACGATGCAATCAACGGAGACTTGTCCAGAGACTCGACTCCCGGCCCCCGACGACTGAATGAAATCTGTCGCTGTGACGTCAGACATACCCTCCTTATTTGTCTTTGAAAATGAATGCTCAGTACAGTACTAGAATTGGAAGATATTATTGCTTTGTGGGCCCGAAGAGAACTGAAAAGCAATAAGGAAAATGTGGGTGCACCCTGTAATATGCGACAGGCTAAATAGAGGGTTGCACTGTTCGTGAAGATCTGAGGCGAAACGAAGGGAAGGTCTTGTAATTGTTTTATAATGTATATGGAATCTTTTGAGGAACTGTACGAGGCTGTTGAATAGTCTCTAAAAAAAATACACAAATGTGAGGAAATCTATACCACCCAGAGAGAGGTTAGCAGTAACACTCAGGGAATCACAGCATTTTAATTAACCACATTTGGTGATTATTCAGATTACAGTTTGGGCTAAGTACAACTCAGTTTACAAATTCTTTGTGACATTTAGCGTGTATAGGTTTCAAGTCGCCATGGAGAATGCCACGTGTCTGCAAGCTCACATAGTGCGTGGTTCTGCTGTCACCCGTTACTCTTCCTGTCTTCAAGCGACAAGAGACGAAATGCGACAATAACACTGTCGACGGGAGACTTCACGCAGACAGTCGCCCGTGTAAAAGCCCTCGCTGCTTACCATGTATTCTCTGTCGCTGGCAGACCAGTCGCCGGCGATTCTCTCGACCGGGTGAATGGCTCTAACACAGTGTGGATTTCAGTTCTTATTCCTGCGATCCAGTTGCTGTAGTTAGTGGGCGTAATCACTGGATTGAAGGCTGATCGGGCCCAAGAGCCCGCTGGAATGCCTTGCCGTAGAGAAAATCGCCTGTGTTGGGCGAACCTCATCCTGATGCCCGTCACTTCACGAACTTGGGTACGCCATCTCCGATGTGATGACTGAAGAAGTGTGATATGGGATGTAAAATTATTTGACTGTGTATTTAAAAATCGGGTCTTCCGGGATGTGATTGCGTTTAGTCTGGTCAGTAGGTATCGTGTTGGAGGATCCCGCTGTCTTCATCAGCAGGGTAGAAGTGAACTTCACACCGATGCTAACCAACCACCAGGCTACACGGTGTCATAACGCAGAACACCACAATTTGGGTCTGGATCACCGCAAAGTCCTTGAATCTTATATTGTTACTGTAAATGCTTCATGCCTTGTGTTTTAGAGGGCTGTATGATTGTGCGACTTAGCCGTAGAGTGCACAGAGAAACGTGAGGCGTAGTAAAGAGCACATTGTCAGGCAAACACGCTAGTGTGATCGAAAGTGGGATGTAATTAGTTTGAAAGGCAGTAGGCGTGTAACCAACAAACAGAGGAACAAAGAGCAACAGTTGTTAGCACAGCCCGTGAAGGTGCTGCAAGCACAGTGGTAACTGTCTACACCAGCAGCTGTAACATTAGACATTCTGCGTTTTATCTACACAGTGTATGTATGTGTTTCCTATTATTCTCACAGTAAACAACGATTGTTTCTCGAACAGCATCCACAGCTTGGCATCTGTAAGACAGACGGAAGGTTTACTGTGGGGTGAGCACTGAATTTGGATGTTAATATATTGGATGGAAGCTTACACACTATACAGAAAAACGCAGAAGCTTTAGTAGTTGCTAGTAAGGAGATTTGACTAGAAATAAATGATGATAAGACTAAGTACGTGGTCGTGTCTCGAGATCAGGATGCAGGACGAAGTCAGGATCTAAAGACTGGCTTAGTTCCTTTGAAAGGATGGAAGAGTTCAAATATTTGGGAACAACCTCAACGAATCAAATTCTGTTCAAGAAGAAATTAAGAGCAGACTGAAGTTAGGGAATGCTTGCTCTCGTCCGGTGCAGAATCTTTTATCTCCCAGTTTACTATCCAAAAATATAAAAATTAAAGATATACAGAATTAAGTTTTGCCTGTTGTTTTGTGTGGGCGTGAAATCTGGTGGCTTACATTGAAGGAGGAACGTAGGCTGAGGGTGTCTGAGAATAAGGTGCTGAGGAGAATATTTGGGTCTAAGAGGGACGAGGTTACAGGAGAGAGAAGAAAAACTACATAATGAGGAGCTTAATCTGTACTCCTCACCTAATATTGTTCGGGTGATAAAATCGAGAAGAATAAGGTGGTCGGAGCATGTAGCACGTATGGGGGAGAGCAGAGGTGTATACGGAGTTTTGATGGGGTAATTTGAGGGACAGAGACCACTTGGATAACCCAAGCGTAAATGGGAGGATAATATTATGATGGATCTAAAGGAAGTGGGGTGGGTGGCATGGACTGGATCGATGTGGACTGGATCGATGTGGATCAGGATAGGGACAGGTGGCGGGCACGTGTGAATGCGGTAATGAACCTTCGGGTTACACAATATGCGGGGAATTTTTTGACTGAACCAGTTAGAAGGACAGTGCTCCATGGAGTAAGTAAGGCAAAATACAGAGCGTATTTACTTCAAAATACTGCAGTAACCCCTCGACTTTAAGGGTTAATTTGTTATGAAATGTTAGAACGGTTTGCACAGTAAACAGTTTTTCAGAACCTGTCAACGCCACGTTGAAATGCTGTATGTAGTTGGCTGTCGTGTCTTAGCTTCTTGGAAGTCATTCGACATTGTACGGTTCATTGGCAGCTCGAACTACTTTCCTTAGTGCAGTAGTGGTATAAAGTTACGTAGTGGGGGCATCATGGTCTCCCCAGGGCTGGGCACGTGTCAAGCACGGTGATACGAGAAACAGATGCAGAATTTTTATCCAGAAATATTAAGAAAGATCACTTCCATACTTATAAGGTCCTTCGTGGTTAATGGTGCATAGATGTAGAAAATGTGATTTGGGGGGGTCTAGTGGTGAGTTCTTGTGACTGCGGTAATGAACCATAAGGTTCTCTACAGGAGGGGAATTCCCAGAGCAGTTGATCGAATATCAGTTTCTCAAAAAAAATCTGGAATTAGTGAACAGCTCGTAGTCAGTCGAACCAAACTGCGAAAGACAGGAAGGTCGTAGCAGGGCGGTGTCTTACAGGGAATGCGCAGACTCAAGAGATGTCATGGAGACTGCAGATTTGTTACGCGGGCTTACACCCTAATGTTACAGAAAAATTTTCGGCTCTGAAGGTTCCGAAGCCGTCCTTGTACTGCCCAGAGAGATGCGAAAGGATAACAGACGAATGAATGAAAAGGGGAAGTGGTGAAAGAAGAGAGAAAAGTTTCATTTCTCCTGTATGTTACCAGGTTTTACCTTATCCTTCTCATATGTATAAAAATTAAGGCGTAAGAATGTTGAATTAGTGGCTTGACACAAGGTTCACGGGGACTGTAATTTTGTGGCCAATAACGACCTGTGTTTGGGAAAAACAATGTGTTTAGCGCGAGGGATGAGTTTTGATAAATTTAAATGGGCAGGGTTGCACAAGAAATACGAAGTAGCAACTTTGAACTTCGGAAACATCTCAGTATCTGCTTGACGTCAGAGAAAAACCAAGAGAACCTGTGTGGAGATGGCTGATGGCAGGATCTTCCTGATACATACGTGGTCGGACAGTAAAGTTCGCGAACTCATCGTGGTAAAAGTGCTACATACCTCATTGCTGAATACCACCGTGGCCGCCCTCAGAGTACTCCCCTTGGGAAGCTATGCACCGATGCTAGCGCCTAGTCCACCCTTCAAAACGATTTTGGAACTGGTTTTGTGGAATGGCCTTCAGAGCTGCCGTTGTATTTCTCCTGATGTCATCAGTGCCATCAAAATGCCTTCTTTTCAATATTTCCTTTATCTTCGGGAACAGAAAAAAGTCATTGGGGCTAGATCCCGGTGAATAGGCAGGGTGTTCCAACACAGTTATCTGTTTAGTAGCTAAAAACTCCCTCACAGTGCCGTGTGAGCAGGTGCATTGTCGTGATGCAAGATCCATGAGCTGTTGGCAAAAAGTTCGGGTCGTTTCCGTCTAACTTATTCACGCAACCTTTCCAATACTTCCAAATAGTAAACTTGGTTGACTGTTTATCCAGTTGGTACAAATTCATAATGAACAGTCCCTCTAATATAAAAAAAGTCATCAACATTGTTTTGACTCTTGATTAGGACCGACGGAATTTTTTTGGTCGTGGGGAATTGGCAGTCTTCCATTGTGCAATTTGCCGCTTCGTTTCAGGGTCGTATTGGTAGACCCATATTTCATCACCTGTGATGACACGACCCAAAATGTCATCTTGCCTCTCCAAAAGGTCTTGGCAAATTGTGACTCTTCTTTGCTTTTGTTCTTCGGTGAACTCCTTTGGGACCATTTTTGCACACACCTCCTCATGTCAAGATCTTCAGTTAAGATTTTCCTGTTTCACTGTCGATGTTAACTTGCTCTGCTATGCTCCTGGCCGTGAGCCGACAATTTTCACGCACAGTTTAACGAATTTTTTCAATGTTTGCTTCAGTTCTGCTTGTTGCTTGCTGTTCTGATCTCTCTTCGTCAGTGACACTTTCTCTTCCCTCAGAAAAACGTTTCACCCACTTGTAAGCTGCTGTTTTCTTCATAGCATTTTCCCCGTAAACTTGCACTAACATTTCTCTAATTTCGTTTCCACTCTTTCCAAGTTTAACAAGAAATTTAATGTTCGTTCGCTGTTCTAATTCAAGCTTCGACATTCTCGCGGCGGCACACCAAAACACACGCAGACAGTAATAGAAGCCACTCAGAAAGAGACTGCCATAGATCAACAACACAGCTGCGAAACGCTGATATGTAAACGTCATGAAACCATACTAAGGCTTTTGTCCAGTGCTGCCACGACAAGCACACGGTGGCGAGTTTACGAACTTAATTGTCCGACCACGCATGCTGACTTCTGGACAACATTCGGCAAACAAAAATAAGGAAGACGCCTAAAATTTACATGATTTATTTTCTTTGTTTACAGTTTAAACTGCAAGTCCAACTTAACAATACGCTGGTGACTAATAAATGAATTTACATGTTAAAAGTGTAATCCTGGTAAAGCTTCATCTGAGTCATGTTGAACTGAATTCCTAGCACACAGACAACATTGCCTTTTTATTAGATACCAGCCGGTTAATGTTGTTGAGAAAAATAATCGCTGGGTATTCTGAAAATCGCACGAAGCACTAAAATACAACCATTTCGCTGTATGTGGGTATTTTCAGTTTTGCAGCATGCGGCGCATATGCTTGCTTACCGCTGCGTTCTTGTTTTGCACAACTCGAGACAGCAGCAGAAGTGCATAGTAATTAATGAGCAGAGAGTCCTTGAGAAGTGAATACACACACCTTCACACACTTTCCGTAGGGCCAAGTTTGATATTGTCCGCCCATCTGCACCGCTGTTTCGGAAATTGATTGCATTATGTTTGCCAAAATTTTGTACGTATTCGTGTTTCTTTTACAGGAGCGTTCAGAGCGATTCTAGGACCCATCCGATATGTACCGGGGACACGTGCGGTGTTAATCGGCTGGGGCGTGAAGCTGAGCTCTCAGCTACGTCTGGCACCGAAATTAAAATGTGTAGGTCTATACTTACATTTCCCTGTATGTTCTTACGATGTGATGCTTATTAAGGACGGTATCACATTTACCTCTGCGCGCTACATTCCCCTCCAATCTTAGTAGTTACGGCTGCAGCATGTAACACGCGTAGCATTTGGTTGCGTGTTATTGACAAGCATTTTCGTTCAGGCAGTATAAAAGAAATCACGAACCGAGTACTTCATTTCATGCAGTTGCCATCTGTCGGCCACGCGGGGCAGTTGTTGCAAGTGCAAATGTCCGACCTCGTTGCATCTTATATGTTGTGACCAATGAACCCACACACCTGCCAACCAATTTCACACCACCTGTTCAATGAAACGGATATAATACCGTAATTCCAGTGGTTCACGCACTGCCAACAGACAAGGAAGTCTGTTCCGTCGAATGCCAAGTGATTTGCGTGTTTAGAATTCGAAAACGACGTTTGGCGAAAGTGGTTGTTTATTGTGTGCGTGGTTGTAATTTGAACAATGAGACGCGACGTATTCGTGTTCCAGGTACTCTCTTGCACTCGCCGCACCTGTGAGGGAAATGTTAAAGAATTTAACGAACGTGGAGTTGGTTCATTACATGGAATGATGCATATTCACCACAGCGCAGCAAATCACATATCTCAAGGTCAGAGTCGTTTGGAGTCACGCCCTTTTGGGAGATCTGTTCTGACTTTTACACCTACATGTACTTCGCGTTGCTGTATTAAATGCTGGTCATTGTTTCCACTCGCTACATGCTTCTTAGCAACGTGTTCCAGTGTTTTACAGTAATGTCACGCGTGTTTGAATTCAATTATTTGAATCCTACGTGCGGCATGTATTCGATTTGTGTACGAAAGTGAGTGCTGCCTGCACACGTGCCGCTTGGGTAACAACTTGCTTGAATTCTGACCGAGGGGGTGACAATGTGGAGGTAGAAACTGAAGTTGTCTCTGTGTTGAGTTAGAGTGCCACACCATTTGCGGGATTGGTGTTGGAGCTGCACGCATTCCAAACTACGACAGTGGGTGGAGTTAAATGTAGCAATCCCTATGTACTGTTGGTTAGGGGGCCGGATGGGCCCCAGGGCTGGTCTTTACGTTGCACATGTACGTCTCTTCTTTGGCCGGAAATGGAATCCGTGGCTTATTGAGTATTCTGACTGATCTACGCCCGCTGTTCTGGTTCGAATCCCGGATGGGTCACACAAAACCGGGATTAAAGGTTTACGTAGTTTTGCTCAGTTTCTTGATTCGAATCGCGACACAACCGTTGTCACTGCCCCCCATCAAGATACTTAGCTGTCATTAGTGACAGTTGCACAGGGGCGTATGAGGGCAAGTTGTGTGTTCGCTGTGACTTTTGTTTGCAGCTGCGCATTATGGAGAGACTGAGTTTCAGTCAGTGAGCCTGCTATTTCGAATTTAGCTGACTTGTATTTTTAACTTCTGATGTTACCATTCAGAGTCATGATTGCAGTTTCAGGGCTTCAAGATTTGGTGTTTTCACTTCGATGAAACTGCACGTTGTGATGAGTTTCAACGCAGCGTAACCTGCCCGGTGGGTATCATCGTTACGGAGGAACTTTCCTGCCTCCATCTTTATGGTAGCGAAATGTAGGGGGGGGGGGTATATTTTTCCCAAACGAGACACCTACCTACTAGATCAGACGACACCTTAGACTAACCCAAATGACGGCGATGTGTGTCTTATCGGCGTGAAAACATGAAGTGTTGAAGAGAGCTACAGTGTCTATAATTTGAGGTCCACCCAGCTTTGTTGCCGAACAGTCAAGTGTTCTGGGATGTTAACGCTGAAGAGTACTTTTCTTGGACTGCGTGACCTTGAAAATGAAGAGAGACACCAACCTTCGAAACGTCGAAGAGTTATTTACCCAACGACACAGCGTGACATGCCTGTCACGTGACTTTGCATTTATGCTTGTTACCACATAAGGATGGCTATTTTCAGAGTTTGTGTTGATGATACATCGATCTTGCAGGAATACTGCAGTGCAGGCCCTCAGCACCTTACAGAACTGTCTGTGTTGGGTGGAGACACAACACATTCAGGCAACGCCTTTCCGAAGTAATTTGTTTGTTTATAAATTCATATTTCTACAGCCAAACGCAGCAGAGGACTGAATCCATTAATATTTTTACCAAAGGAAAATGAAACATCGCTCGAAGAATAATGCAATTAATATTTGGTGAAGATCGTGCTAATTTAGAAGGCAATATTTTTGCCTGTGCCGTACTTTTAAACATACGTTGCTGTATGTTTATGCCTGCAGTGACAGTCGCCCTTCTAAACCATCACTCATACATTTACGATAAGTGCGCACACCACAAGCTAATACGAGTATACCGGCTTAGACTCCGCCCTAAATGTTGGTTGGTTGCGAGGGAAAAAGTTCTATTGGCAACACGAGATTTATAGTTCACGTGCTGCCGACTGCTCTGCCTCTGGGACATATAGATCCCTGAGGTGAAGCAGTACCGGGACTATTGTCATGTTTTGCTTGTTGATATCATGTGAGACCGATATGACTTCAGCGCGAAACGTTTTGAGAGAGCAGGCGCTGATGTAGACAGTGGCGCGTGACGTAGTCATGACGTCAACACATACTGGCGAGTTGGTCTGTTCGTTACATGGTATCGTGATTAACCTTTTGGCGCCGGAATTATATTTTTTAATTTTAGCACACCTGTATATAAATTGTGAATAATACAGGAACCAAATACGTTAGAATTATGAAACAAACTGCATTTTGAAGAGAAAAAAAAACGGATAGTATATACCATGTTAAAAATATTCAGTACCTATATTTGTTGAATAAATATATAAAATGCAAATTTAGAGGTTAGCGGTGCGGTACGACCACTATAGTTGACATTGGGCGTCGAAAGGTTGAGACGAGAAAGCGTAATCTCAACCAGTAGACTATGGGAGCTGTGTATCAGGCAGATCAACAGGTTGGCATTGTGTTGAGTCGCGTGAATGCGTCCCCTGGCATCCTTTTGTATTCACAATTGTGTGAGCTTATTTATTGCTGTAAAGCTTGACTTCTTGAGTGCAGTTAAATAACCGTAAATACAAATTGTCACAAGTGGTGGGATAACGTAGTCGGTATAGCGACTGGATACAGGCTGGAAGGTCCGAGGACCGAAACCCGGTGGGGGCGAGATTTTTCACTCCCGTCCAGACCGGTCCTAGGACCCATCCAGCCTCCTGTATAATGATTATCGAGTCTTTTCCCCGGGGTAAAGCGGCACGGGTTTGGCGTTGAGCACCCACTCGATCTAGTGCCGAGATTAAAGAGCCGAGCTGTGCCTCTGCTTCTCTTCAGGGCTTTCATGGCCTCTTCTAGGGTGAATTTTACATTTAGTGGAATAGTCAGACTCTTGATTTCTAATTTACAGTCAACTGAAGACATTTTTTCCGTCACTGGCTGGAGCTCCCACCGTTGCCATGTTAAGACAGGTTTCCACCGTGTCCACAGGGACGCACTGTACCGGCTGTCGCTGAGAGGCCTGACGCAGCTAGAGAAGGCGCCATGGTTGGCGCCACCCGAGAAGGTGGAGCTGTGTCAGAACAAGGGACAGGCCGAGACGAGCTGCCATAACTTTGTGAAGGTGCTGTTGGCCAGCGGCAAGAGGGTCTTCACCTGCGGCACCAACGCCTTCTCACCTCAGTGCTCCTGGAGGGAGGTGAGTGTACTGACATACAGCGGGATGTGACGCCCTGTCGTTTTCGCAGCTAGGTACCGACGTTTCGGCGGAACCGATTGCCAGCGCTTCTGCGTTTCGTGGCCGTCCCTATATCACATCTTTTTTCCACGTTGCTTGCTCTTCTACCCTGAATAGAGAGGCAGCAGGTTCCCACGGGACGTTTGTACCTTCCCACCAAACTGGAGAGCGTCGCATCGCCGAAGATCGTAGTCACCATTACAGACACGTCAAACATGAAGTGGCCCGAGCGTTATTTCAGGATGGCCATATTCGGAGATTGAACCTCGGACCTTTCAAACAGGAAACAAAACTAATTACTTTACGGGTTGGTGTTGCAATATTATCATTCTAGAATTCCTGTATGTGTATAGGATGGAAATAAACAACAAGCAGGTCCATGTTCCTGGCGCGTTCACAACCAAACGTTAAAATCTGACAAAAATGAGGGACACTCTACTCCAAGACCTTCGTGCTTATTAGAGTGCATATCGAGCGTTAAGTGGCTGTTTTATTTCATAGAGTGTAAACAAGTTAGTGCAGAGGGCAGTGACACCTCTTTTTTTGCCAAATACATTTTTCAATACAAGGTTTTCGAGCGAACGGTAAGGAGTAGGTACGACATGTTTGTGCTCTGAGCCTCGGCAGTACGCTATCTAGGCCTTGTGCGAGACCCAGAATTTCTCTACACCCAGTACTTGTACACCGTCGCCATCAAAGCCACAGGCGTTCTCTGTAACATCTTCCCATTCCCCGTCAGAGATTCAACGCTCACACAGTCCAAGACGTTATCCCTCTACAAATTACTGTTTCGATCCATTCTTACTTACGCCGCCCCTGTCCCTCCAACTGCCTCAACGCCCAGTTATCCAGTCAGAGTGTCTCCGATTCATCGGAATCACCCAAAAGCACACCCACTTCCCACTTGCACGATACTGTAAACATTGAGCCCATCCCAGTTATCATCCACCGACTTAGCTTAGTTTTTTGGTCACTGCCCTTCCCACCCCAACAAATCGGGAATTATACTGTAGCCGACCTGACCACCATGTACAAGAAATACAAACATAAATGACCGAAACATATTCTGTCATAGACTTTTCACGGCTGTTATTTATATTCAGTTTTATTTCACTTTTGTTGTTGTATGAATATTTGTTCAGATTGGTTAGGGGAACAGTTTTATTTGTCCTCATACATGCTGTACATACTTTCTCTGTAGTAAATCTTAAAAAAAAAAACAAAAAAAAAACGACATCTTAGGGGTGATGAACAAACCGTTTACACTTCACATTCATAAGAAAGCGCTTGCATTCGCGTACTGCTGTTCAAAAAGCATGGTTTATTCCACAATTAATGTCTTATAAGGAAATTAGGAATTCAATAAATGAAGCTTATTGTGATGCAGATTGAGAATGTGAACAGTGTGCTGGAGTTGGTGCGAGGGGTGGCCCGCTGCCCTTACAGCCCCGAAGCCAACGTTACGGCACTACTGACCCACTCTGGGCACTATTTCGCTGGGAGCCCCATGGATTTCTCCGGAGCTGATCCGGCTATTTCCCGCAGCCTGACAGGAGTCACCAGCTCTACCATTCGTACGAAGCAGTTCGACAGCAAATGGCTTAATGAACCGCAGTTCGTTGGTTCATTTGAGACTTCTGATTTTGTCTATTTCCTCTTCCGGGAGAGTGCTGTGGAATATATGAACTGTGGGAAGGTACGTTACTGAAGGACACACTTTGCTGCTCCAAAAGTCATTCCATTATTAACCATTTTGAAGGACAGTGGTAGCTATATGTGCCATCTGTTTTAACACTGAAAGACTTCACGTTGTGAATCTGGTGTATTGTAGTCGTAGTGACTGAGCTTTTCCACTTTGCTTTAGAGTACGCCATTAGGAGGGTTCAGGTAAACCAGGATGGCTTGAAGCTAAATGGTACACATCAGCTTCTGGCTTATGCAGATGATGTTAATATACTGGGAGGAAGTATACATACTCTAAAGGAAAATGCAGAAAGAAGCGTTAGTAGCTGCTACTAGGGAGATTGGAATGGAAGTAATTGCTGATACCACTAAGTACATGGTTATGTCTCGAGATCAGAATGCAGGACGCATTCAGAGTGTGAGGATTGATAATAGTACTTTCGAGAGGGTGGAAGACTTTAAATATTTGGGAACAACATTAACAAATAAAAATTCTATTGCGGAAGAAATTAAGAGCAGATTGAGGTCAGGAAATGCTTGCTATTATTCGGTGCAGAATCTTTTGTCTTCTAGGTTGCTATCCAAAAATTCAAAGATTAAGATATATAGAACTATAATTTTGCCTGTTGTTTTGTATGGGTGTGAAACTTGGTCGCTGACATTGCGGGAGGAAAGGAAGCCGAGGGTGTTTGAGAACATGGTGTTGAGGAGAATATTTGGA
>Ga0136643_10013335_pt1 | contig 12291 bp, 5 predicted proteins | sample TergutLab28metaG_FD_96883 | JGI IMG/M metagenome (GOLD analysis project Ga0136643, IMG submission 96883) | Labiotermes labralis P1 segment gut microbial communities from Petit-Saut dam, French Guiana - Lab288 P1 (version 3) (version 3) | ecosystem: Host-associated > Arthropoda: Insects >...
AAGATAATCAAATTACTGCAGTTAATACTATTAAATTTCTTGGACTAATAATTGATTCGACTTTGTCATGGAAGCAACATATAGATAGCATTATACCCAGGCTCAGTAGAGCGTGTTTTGCAATCAGACAAGTTAAACCTTATATGGCCTTAGAGGCCTTGAAAATGATATATTTCTCTTACTTACATTCGATTATGACTTATGGGATTATATTCTGGGGTAACTCAGTTCATAGTCAGTATATTTTTAACATACAGAAAAGAGTGATAAGGCTTATTGCAAATTTGGGAATAAGGGACTCATGTCGTGGTGCTTTTAAAGAATTGGGGATTTTAACTTTGTATTCGCAGTATCTATATGCCCTACTCATGTTTGTAGCTAAGAATAGAGAACTGTTTTATGCAAATACTGATGTTCACACATTTGACACAAGATATAAAAATGATCTCCACCTGCCAACGGCTAAATTGAAAGTATTTCAACAAGGGGCATTTTATTCAGGAATTAGAGCCTATAATCATCTGCCAGTGAATATAAAGGATTCTGGGAAGCATATCAGAAATTCCTGAAAAGTTGTGAACTGGGGTTCTGGCCTGATCGTGTGAGAGATGAAGTACAAAGAGTCAGGAAGGACTGTAATAGCCTACATACAGCAAAAAGAAGGAAGGCTAACTGTATTGGTCACATATTGCGTAGAAAATGCTTTCTGAAGCATGTTATTGAAGGAGAGATTGAGGGAAGGATAGAAGTGAAGAGAAGACAAGGAAGAAGATGTCAGAAGCTACTGGATGAGCTTAAGGAAATGAGAGGACACTGGAAATCGAAATATGAAGCACTAGATCGCACTCTGTGGAGAACTGGCTTTGGAAGTGGATGTGGACCTGTCGTATGACAGACTACAGGATTAGTGAGAGCATGAGAACAGATTCAGAGTGACTGTTATTCTTGTTTTCCGGTAAGTTCTTTACATTTGGGGCTGGTTAAGTGGCGACCTCTTGTGTCAAATTTCGAAGACACGACATTACTTGTTTCCTGTAAAGACAGATGTGATCATGGCTCTGCATGCAGCAAAGACTGCGGGTGGTCAGTTAAGAGCATTTCAAACGGAGGACCAATAGCAGTGGCGGTAGAGAACTTGAAGGGACAGACTCCGACCAGGTGCGAGGAAAATGTGACAATGTACTTTCCAAGAAGCAGATGGAGCTGGAATTTGGTAAGGTTAAAACCCTAACATTCCAGCATGACCTTCACATTGCATGCAGATGGAAAATTTGCAGATAGAAGCCAAACGTGTCAGTGAAACTGGTTCCATCTAACATGAAGATGTACCAGAACAATTAATTTTCTTCCACAATCATGCATTAATAATTATACTAATAATCGGCAACATAAAAAGTTACATATAATACTAGTACAACACAGCACAGCACAGCACAGCACAGTACTGTACAATACAGCACAGTGCAGTACAGTATAGTACAGTACAGTGCAATACCAATCAAGGACACACCAAAAATATGAAGGCCTAAAAAGGAAAATATACAGTTGCTATGCCAACATATATTTCAATTGAAAATGACTTCGTAAAAAGATAATTCCAAATTTTGCCAAGATGGTTACAAGGTATTTTCCGTTGGGGATGCAGCAGAACTCCACTTATCTGGATTAATTAGGATGGCGACCAATCCGGATATGCAGAAAATCTGGATAACTGGATTTTTTAAAAAAAAAAATAGGCTGTTACTGTTTACAGTACGTACCTGTGTCTAAACGCCTGATTTGAAGTTCTAGAAGCCATAGCACTCTACTGTGCTTGATCCGATAACCGGTAACTTCAAGGCAAGTTAGTTTTGTAGAATTCTCGACAAATTTACCAAAGGGCCAAGCCGATCCAGATAATTGGTGGTCTGGATTATTAGCATTCGGATATGTGGAGTTCTACTGTACTGGTGTTTTGGCTTTCGAACTGGAGTGTGGAGAGATAAAACAATGGTTTTTGCAGTTGTGAAAAGTGGAACATTCAACTGTTCATCGCACTGGACATGGCAATGTCCAAGGAGATGAAGCAGATCAAGGAGCGGGTGCGATTTGTGCCCTGAATGCAAATGATGTCCTACTGCCATATGTTGGCAAGTTGGTGCATTTGATTAACTAATTTGTGTTCCTGGATTTCTCTGAGCTCAGCGATTTTGTGATGTGTTGGCAGTGCAGGGCGTGGATGAAGACGTACATGGCGGTTAGGAAGGGTGTTGTTAGGAAGTACAGATTCAGTTTGGAAGCTATGGTAAATGGAAAAATGAGTCTATAACTGACCTTATTGCATGCAAATTAATGAACGAGGCTTATGTCTACACATCCAGGCTCCAATTTAACGAAAACAGGCTGGAAACAAGGAACATAAACACCCTGTATCTTCTATGTGCTGTAACACAATTGACAGAAGTATCACCAGAGGCAGAAACAACAAATAGTAATTATGGTGATAGAAATAAGTGAAACATAAATTAAAAGAACAAAACTTAAAGATTGAACTCCATGAAGCAGGGTCCTTCCTGAGAGGCTAACAGTTCCACAGCTAATCATAAATTTCCCCGCGTTTTATGGAACCCAAAGGTTCATCACAGCGTTCACAAGCAACTGCCGCCTGTCCTTATCCGTAGTAAGAGCAGTCAAGTCTAGTCCTTCCTATCCCACTTCTTAAAAGTTCTATTTTTAATATTATCCTCCCATCTATGCCTAGGTCTTCCAAAATTGAAATGAAAATTTATAATAATATTATTGATTTCATTACAGTAATTATTTCCTGTAAAGGTATAAGTATAGGCTCATATGTACAATAGTTAATGATGGCAAACCACCATCATAATCTCAGTGCAAACAGGACAAATTATATTCATTACCTTTTTGTAATTTAGCCTGAAGATATAACATTGTGGTTGAAACATGTTGCAGAAGTAACTACAATAGTCAATATAGCTGTGTTGGAGGCTCTTTACTCCTTTATTAGAACACACAAAACAAAACTAATAAATAAATGAGCATCAATAAGGAAATTTAATGTAGTTACTTGAATTAATTTTAAATATTTCTACAAAGCACAGAAAACATAAGAGTTACTATAAAATATTTAGTTTTGGTATTTGTAACAAAACGGTGGCATCACAGATTTGCTTATATATTACAAACAAAATTGTTATACATGAATAGTGCCTGCATATTTCAATGTTTCTTATAATTTGCCTTCGATACAAAGCCGAAATATACAAATTATATCAACTTAAATATCCTTTTACTGAGTCTTAAAGTAAACTACAATATCACACATCACACAAATCTTGACAGAATAAGTTTAAAGAGTATTTTGATAAACACTGCTAATATAATAATAGAACCAATAAGTGAATGAGCCTGATTATAATACTGAGATCAATATGAAATGACAGTGTTGTTTTAGAACAAACTTATTTCGTAACTAACAATAATTATTAACTGGTGTTCCCGTTTTTCAACTACAAGTGAGACATAGATAAACACCAGTTGTGTAGAATTCAGAAATCGTGTTGACAATAGGTAATTAATCAGGCTCATCGATTTTGTACCGTCGTGTTCGAGGCAAATCCATTCCACTTGTACTGCCAGCAGGCGCACTTTGGTGTCTATCAGCTTCAGAATTCATCCTGTTACTGTTACTGCATACCCCTGTCTCTCTTGTGTTTCCACTAGGACTAATACAAACAGAAGCAAATTAATCATTAGGTAAGGCAAAAGGATGTAAATGCTGATAAAACAAGTACATTGTCATGTCTCAAGATAAGGGTGCAGGACAAAGTCCAGTATGAAGATGGATAATAGTTCTATTGAAAGGGTGGAAGAGTCCAAATATTTGGGAACAAACTTAACGTAACAAAATTCTATTCAGGAAGAAACTAAATGCAGATTGATGTCAGGGAATGCTTGCCATTATTCGGTGAAGAATCTTTTGTCTTCCAGGTTGCTATCCAAAAATTTAAAGATTAAGATATACAGAACCACAATTTTGCCTGTTGTTTTGTATGGATGTGAAACTATGTTGCTCACATGGAGGGAGGAATGTAGGCTGAGGGTGTTTGAGAATAGGGTGCTGAGGAGAATATTTGGGCCTAAGAGGGCTGGGATAATAGGGGAGTGTAGAAAACTTCATAATGAGGAGCTTAAAGGTCTGCACTCCTCACCCAATATTCTTCAGGTGATAAAACCAAGAAGAATGAGATGGGCAGAGCATGTAGCGTGTAGGGGAGAGAGGAGAGGTTTATACAGGGTTTTGGTGGGAAAACCCGAGGGAAAAAGACCACTTGGGGGACCCTGGCGTAGATGGGAGGATAATATCAAGATGGATCTTCAGGAAGTGGGATGTGGGAGTATGGACTTGATCAAGCTGGCTCAGGATAGGGACAGGTGGCGGGCACTTGTGAATGCGGTAATGAACATTCAGGTTCCATAAAATGCGGGGAATTTCTTAACTAGCTGAGAATCGGTTAGCTTCTCAAGGACTCTGCTCCATGGAGTAAGTAAGTAAGTAATTAAGGCGAGGTGAAAGTTACATGGGATGTAGTCGAAGTCCTTGAAGGGCAAAAGTAGAAATCCCATCACAATTCAAGGAAATAATTTACAAGAAATATTACAGGCTCATCTACCAGAAGTACTATATCAACATCAGTGGGCTTCTGAAACGTATCGAGATAGCAAGAACTTAGAAGGTGAAATACAAATATTGAGTTATATATGACAAAGAAACTGTGCATCATTTCAAGAGCTATAAAACTATTAATATTCGGCTACCAACTGTAATGAATACAAGACAGGCAATGTAGTACATACGTAGTAGCGTAACCTTTGTTGCCAGGGAAAAGAAATAAGTATTACACATTCTGAGTGTATGTCTTTAACCTTAGTTACCCAGCAAGAAAAGTGCATGCACCATGTTATATTGTCACCTGTGGTCTGTCAGGCAATACCATATACTATTTTTCCACATTATCTCACAAACTGTACAACTTTTGGGAAAAGTTGCTGAGCATTAAACATGGATTTTGATTTTCTCTACAACTTTTGTCCAAAATGTTTCTCATTCTACAAAGAAGTGAGCAAGATATGATTAAAAGTGTATATTGCTTTTCACGTCAAGTGCCCATTATTCTTGTCAAATGTTAACGACTTGAAGTTTCTCAACAGATTTTTGACAAACATTCAAATATCATATTTAATTAAAATCCTTGTAGTCAGAACCAAGTTTTTCTATGCGGACAGACTGACGAAAGGGCATTTATTTATTTAATGGGCTATGCACATGGAAGCACAATTTTTGAGTACTGCATCCATTTTTCCAAGGATGGGAAGCTATATACAGATGGGACAGCTGCAAAGACAGGTACGTTGTCAGGCATGGTTTTATTGGGGACACAAAACGTCAGTTGCCTTTAGTGAGTGTATGGTCAGTAGACAAGAACTGGAATCAAACGAACTCAAAAAGATGGTACTTGAAACCCTCAAAGAATCAGTCAAAGTATAAATTTTATCAAAAATCCGCCATTGAATATTAGACTGCTTCATCAGATTTGTTCAGAGATGAACTGTGAAGATGCAGCCATTACATTTTATAGCAAAATTCGATTTCTGTCTCATGGAGTTGTGCTCGAAGTGTTGTTTGAACTGAGACATGAATTTTATCTATTTTCTTTTTAATTACATGATACCAACATCATCTCTCGTTAAACGTAATGCCACACCTTGCCTGCTGTAATATCTTACAGATATATTTTCAGTGTTACATGACCTAACCTTAAACCTTCAACGCGATGGAAGTAACATATTTTCAGTTGGAGATAAGTGGTCGCCTTTCATAGCAAACTTTCGCTATGGTAAGGACGAGAGAAATCGGGAAATTTGGCATCATTTCCAACATTTATGTATTTTCTTGACAACTATGAGAGGAAAGTGTCAGCTGCTGTAATATAGTCGAAGATTTGTTAGACATATCCCAGCCATATTAGGGCTTACCCATTCTTGACAAGAGATATAAGATGGGGAAAATGAGTGTATCTTTCTCCTGTCTGGTAGGGATGTTATCTCCAAAGGTAATATCAGACATGATTTGCAGGGAAATATGATTGATATGGAGAAGGGCAGGGAATTTCGGACCACTTTCATGGCTAATTCCCTTACTGATTTTTTTTTTTTTGTGAAATTTATTCCCTTTAGCAAAGAGCAGTGATGGCTGTGCTATCATGTGGTCAAACATACCTTCATGAAGAACGTTTTTATGGCATGATATTAATCAGGACAAGACAGAGAAACTTCCTGCAGTTGGGATCAGACTTCATCAAGGCCATTTTTTACAGCAGCACTTGGAACTGACAGGTTCATGGCATCAAATGAAGCCAATGTCTCTCTCTCTCTCTCAGCAGATACATGAAAACTTTTTAACAGATAGCCTGTTGCATTAATTAACCTAACTAGCTCAGTGGAGCAGAGTCCTTCTTGAGAAGCTAACAGGTCCTCCGCTAGTCAAACAATTCCCTGTATTTTATGGAAACCTTAAGTTCATCACAACATTCAAAAGAGCCTGTCCCTTTCCTGAACCAGGTAGATGCAGTCCCATGACCCCACCCGACTTCTTGAAGATCCATTTTAATATTATACTCCTGTCTACGCTTAGTCTTATAAGTGGTTTCTTTCCCTAAACTTTCCCCACCAAAACCCTGTACGTACCTGTCCTCTCTCCCATATGTGCTACGTGCCCCGCCCATCTCATTCTTCTTTATTTGATCATCCAAGTAATATTGGGTTAGGAGTAAAACCTGCTTTATGAACTATTATATTTTAATACTTCAGCAACACATTAAATCTTTATATAATTAATGTTAACTGTAACAAGTTAAATTAGGTGTGAGGAAAAGAAAACTGAAAAAAATGTTGTCTTAATGTAACACACATCAGAGTTAGAAACAAAGAGGGAGAAATGGAAGAGGATAATGGAACACGAGCTAGGAGATGATGCATGAAAGTATGAGAGAAATGATTATTCAGTTGTACTTCGCCATTACTGGTAAATAAATGTGGGTGTGAAACTCTGTCATTTGCAAATTAAATTCCATAGTAACAAAATCTTCCCAGTTCAGCCCTTTGAGCTGCACAATAACTTCAGCTCATTTTTATATAATCCAAAAAAGATTCTTCATGAAAGTTTAAGAATCAGTATATGTTTTGGAATGCTACATATGCTAATTTACACAGCCCTATCTACCTCCACCACTTCACAGGCTACTAAAATATATCCTATTCATAAATTCTGAGAATTGTACTTGCCTGCTGCTGCTGCTGCTGATGTGCGAAGGAGGTGTCCTAAATAAATTCTCTGACTCTGAGGTAGAATAAGAAGAGCTGCAGCTTTCTGAAGTATAGGAAGTATAGTAATTCCTGCTGTCACTGCTGCTGCTATTGATAATGCTGTTGCTGCTACTACTGAAAATGCTGCTATTTCTGGTCCTGCCTCCAATACTACTTTCTGTGTTGCTCTCGGTTGTATCACCTATGTCATCAGAGTTGTTTTGAGATATTGGATGATCAACATCCATAGCAGTATCTTCAGATGAAGTGCATCCTGTCCATTTGTACCAAAGCAATTTTTGTATTGCAGTATCAAAACATACTCAGAAAGAAAGTGTGTCAATCACACCACTGTTCGTGAAATGACAGAACATTGCAAGTGTGGTTTTGTGAATTCAGTCTTAAGTCCCACAGGCCCTTTAAAAAGTCAAAGTTTACACCTGCCATGCAGACAAAACATCTTGAATAGGCTAAGGCATATGTGAAATGGACAAATGCAGAGTGGAATTTAGTGACATTCTCTGATGAATCCAAATTTAATATCCACGGATGTACCAATAAATATGTAACATAGAACCTGCTAATTCATGAATCTCTGACTATACTGAGCAAGGAGTAAAGTTTACAGTATGTTAAACAAGCAAAGAAGTTGGAATACCAAAGTTTGTTGACTAATACATTTAATACTAAGAAGCATACAAGAATTCTGGAAAAATGACTAATACCTTTCATTAGGACAAATTTCAGCACTCATGTCACAGCAATTTACAAGCAAGATTCTGTCCCATGTTACATGCACAAACATGTAAGTAGGATTACAATACAATCACCTCATATGGAGGAAAATCCACTAATTTTGAACTTTGTTTGAAAAGCAATTTCTAAACATCTGACATCAAACTTTAGGAGTGTCCAAGAAATATTCTGATCTACTTCCAGTAGCCAGACAACAACACAACTGTTAGTAAGGAATCTATACAGTAACAAAGCAAGAGGTATTACTTTGTGTGTGATGCCATGATCTTTTACATGAATCTAGTAGCTGAAACACATGCAGAGCCCAAAAATTACTGCTAAGTTGCAACAACAGTTCAGGGTAGAGCAATTCTGTCTGTTGTCACTTATTGCAGTCACATCACTTTCTTATCATTCACTTAAAGTAACACAATATTTTTACTATTACACTTTACTGTCCAAAAGTGTTATTTAGTATATGTTTTAGGATGTCTATAGAATAATGTAATCCTGGTCTGAGAAATTTCTGTGATAAAAACAATGTTTCATCCGTAACCTTGATGGTAATGGCATCTAAAAAAACCCCACTATTATGCCATCAGCAACTTATGTCACCTTATGTTGAGAGTTACAGTTTATGTTGTCACCAATGGACACTGTGTACAAAGTCCAGCATTGTAGCACAGTATTTCATGAGGTTTATCTTAAAAGCAAAAGTACACATAACGGACGATCAGTCTCGTCAGAGCCCACAGCCTTTCTTGAAAGGGTTTTGCATTCATCCAGATTTCAATAAATTTTAAAATATACTTTGGCTTCCAAGAATATGTCACATATACAAGTAGCATTGACCTAGTGAGACCGAAAATTATTTTCAAACATAAAATTCTATAACGATTCCATATAACGTATTGTGTCAAAAGCAACGCCTTGGGGGGGACAGTGCTGCAGTTTAAAACCGACCGAAAATTTCTGCTATAGTGTAATCTCAAGTTCAATATATTCCATCTCTCCATAAGTTGCATTCAACGACGTAGAAACAAGTGAAATTATTGGAGATTCGCACAATGTTACGTTGAGAGCTATTTTCTGGGTTGTGACACCGTGTAGTATCGTAGATATGTACCACTAAGTTTATCATTCTTCCATGACAATGGAAACGGCAGGTTCCTCTAAAACGTCGGTACATATTAACCATATTGCACTATGTCACATCAACGAAGAGAGTTACTCGCAGACAGTCAAGCAAACTCACCTCCGCTATCTCCTCTACTGTCCTGTTCAGAAAACGAAGGGACATCATGGTCAGAATAATCTGAGGTGTAGCTTGTCGATCTGCTGTAAGACGAGCTGCCATCTGAAGATGTGTAGGAATAGTCCGAAGAAGACGACCAGTTATTCATTGCATCGAGTTACGTACGATTTTTTGAAAATCTGTTTAGTCTGTATTTGCTTCGTAGCGTCTTCGACGAAGAGGGAGAAGGTGCTGTCAAAATACAATTACAGCAACGCCATAAGATTATCTCATGTACAGTCATGCGTCACTTAACGACGGGGATACGTTCTGAGAAATACGTCGTTAGACGATTTCGTCGTTGTGCAAACGTCATAGCGTGTACTTACACAAACCTAGATAGTATAGCCTACTACACACCTAGGCTACTGCTCCTAGGCTACAAACCTGTACAGCATGTTACTGTACTGAATACTGTAGGCAATTGTAACACACTGTTAAGTATTATAATATTATATTATGATAATTATAATATTATGGGATCACCGTCGTATACGCGGTCCGTCGTTGACCGAAACTTCGTTATGCGGTGCATGACTATACGCATATTACCATTACGTAGGTACAATCGCAGTCCCCAACTGCCTAACTCTGTACATCATTCGAGTATCAACGTGTATAGGCATCTGCGGCACCCTCAGCGCTTACCCGGCTAACTTCCTGCAGGTATCCTGTTTTGAGTCGGTTGGTCTTCGATTTCAGTATTTTTGTGTTTGAAAATGGCGGCCGTGTCCGTTTTGCCTTGCTTACGTCGTTCAGACCACACACAGATCATTTAGTTCAGAGATTAGATAGTCAATGATGAAAATTGGCAACGTGATTGCCCTGCCATCTGTGTACTAAGCCCACCTAACATGCCTACGACGATGATGACGCCCCCCACGCATCTCGTTAGTACTAATGCGTGTCTCAAAGCATCAATCGGTAACAAAACTCACTACTATACAAACTTTAGTATTTTCTTGTACTTACAAAACCACCAGCACGTACTGACATGTTTCGATGCTAACTACTGCATTATCCTCAGTGTCATCCTAACACATAACCAATCATAGTATCCTGTATTATACGCACACGTTTTCACATTCTTCACTGTGTTTTCCCCTGTTGCACTTTTGAAACGATTTCTGTTCCACTTATCTCCTTCTTTGTAACTCACTCCTGTAAAACTGCCATTTTCACTTATTGGTTGCTGACCTTATATCCGCGACAGCAGAACCAACAAGTGAGCATGATACAGTGAAAGAAATGAAACATATGTCAACAAGTAGCCTGTGAGTGCAAGGTAAACCAAGTAAGTGCAACAGTCTGCACTATGAACACTGGAAATGCAATGAATACAACCACCCACAAATGGTAAGTGTGTTAAGATAGGAAGATAATGCAACAGTCAGAACCAAAATGCAGTCAATACACAGGACCCATATTACTGAATGGAGTCAGTAAATAAAATATGAAATTACGCTCAGTAAATGGTATGCATATCAAATTTCAAGACTCTGCCTCCTCAGTTCACCATCATCAGACCCATTCCTAAATGTGAAATTCTGACATTGCAGAGTGACTTCCCCATACATTGGACAAAAATGTGCACAGGTGAAGAAACTTTCCATACTCTCCTTACTGAAATTTACTGAACTATTTGTACACACAATTCAATATTCCTAATGATTAAGAACAGGAGTTCTAGGAATATCATGAATGAGAAGCATCTGTCAATCATAGACATTTGTATACAAAATAAGAACTCTAAACAATACATCAGTCTTATTAGTACAATGGCTTGTGTTAGTATACTTAAAATATTACAGTTACATATTATGAAATAAGTATAAGATTACAAATTTGTTGGCGTTAGCATTGTCATAATTGTGAACGGTAGGCAGCACCGCCTGACACACGCCACTGGGAATGGATCCTCCTGGAGAGCGTACAAAAGTCAGGTGTTTGTATGCATACGCTGCATAGAACATAAACAGGCATGGACTGTCGTCACTGTTGTGGTAGTGCTAATGCCAAAAACGTTGTGTATAATCTTGTAATTGTCATTTTTGGGCGTGTTCGCAAAATTGCGAAAAACGACTATTAGTTTCGTCATGTTTGTCCGTCCATTCGTCCGCCCGCATGGAACAACGCGGTTACCACTGGGCGGGTTTTCATGAAATTTGATATTGGGTATTTTTCGAAAAACTGGCGAGAAAATCCAAGGTTAGTTAAAATCGGAGAATAGCTGGTACTTTACATGAAGACCTATGTACATTTTTGATCATATATCTCTCATTTCTTCTTAGAATGAGAAATGTTTCAGACAGAAGTTGTAAAGGAAATCAAAACGAAAATTTTGTGTTCGGTAACTTTTCTTCGAAAATCATGCCATTTATGAGATAATGTGGAAAAATATTATAGAGCGGGGCAGGCCACAGATGACAATATGGCGCATGCGCATTGCGTTCTGGGTAACTAAAGCTACACACATAGTCACTATTTTCATTTTATTACCGTGCAATGTGATAACAATATTTATTAAAACCAACTAATTGCACATACTTGTCAAACCATTAAAACCACATTATCTGATTAAAATGGATATAAAATTTCTCCTACATGTTTCAATGCCTCTATGGGATCATCCTCAGGGAGCGTAAATTAGTGTAGGAATGAAGTTACTAAGACAGACTGTACATGAGGTTATCTGGTAGCATGCAGTTTTGTTTATGTTATGTCCGTCCGGTTCGGCCTGTGTTCATCCCCCGTTGCAAGTGCTGTGTCACAGTGACATAACATAAACAAAACTGCATGCTACCAGATAACCTCATGTACAGTCTGTCTTAGTAACTTCATTCCTACACTAATTTACGCTCCCTGAGGATGATCCCATAGAGGGATTGAAACATGTA
>Ga0136643_10013336_pt1 | contig 12290 bp, 9 predicted proteins | sample TergutLab28metaG_FD_96883 | JGI IMG/M metagenome (GOLD analysis project Ga0136643, IMG submission 96883) | Labiotermes labralis P1 segment gut microbial communities from Petit-Saut dam, French Guiana - Lab288 P1 (version 3) (version 3) | ecosystem: Host-associated > Arthropoda: Insects >...
AAACAGACTACTCATAGCACATTTGTCTTTAAAAGATGAAGATCATACACACTTCATGAAGTACTCTTTTTTAATAATTTAATTGTACTGAATTACATTGTGTCATATCATTCATTTTTTACTGTTATTAGTCTCTCTGAATATTAATTAAAAATGAATTTGATTTGAAGTTGAACACTACAGAATGAAATCTGTGACAGTTACAAACCATCATACTGCTTGAAAAGACCTGATGGCTACAGAGGAATACTATCAACTGCAACCAGTATCCCAACACAGTAGAAAGCATACTGTCACAGGTGCTAAAATATGGAGCTGATGCTTTAATCTCTTGAGTAGTAATGGTATTCCAGCTGTTCTTACTTTGTGAGTCTATAATGACTTCAGTGTCCAGACAGATGTGTTCAAGTGAGAGTCACAAGTTAGAATTTATTATATTTTCGTAGTAATGCCTGCATTTATAAACATGAAGAAAAAAGAAAAGGGGGAAAAAAAGAAATTAAGAATCAATTTCACGCAAACCGGGAACATTTGGTTATGGCCTGCAGCAGGACATAATTTACCAGCTCAGCTGTTTCCCATAAAAAAATAATTGCACATAATTTACTTTTACCCTTTGCAGCCAATGTCTAACATGTAATTCCTCTATCCACAGTTATTTCAACTGGTGAAGTGCTGATACTGGAATGGTGATGCCGTTGAGGTATATGCAACAGCTTTGGTGCTGCTGATGCTGCATGGTGTTGGCAGCACTGCATTCCACACTGGGCACATGACAAATAGGATCCTACAGTAGGATATGAAATTGATGGTCTATCTTCCAAGCAATTCTTTGGTCGCTTCTGAACAGGGATCTCTTCATTCTCCTCGCTGTCAGCATCCTGACTTCTATCAGTAACATCTGTACCATTATTCTGTATACTATACAAACCAGACATATCCTTACTGTCCAGGACACCATCTTTTTCACATCTACTTCTATTCGATAAGCTACAGGAATGGTCTCTTCCACTTACTCTATCTGTTTCTAAATTATGACACAATACTGATACATTTGTTACTGAACTCCTGATGTCAGTACTTTCTGAATGCTCTGATCTGCTGCTTGCAGGATTGCCTGAAGAAAACGTAGACTCATTGTTGGCTTGGTATGCATTCAGAATATTTTTAACCACAGACTGCTTCCCTGACAGCCATGGGTGTTCCAAGCACTGGTGACAAGTAAGGCGATTACTGAACAATAAAAGGGAAATAACAGTTAGTAGCTGATGACAACCATATAATTACAGTAAATGAAATTGGAATGGGTTCGAATGAAAGTCTAGGGGGTACAATTTCAGCCACATGCTACTGAAAGTTTATATATTGTAACCAATTAATGGCAAAATTCTCTTTATGCCACTGATAGTTCTGAACCTCAAGAGATAAACAATATAAATTTAACTCTTAGTAATTATAAAAATAGTCTCTGAATGACATTAATTTAGTGATCCAGGACGGTAAATCCTCTGAATGATCACCAGCTGTTAGCTGATGCTGAAAGTTGGTCACAGAACATCATTTAGAAAAGAAGAAGAATGGAGAAGTTCTATTGGTCCAGCACAATTTGAGATTTCCAGTGACAAATGATTATGTACAATGTACAAAATTTTTCTTCTGAAGACGAAATCCCCTGGCTTCATACATATCAGCCGTTGTTTAAATCACTGTCAAAGCTTTCCAAGAGAACCAAGTTTTAGAATTCACTACATTTCACATTTTTATAGCTTTTTCCACAAAGGCCCACTGTTGTACCATCACCCACCAATTTAAACCTATTTCTTCCAAGTGTTCTCTTATGTTTCAATTGTACCACATTTAAGTTTCAATTGTTAACACATATTTATGTATTATACTAAAAGAAATACAAAGGCCTAATATCTACACTTCACATGCAGAACACCAACCAAATTTTGAACGCAATTCTTTCTTCCACCACACATGTTACATGTCCTTCCAATCCTATCTGTCTTGATTTAATCACCCTAACAATATTATATGGGGGACCGCAGTAGCACAGTGGTTAAGGTGCTGCGCTACAAATCGGAAGGTAGCTGGTTTGATCCCAGCTGGTGTCATTGGAGTTTTTCATTGACATAAAATCCTTCTGATCACACTATGGCCCTGGGGTAGACTCAGCCTCTAACAGAAATGAGTACCAGGAGCATTTCTTGGGGGTAAAGGCGGCCGGTGCGTAAGGCTGACAACCTTACCACCATCCTGTGCCAATGTCATGAAATTTGGGAACCTTAACTTCCTGGAACCCTCTGGGCTACTGCTGACCTGCAACAGGACTGCTTTACCTTTACCTTTAACAATATTGTATGAAGATTACATATTATAATGCCCCTCATTATGTAATTTTCTCCATTCTACTACATACTTCATATTACTCTCCTAAGACCAGTGTTCTTTCTATATAAAAATTTTCAGCCTCTGCCCTTCCGTCAAAGGACAGAACCACATCAAAGTAAAGATTAACTTCTAAAGTTATGCAGTTGAACTAACTCCAAGACTCATTCCTGAGGAGCCAACAGTAATTAAACTGGCCAAAAAGTCCCATACACTTTGTGGAAACGTCAGGTTCACTGTTGTATTCATTATAGCCCATACTGATAATCGATTTTAAGATCTGGTTGTCAGGAAGCAGCTGAGAAAGTAAAATGTTCTCATTTTGAGGTTTTGCAGTGGTGATGAGGATTCCCTTCTTCTACAAAATGATATCACATCATACCACAGCAGAATGGAGTCCCCAAAAGATTCTGATGTAAGTTTTATAACAAATTTTGTAGGTTCATTGTGTGCTTCATTACACAACAAATACCTTTCCTTTCCTTATGTCCTTCACAAGGTTTCTCTCAGCAGCAATATTTACAGTAAGATTCAGTTACTTCCACAAATTCATACATACTTATACACACACTATACTAGCATGAAAATATTCAAAAGTTTACCATGCACACTCATGTCAGGTGAAAGAAAGGACTCTTGTAAAGCAGAAATAAAAAAAATACTGTATAGTGGACCAGGTAAAGGAAATGACATCCTTCCATTCTCAGAAATGCTTGACACCAGGTAAAGTAATTATTAACAAGGCAGATAATGTGCACATAAAATGTAACATTGAAGCACATTCATGCAACCATTATCGCAGTGGGAAAGCAATAAATATTACACATTCTGTGTGCGTGTTTGTAGCCATAGTTACCCAGCATGTGATGTGCATGCGCCATATTGTCAGCTGTGGCCTGTCCAGTTCTACAACATTTTTCCACATTATCTCATAAATGGCAAGATTTTCTGTGGAGGGGGCAGGGGGTTACTAAAAATAAAATGTGGGTTTTGATTTTCTCTAAAATTTTTTGTCCAAAACATTTTTCATTCTAAAAAGAACTGTGCAAGATATGATCATAAATGTATACTGGTCTTCATGTAAAGTGCCTGTTACTCTTATCAGATTTTAAGGGAACTTGAATATTCTTGACAGATTTTAAAAATATACCTGAATATGGCCAGTGGGAGCCGAGTTGTTCCATGTGGATGGGCGAACCTAATATGTAGTTACTTTTCACAATTTTGTGAACACACCTAAACACTGTTTGAAGTTCTTGTGCAGAAACTGTCAATACTACCTGCAAACCTGCAGCCTCTCTGTTATTTTGAACATTTGTGTGACCATTGAAATAATACCACCTCTAAAATATGTCAGCAGTGGATTTACTTCACCTGCACACACTGTTTCAAGGAACCACTAACAAAAATGTGCTGCTGCAAAAAAAGATGGGAGTTCTTTCACAGCTGCAAATTTGTGTGGTTTAAAATGACGCAATTTTATGGCTATGTGTACAAATTATTTTGATACGCTGACGTCTTGGGGGTAAGTATCTTAAATGAATTTTTGTGGAGAAGCTTCTTATCACACTTCAGCATTATCTAACATTTCTACTTAAAAAATATGTCACAATTGCCCTAGTTTATTTAACAGGAAACCTCTTTTTCAGAATTTGTTCTCCAGTGGATGCAACGTTGATTTCAACCAAAATGAAATAATGGGAAAAAACATCTTCGAAACTTGCTCTGACACTTCCTTCCTTACATAGGTTTCTGTGACAAAAATCCTCTGTTTTACAATGTATTGCACATTTAGGAGCAATAACAACAATTTTGGTGACCACAGAACGCCTGTTTCACTGCAATACTTAGATTCATGGATTACAAAAGACAATTCATCTATGTAACACATGGCATGTAAAACTTGACAGTATGAGCACACTGAGATGACCTAATATAACTTTACATCAGTGATAAAAGTGATGGTCTGTGACTCATGCCGTGGCTTATCATGTTGCCATATACTTATGGTCTGCTTTCAGCTGAATTCCCTGTATACTGGACTGTGTCCACTGTATGAGGTACCTTTGATACAAAGAACATTTCAGAACCTGGTAATGCTTTTGTCACCAGGCAAAACCAGTATAATAAAACCCATTGTGCTGGATACATTAGATTGTGGTAAAAAGTGTTCCCATTACAGGTCCTGTGTGGCCCAGAGGGTGGGTAGAGATATAGCTCCTCTTCCATGACCGCGGTATTAGAAGGGGGTGAGTGGTCAGCAGCATGCCCCGGCTGCACTTTATCCCGGGAAAGACTTGGTACCCATTTTACAGGAGGCTGGGTGGGCCCCAGGGCCGGTCTGGATGGGCAGAAAACCTCGTCCCCACTGGGATTCGATCCTGGACCATCCAGCTCGTATTCAGTCGCTATACCGACTGAGCTACCCAGCCCACCTTAGATTGTGGTAATATATATATATATATATATATATATATATATAAGACTGGACAAGATCAAGGTACATACCAGATCTACTCAGATGAGATTTAACAAGCTTAACACATGCTTGGTAAATTATATACTGAAATCATTCATCCAACACATATCGACTGCAATATCACAGTTCATACATCCTTCCTACCTAGGATCCTTAACTAAAGTGGCCTGGATGAAGTCTTTGGCAACAGACGATACTCCACCAAACAGTTCATCAGGAAAGCTAAGGCAGCATTGTGATATGTTGCAGAAAGTCTCTTGCTTGTTTCCTCCACCAAATGGTGAGTAGCCAGACAGAAGTACATATGCCAGTATACCTACAGACCTACAAATACAACAGTATGAATGTGTCATACACACAAAAACTGTACTTCACCTGTACAGGTTATCACATATCAAATATGAGAACATAATGAAATAAAAATGGTCACGATCTGCTTCAAGAAAAAGAAATGCCACATTTACAAATGTATCTTAACGAAATGTATTATCAATCTATGTTAATATTAAAAATTTAGTCATATCAATGCCAAGTTAGATACAGAAAACAGTTGTAGCTCTCTGAAAACATGTTCTCTGGTACAGTGGATTGTCTTACATTCGTGCATGTGCACGAGGAAAAACACTTCCGTAGCATTCTGCAGAATAGCATTTTTCAACCTTACTGGTATTGCAGACCCCTTTAAAATTAACAATAATTTTACCAACCCCTTCCCCAAGTATCCTGACACGTGGACTCCTAAAGCACAAATGACAGTAACATTTAAAGCTGGAATGTTATAGTAACTTTTAACCATGCAGTATTAATTCAAACGAATGACAGCTCTTCAGTCTGATTGTTTTTATGTCTTATCTCATTATTGCATGGACAACTGTATTACTTTATAGTGTTACTGTTCCAGCTTAATTATGGGTTAACTAGAGTAATGTATGCTGCTTGGGAACCTCACCAATCTTTATTACACTGTGTCTAAATGAAAATTAATTCAGAGTTCTAAGAAGACTCATGAAAGAACATTTGGTATAGAACCCATCTCATCTTGTAGTACCCTGGAATTTGCATACAGGAGGTAAGGACACTGAGTGTAGCAGCCAGGACAAAAGCCATTAAGCTTCACAGGACGTCCTTGTTCAGGATATGACCAAATTGTGGGCTTCTTTAAACATGGTAATGAAATTTCTGGTTCCATAAATGCAGGTAATTTACTAACTAGCTGAGAAACTAGTAGTTTCCCAAGAGGGATCTTGCTCCATAGATTTAGTTGTCTTGATATCTTAAACTGACTGAAATGATTCACAGAAATGTCTCTTGCTCTACTTTATGATGACAGTGGCAACATATTTTGATCAAATGATTAATTAATGGCTCCAAGTACGCCCTGTGACACGGAGCTACATGATACACATAATAATAATCAGTGAAAACCATACGAGTAACACTCACCAGATATCTGTGGCAAGGCTGATTGGCTCATAGCTCAGTATTTCAGGTGCTGCAAGAGAAACAAGATTACGTTCCATCGCAATATGCTGTACAATGACATTCACTCACTGCGCAAGTTATATAAAAACAATTCCTGATAGCTCACGTAATGTTAACTACAATTTAAAGGCTATTTTATATCAAACAACTGATAGTGTAACAATTTTACGCTAAACACTGAAGTGTCAAAATAATCCAACCATAAATTTCATGCTTCTATAAGTGAGTATTAACCATTAGACGCCTAATGTCAATTATAGTGGTCGTACTGCTCCGCTAACTTCTAAAGTTGCATTTTATATATTTATTCAACAAATATAGGTACTGAATATTTTAAACATGGTGTATACTGTCCGTTTTTTCTCTTCAAAATGCAGTTTGTTTCATAATTCTAACCTATTTGGTTCCTGTATTATTCACATTTTATATACAGGTGTGCTAAAATTAAAAAAATAATTCCGGCGCCAAAAGGTTAAAATGAGAGTTACCAGCTGCAGACCACAAAACTAGGGGTAGACAGATAAATGCAAACACTCTGAATTGGAAGAACAGAATCTTCATTTGAACATGTGTCAAAGACCAGCATTCACACGATTACACAGAAAAGTATATTGGTTTAGCGGAAAACTGCGAGTATTGTAACAGAGTCAGGAACAAAATGTGAAGAAGGTACAGAACACTTTCCTTGAAAAAATATGAAAGTCATGAAAAACTGAGGATAAGATGTTCTAGTCTGGATTTGAAGCAGGCATCTCCAAAGCATAAATAGGAATTCAAATCCCCTGATTCAAATAATCTGGCATAGAATACAGCTACAAATGGTGCCACAGAACGTGTACTGTGCAATCACTCAATTTTATTGATGATAAAGCATACCAACATAATCAGGTGTCCCCAGAATTTCCCGTAGTTCAATTCCACTCTGGATAACCCTTGAAATCCCAAAGTCACATAGTTTGATGTCACATTCTGGATAGGCTGCAGTCAGCAGCAGGTTCTGTGGCTGTAACAATTGAAAGTAAGAATACAGTATGGAATTATAGATTGCTTCTGAAACTTTCACACACAGAAAAGAACACTTCCAACTAGTGGGGATTACTTACTTACTCCATGGTGCAGAATCCTTCTTGCGAAGCTAACTGGTTTGCAGCTAGTCAAGAATTTCCCTGCATTTCACGGAACCCAAAAGTTCATTACCGCACTCACAAGCGTCCGCCACCCGTCCCTATCCTGGGCCAGCCCAATCCAGTCCATATACCCACATCCCACCTCCTGCAGATCCATCCTAATATTATCCACCCATCTATGCCTAGGTTTCCCCAGTGGTCTCTTTCCCTCCGGTTTCCCCACCAAGACCCTATACACCCCCCTCTCCTCACCCATCATACACACCACATGCCCAGCCCATCTCATTCTTCTAGATTTTATCACCCACACAATATTGGGTGAGGAGTACAAACCATTTAGCTCTTCGTTATGCAATCTCCTCCATTCCCCCATTACCTCGTCCCTCCTAGGTCCAAATATTCTCCTCAACACCATATTCTCAAACACCCTCTGCTTCCTTTCCTCCCTCAATGTCAACTGGTGGGGATTACTCATATTATATTTTTCATTGGTGCAAGAGGGGTTCAAAAAAGTATGTTGACACTGATGGCCATCTTTACTTTATTTCATAACTACATAACAACAAAAGTTCACTACCTGAAATCAGTTTCAGAGAAACAGCAAAGATAACCACAAAATGATATCAATGCCCTTAAACCAAGCACATGTAAATAAACATGCATACTCTGGCCCATTAGTATTTCTGTATGAGTGTCTGGTTCCTGGATCACTTAATTAACATCAACATGGGGAGTAACATTACATGTAGCATAGATTGTTAACTATAGAACAACTGCAACACTATACACCCTAAAAACATGTTTTTTTATAACTGTAAATACCCTGCATAAAGGTGAAACAAACAATCAAAGAAACAAACAACAACAATTCAATATGCATTCCTTAACATGCATACTCAAAAGTGCAAGCACCAAATAATAATAATAATAATAATAATAATAACAGTTCTCTTCTTACCTTCAGGTCCAGATGTGCAATGTTATTGCTGTGCAAGCAACTGAGACCTTCAAGTATCTGCCTCATGAACCTGGCCGCATACTGCTCCTGCAGCCCCTCTTCAGCATCAAGAACCGTTTGCAGTTCACCACCTGCAGCTCTACAAGTGAACAAAGAAACCACCTGATGAAGCAACATGTTACAACAGAAGTACTGGTATCCCATTCTGCACACAGTGCGCCAAAAACACCTGACGGTTTTTGAAGTTTGAAAACCAGCGTGCCCGCTATGCGGCGCCTCCATAATTGGCGTCATCATGAACAATGATGTTTGGACTCTGAATTGTTTCATCCCCGTTGTGTAGCATAAACTAGCAAGTAGGTATGAAGTCAATAACATAACTATTGTTAATTAGATTTTATATTCTAGGTCAAAAGACTACATGTTTCGGCCGGTAGTGGCCATCATCAGGTCTATACTATACTCAAACAAAGGCCTTTATGTAGAGATCTCCTCATCAAACAAGCCACCACACAATTATATAAATAATCTTACGTGTGACCTGATGATGGCCACTACCGGCCGAAACATGTAGTCTTTTAACCTAGAATATAACATCTAATTAACAATAGTTGTGTTATTGACTTCATACCTACTTGCTAACGATGTCTGGAGTTGATGAAGCGCTGGTAAGTGCAAGACCGCAGTGCGGAAGTGGAACTGTTTACCAAGGCAGTCACAGCAACACTGCGTGGTTTCCGACAGCTGTTTCAAAGACACGACGTTCCTAGCCGCAAAACTCTGCTATTGTGGGTATCGAAACTGCGTTAAAAGAGATCAGTGAAGGGCAGTAAACAAAGACATCCACGTACGGCCTGTACTTCTGACAAGGTGAAGCGAATAACACGCCATAGTGGGAAGTCATTTTCATCGCGACTGCAGACTGCATTGGAAATGTTGGTCACCTACAAAATGTTATATTTGAACAGTAAAGCTGCAGATGAATTCGCATGCATATGAAATGTACCAACTAGTGCTAATACATTTCTCCGACTTGGCTCTAAGAGGTTATTATTTCATTTCAAAAGCCGCCAGGTGGTTTTTTTTTTTTTGCGCGTACTGTACACAATCCAGTTGTCGCACAACAGCTGTGGCCATTCCATCACTACTACCAAATGAACAGCAGCACAATACAAATGCGGCTGCTACATGTGTTGCTGTAAAACTCTCTTTCACTTATCTATTCACAACCTCACATCATGTAATTCGCGCCATTTGTTTTCTGCTGGCTTTTACATCCACTACCCATGGTTCGTGTTCACTACTTCATAAGAAAAATGGATGCATAAATCTCCCGCTTAGCTTCGTACATTACACGCATTTATGACTAGGCTGTAGGCAGGACAGCCAAGGAATCTTGGTTAGATTATCAAGAGGGACAACAGATTTTCATCTTCTCCGAAGTCCCGACCGGCTCTAGGGACCACCCAGTCTGCTATTCAACGAGTAACGGAGGTTTTTTCCCTGTGGGAAAGCGGCCGGGGGAGGTGAACTAACCACACACCTCTTCTTGGTTGTAGAGCCATGTAGTATGGTCGAAGGGAACCAATGTTTTGGAGGAATTTCCTGCTTAAGTCTTCAAAACTGATCTTCCATGCTGAAACGGAAGACTGAAGATTCCTTCTTGCAAAGCAGACGGCGTCACAGTTCACAACAAAAATTCCACAAACAACTTCGGAGAGAAAGTTTCTTTTTCAAAGTAAATGTTTTAGACAACATTTGAATGTAAAAAATCACAGAAGCTGTAATTTCTGATCTTTCTGTCTAGGGCAGAAGCATCAGCTTCTTTAACTACGTGGATTCACGAGTTGTTTATTTATTCGTGTATTTAAAAGCACAGTATACAGTATTTGTCATACTAGTTATGTTGACAGTCTGCTAGCGACGTCGGTCCATCCTGACCTCGCTAGCAGACAGTATGACAAATACCAGTTGCTGTGAATACAGTATTAAGACTTCTGATTATGGACAGTAAGTCTGTCCGAAACATGCAGAGTTCCTTACCAAAATAAAGTTGAGAAACGGTGCATCTCGTTGGCTTTTATTATAAGAATATATCACGATGCACGGTCCTCTGAATGTCAAATGTAGTAATATAGTAAATATACGAACATAGGGTGCTTAAATTTGTGTTATTCGGTCCTTACGCTTGAAAACGAAGATCAGACCTTGTGATATAAATTGCGTGAGTCATGGAACATGTAGTTATATCTGCATGTATATAAATGCAGTTGCAAGCAAAGTAACGTTACAGTTATATATGACGCGATTCTTATAAAACAGTTTTCAAAATCAAACCTAAATTATATACAGCGTCAGGGTCAGCCCTCCTGTCTCTCAAATCGAAAATTCTGGGTGCGAGCCTGCTTCTGGAAGAGTACTTGGGTGTCAAATCGCCAACATCTGACATGGCTTCAATTATTATTCTTCATGTGTTGCATCTTAAGACTTCTAAATGTAACCCCTCGACTTATTACACAAATGCCAACAAACTTCAGTTTGGGAGTTACATAAAATGTAACCCCCGAAAAGAAATAGAAGTGCTTACAACTCTAGCACAAGCGCCATCTCTGTAGCGGTTTCATACACGTCATGCAGTCGAACGATCCGATGGCTGTCTGCCGCGATCTTCAGCACCGCCACCTCATGTAGGATGTCCTGCAGCTGGTCCATTGCTCGACGTCGCTTGCGAATGAACTTGGCCGCATATTCTATGCCAGTTTTCTTGTGGGTGCACTTCCGGACAGCAGCAAACTTCCCCCTAAAAGCAAACACACCAATACAGTGTTCTCATTAATTCTCTGGAATTTTAAAAATTACACTTCAAAACAGAACAAATAATTTGTCAGTTTATTCTCCGATTCTATATGATCAGTGCGTTTCTTTCATTGCTGTCCTAAGCAACTCAGCTGCCACAGGAGGTGCTGGCGGATGCAGGCTTTATGTGCCACAGAGATGCCGTGCTAGATGCGGCGATAAAAGAATGACCCTGTATTACACTGTTTGAAGCTTCAAACGTAATACCCTCCCAACCCACCCTTCCTCCACCCTCACACACACACAGTAACAACACTGAGCATTTTTAATGCTTTGTTGACTGTGCATCGTGACATATCCTTACAATAAGAACCAACAGAATGCAATATTTACTTTCAATTTACTTCAATAATTAACCCCTACATGTTTTGAGCAGGTTTACTGCTCATCATCAGGAGGTACTACTCTGTGTACACAGCAGTTGGTATATGTCATGCGTTTATGTTGACTGGCTGTTCCGATCCTGCCAACAGCCAGTCAACATAAACGCATGACATACCAATTTCTGTATATACAGAGCAGTACCTCCTGATGATGAGCAGTAGGCCTGCTCGAAACATGTAGAGTTTAATTACTGACATAAATTGAAAGTAAATAGTGCATCCTATTGGTTCTTATTGTAAGGATACGAACACTGAGCATACATTAAAGAAAGATTATCACTCAGCAGTCAGTTACATTACTGCACTGTTCAGTGGCGAAGTAGAGGATTTCCAAAGGAAACACGTAATGTGAAAACAGTTTGGCTTCAGCCTGTAATTGGCATTTTCTTGTCCAACACACACGGCTATAATTGCTAACTGTATGCTACTGGATCTTGCATAGAACCTTATAAGACACTCCCTTGTTACAGGCCATTCTAAATAGGTAGTGTTTACCAGCCAGATTTCGCTGCAGATTTGCAGGTTTTGTCGAAACGTATCTCCAGGGCATATTTGGGCGGGGGGGGGGGGGGGGGGGGGAGGGGGGAAAAAAAAAAGGAAATGAGCACTTTTTA
>Ga0136643_10013339_pt1 | contig 12287 bp, 5 predicted proteins | sample TergutLab28metaG_FD_96883 | JGI IMG/M metagenome (GOLD analysis project Ga0136643, IMG submission 96883) | Labiotermes labralis P1 segment gut microbial communities from Petit-Saut dam, French Guiana - Lab288 P1 (version 3) (version 3) | ecosystem: Host-associated > Arthropoda: Insects >...
AGAAGAAGAAGAAGAAGAAGAAGAAGAAAAAGAAAAAGAAGAAAAAGAAGAAGACGAAGGAGAAGAATATCTTTAATTTACGCCTTCTTGATTTACGCTGACTTTTTTCTGCTATCCAACTAGGACGTAAAAGAAGGGTTAGGTGTACAATGTCTGACAACGGCCTCTTGTGGACACGGTAATGGATCTTGTGGCTCCACAAACGACGAGGAACTTCTTGACTCGTTTACCTACTGACAGCGTCTACAGACCGACTCCGCTTATTAGGTGTAATTAGGCGAAATTGGTCACTAGCAACCTTTCAGTCATGAGAGTCCCATCCTGGAATTGAAATGAAAACCTCGCTAACACAAGTAAGGAGCTGTACCTTGAAGCTGGGTATGAGATTCGCCTTACATATTAACTTACGTTTATGAAAAGAAAACTTCGTATATGGCAGACGAATAATTTGGCTTTGACGATAATTCGTTCTGAGACATTTTTTATTTGTTTGGCGATATTAGGCTTATGCTTATAATGCTGTCTATATTTATCCAGTGTTTATAAGGTAAATATCGGGCAGGATATTGTATACAGAGGAAAAAAGAAGGGAGGAAGGAAGAGTGGAAGGAAGGAAGAGAAGAGGGAGCGAATGTAGGAAGGATGGATTTATCAAGAAGGATCTAGATGGAGGATGAGAGCTAGTTAAAGATGCTAACCCAATTACTCTCACAGAATTAGGCTGCCCTTCGTCTGAAGGAAGCCGGGAGGAAGAGACAGGGTGTGGGCTAATCCCGTTACCTGCTTTACCAGAAGCAGAATCCAAGCACAAACAACTTCCTAGGAGAAATAGCTGCAGAGAAACGTGGGAGTGAATGTGAAACGCTTTCGTCTCGTAAGTCATTCCAGGAAGAGGAACGGTTTTATGCAACGGTAAGGTACTGTAAAATGTTGCATTCATTATCATTAATTAAAACTATTTGAGGTTTTGGAGTTATTTCCAGTTTAAGTTTGCAAAAACTTTAATCTGCGGCCTGGGAATTAGCGCCATTTATCGTGAGCTGGGGAAGGATTGCGGTTGTTCAACGCTCTCTGACTTAGTTTCTTGGGCGTAAGGAAATATTTGCTGAATGAATCTAGGAAACACTTCAAGAAGTAACTTTCTTCTGCGGAATATTAAACAACTTTAATTAAAGCTATGATCACCAAAGTGAAATGATGGCGATACAAGAGTAAACCTGCCTCTGTGTTCCATTAAAATACGAATAATTCTAGAAGGAAGTGGTGTTAACTCCACGAATTCTTAAATCTGCCACTAGTTGGAATACAGTCCGCTTTCGTTTGGCGGGAAGGAGCAGACCATACCGCGTGGGTTGGAAGCTAAATGATCCCCAGGGGATTTGTTAATAATGCCAAGGATCTGTCAGAATTCTAAATCGTGTTTTTCAGTTCGTGAAGAGTAGCTTCACAGTCGAAAGGGTTTGTGTGCCAGGCAGAAGGATGTGGTGATGATTCCATTCAGTTCAACTGAGCTAATTTCAATTCAGTTCTTTATTATTAACGTGCTGACACAACAGCCACAAGGCCAATTACAGAGACAGCAGCATTTCCTTTAAAAAACTGGAAAAATGTACAAAATGTAAGCAAATTAATTAGAATATTATACGTAAATTAAAACTGAATTTATCCGGAAAAAAATTATTTAAAATTGCAAGTCCTCAAGCGAGATGGAACTTCTATTGAATATGTCAGTAACATTGTCGATGGCATTTGCTGCCGAAGCGCATCTAGCAGACGGGCAGATTAATAATAATAATAAATTATTTATTATTAACGCACTGACATAAGATCCATAAGGCCAATGCAGAGATAACACAGGAATGTGAGAAAATACAAAAACCAAACGAAAATGAAACACATAGAAATCAGACAACAAAAAATCACATATACATATAAAACAGCATAGCCATATTATAATTGTTACAAAACAGTTGATAAGGAGCTCAATTTTTTCCTGAATGTCTTGGTAATATCATTTAGTTAAATTCGGGTTATTTACGTAGAGGCTTAGCAGGACAGCGCCAGTTGCTAAATGAACACACGAATGCGAAAAAAAAAAAATACAGATACTGCACATTTATATGAAAAAAAGGAGAAAGAAGGTACAAACTGCAATAAAATTAATTCAAAAGTCCTAAAATTCATATGAAATTCAGTGACCAAACTACAACGTAAATTTATTTAGAGTTTACATTTATTTAGTAAAAATATCTGAATCTAACAATAATTGAACAATTATTATTATTATTATTATTATTATTCGAGTGCTGACTCCTCAGCCTAAAGACAAACTGCTAAGTCCATACATACAGAGAGAGGGAGAGAGGGAGAGAGAGAGAGAGGAAACTAAAATAGGCGCAAAAGCACAGCCCAAGGAAAAACAAAACAAAGTATAACAATTAAATCAAGTTAAAATTGAAGTCAATAAAAAAACAAGAACAAGTGTTTAGCTAACTACGATGAATGCATTAATTCCTTAATGTGGACATTTTGGTCTTCATAAGAATTAATTTAAATGCAATACTAGTGCCTTCACCCTCTTATTGTCTCTAGATTTGTGAGTCGTGAAGAATTTGAAGAAGAACACCGAAAAAGCGAGTTCCTCGAAAGTACCTTTCCACGTTGTACACAACACAGTTTAACATTTAGTCGTATCTTAACACAATATTGTGGGTAAATGACCAACTTGATAGACAATTACGTTATATAATAGTTTATTATTATAATCCTCTACATGATTCGAGTAACTCTGCGCTCATCATCAGCAGGTCAAATTGTATTAATATAATATCTGGTATAGTATTCTTTGTAAGTGACCGTCCGGTGTGCAGATTGAGAAGGAACTGCAGTTCCTTCGTACAGTTTCTGAAAAGCTGCCGAAAATTCCTATTTTTGGACATTCTTTAATTCATCATTTACGGCTTCCTGGATCTCAGCAACATCCGCAAAGTGAAGTACTTTTAACTTCATTTTCAACTTGGGGAACAGAAAATAGTCTGGCGGAGATAAATCTGTACAGTACGGAAGATGGTAAAGAGTTGTAACATTTTTTGGTGACACAAATTGGCAAACAATTGCAGTTTTGTGGGCGGACGCATTATCGTGCAACAAAAAAAAATCTCGCGTGCAGAACGCAGCTGGACGAACCTGTTGACTGCGCTTCGGGAGGCGATCCATTACTCCTTAACCTTTTAGCGCCGGAATTATTTTTTATAATTTTAGCACACCCTGTATATAAAATGTGAATAATACAGGAACCAAATACGTTAGAATTATGAAACAAACTGCATTTTGAAGAGAATGAAACGGAGAGTATATACCGTGTTTAAAATATTCAGTACCTATATTTGTTAAATAAATATATAAAATGAAACTTTAGTGGTTAGCGGTGCGGTACGACCATTATAGTTGACATTAGGCGTCAAAAGGTTAATAAAATTATGCATTTACTCTTTTTCCTTGTGGTACGAATTCTTTGTGCACTACGACTTGATTGTAGAAAAAATTACCAACATGGTCTTTATGCGGAACCTTTGGAATTTCAGTTTCTTCGGCCGAGGAGATGTCTCACCAACCCATTTAGAACTCTGTCGCTTTGTTTCGGGGTCATTGGCAAAACACCAGGTCTCATCTCCCGTAATAATTTTGTTAAAAAATTTTTGTCTGCATCGGCCATCGCGATAATGTCTTGGCAAGATGTGACTCTATCTTCCCTTTGTGCAGCTGTCAAGGAGTGTGGAACATAACGTGCACACAACTCTCTCTTTCTCAAATCCTCTTCCAGAATCCGAAGAACTACAGTCTTGGGGATGTTCAAAGATTCTGCTATCATCCTTGTTGCGATTTGACGGTCATTTTTGACCAAAACCAGCAACAGCAGCAATGTTTACCTCAGTTCGATTCCATTTAGGACGGCCTCCTCTCTCGTAAACTTCTACCATCTCCCTTCCTTCTCGAAATCAAGAATACCACCTAAAAACGTTTGATAGGTTCAGAGCCTTATTCCCATAAGCCTTTTGCATCAATACTAGTGTTTCTGTTGCAGATAGACCGGCTTTGAAATAAAATTTTGTGGCAACTGTCTGTTCATTTCCTCCATCCATGACGTATAAAGAAAACTGACTTTACAAGACAAGTTATAATTCGTAGAATGTCGAAAATAAACAAACGAAACTCGGTGTGTGAACGGATGTTGGTTGATCGTATTTAGTTAATGGGTTGGCCGATAGATCGCTCTAGTCTGTTATTAAAAAAATCAGGCCTGAAACTTATTTATCGCATTGTGTGTGCCGTTCGGATTTAAGGTGATATGACATGCTACCATTTCGCGATGAAACAAAGATTTTAAACCGAAGTATGCGTAAATTTGTACTCTATATCCTTCATATATTTCTGCCTTGAAAATTATGTCTAATTTTCTCTTTTTTCATGGGCTGGCGTAATTTTTAATTTCGGTAGGTTCAGCATGGTCCTTACATAATAGGCCTACAAAGCTGACAGTATTTAGCGAAATGTCAAGCGGTACGACACGTAGTTAGGCATTTTAACACCGTCATTTTGGCATAGCGTATTGCCGTCTTCCTTAGGGTAGGCTGCGATCCAGGTAGTCTATACCCCTTCCTCTTTCTATGTTTCTAATTGAACACGTTCCTTGCAAAAATGTATAAATCGATCTGCTTTTCCTTATCACTCAGCGCTTTTTTTTTTCTGGAAGTTTCTGCCTTACCTGCTACTAGTACCCATCGCTTTATCGCATTCCATATTTTTTTATGACTCTTGTTAGCTGCTACTTAGAGTACCGGATATTTTGACTGAAACGCTGTAGATTTTCTCACTTGTCCTCTAGAGAAATGCAAGAAAGTACCCCGAAGCTGTCCACATTGTTTTTATTCCTTATAAATTCACCTTTCTTTGCGAATAATTTTTTTCATGCCATGCGACGCTAAACACCCTGTGTAATGGATATATTTTTGATAAACACTGTATAAAATTCCAACAATTTCTATTTTATAAATGAGTTGGGTTCAAATTCTAAGTTCTGTTTCACTCTATACGGATGCAAGAACGCAGAGCGTATTCTGTTTCCAACAATGTCCCCGTTCCTAAACTCAATAGCCACCTGTGTACCCAGTCCCCATCCCTGTACTCAATGGCCACCTGTGTATCCAGTCCCCGTCCCTAAACTCAATAGCCACCTGTGTGTATTCTGTTCCCAACAATGTCCCCGTCCCTAAACTCAATAGCCACCTGTGTACCCAACGCTGGAAATATTTAAAAAATTTCTTAGTTGTGTGTTCTACACTCTGGAGAACTCTCGTCGTCAGTACAATTGTGATTGATTGATACTGGTATCCTTGAAATAAATCATCTTCGGGAGGAACCAGAAGTCACCTGGCGTAGCAGTTAAGTAAGGGTGACACCAGGTAAAGTTAGTTTTTCAGTGAGAAAGAAATTCGTTTTGTAAAGGATAGGGAAATTTGTTAAAAGACGTTAGATTTTTGACTTGTGTTCTGAAGAATGCTTGTTCGATTCTCGGCCTTAATTCCGGCTAAAATGTCTGAGATTTTTCGTGATTTTCCTCGGTCTCTTCACAAAAATGTCGGCTTGATAATTTACATTAGGCCCAAAAATCTTCCTTTCACAACCCCTCTATTCATTACTCACTAAACACCCCGTCAACAGACGCAGTACATCCTGAGGTATTGAGAGCGTCGTTACTTACTTTCTAACTCCATGGAACAAAGTCCTCCTTGATAAGCTAACAGGTTCGCAGCTAGTCAAGTAATTCCCCGCATGGTATGGAAACCGAAGGTTCATTGCCGCTTTGACAAGTGCCCGCCATCTCTCTCTATCCTCAGTCAGATCAATGCAGTCCATGTTCCCCATCCCACTTCCTGAAGATCCATCTTAATATTATCCTCCCATCTACGCCTGGGTCTTCCAAGTGGTCTCTCTTCCTCAAGTTTCCCCACCAAAACCCTGTACGCACCTCACCTCTCCCCCGTACATGCTACATGCCCCATACATCTCATTTTTGTCGATTTGATCACGCGAATGGTATTTGGTAAGGAGTACAGACCATTAAGCTCGCCATATTTTCCTCCAATCCCCTGTTACGTCGTCCCTCTTAGGCCCAAATATTCTCCTCGAGCGCTTCGTTAACATTAAGACAGTCTCTAAGGCAACCGCCTCTCTTCGGGCTGCGATTAGCAGTTAAGAAACAATAGCTGAGATCTGAGCTGGGAATGTTCAAACTATCGGGATAGGTTGAGGCAGAAGTGCCAAACTCCGACACGAAAACTTGTGTAACTACAAGTGAAATGACATTATATAGAAAGGAATCTCGTGGATTCCGCTATAAACTTTAGTCTCATGAATTTTTCATTTAGGATCTAACTTCAGCCTCTTACTCAGGAGTTAATGGTGCCTCATATTTTAGGGTTAAGTCTGCCGGAGCGTGACTGTAATTACTCTTTCCGAAGGAGCAGGATGTCCAGGTCGATGGATACTTCTTGACACCCTCCTATACACTTCTGCGCCATGGGGATTTAAGCCAAGAAAAACTTCACATTTTATATAAGGAAAAAATAAGTGTGGGCAGAGAAAAAGGAAATGAAAGAAACGAATAAGGCAATCACACAGACCCTGAGAGTGAAAGTGGCTGATTGCCGAAACGTGCTTGGGAAATGATAAAGGTGAATAACATGTAAACTGCCTGCATTTTCTCACGTCATGTGCACTTTTGTTGCGACTGCGTGGACAGGGATAATAACACAGATCTGGGGTGTACATACTTTAAAATAATTTTCTTTGCGACTTTTAATATTAATGTCTCATAATGGTAATTTATTTAAAAAAATCAACTGTTGGGAGTTTAGTCGCACTAGAAATGAATCTTAGAGGTCTAAGCGATTCTTTAGGCGCGTTCGAAAAATTGCCAAAAGCGACTATTAGTTTTGTCATTTCTTTTATTTACGCCAGTCCGTCCGTCCGCATGAAACACGTCGGCTGCCACTTGCTGTTTTTTTTTTAATCTGACATTCGAATATTTATAGAAAGTTTGTCGAGAACATTCAAGTTTGATTAAATCCTGACAACAATTATGGTTTTTTTTGACGTTTTGCTGACCGTGCATCTCAGTATATTTATCTTAGTAATTAACCAATTTGATGCACAAAATTTTTGTTTCACAATAAGTTTATTTCACGCCTCTACATGTTTCGAGCACCATGTGCTCATCATCACCTATAGGTGTGATGATACCAGATGCTGTGTAATACAATTTTGACCTCCTGATGATGAGCACATGGTGCTCGAAACATGTAGAGGCATGAAATAAACTTATTGTAAAACAAAAATGTTGTGCATCAAGTCGGTTAATTACTGAGATAAATAATGGGTATGTTATATGCAGATGTATGTACATTTATGTTAACATCTCGCTGAACTCTTCTTACAATGAGAAATGTTTCAGATAAAAGTTACAGAGAAAATCGAAACAAAAATTTTAAGTTCAGTAACGTTTTCCCGGAAGTTGCGCCGTTTATGAGATAATGCGGAAAATATGGTAGATCCAGGCGGGCCACAGATGACAATATGGCGCATGCTCTTTGCGCGCTGGATACCTAAGGCTGTAGACCCACTCGAAATATTTAATACTTCTTACTTTTCTACAGCAACAATGGTACGTGAACGCGTCGGAGTGCGTTTATACCTATATTCCCTGTATTGTTAGATTTTCACAGCCGAGCATTTCTGGTCTCTGTTCTTCTGGGACGCGAAGTCGCGTTACTCTGTGACTTGTGCCCGACGGCTTGAAGCCCAATTTCCTAACTTCGTTGATTATGAATTTGTGATGTAGCGATCTGCATTATAGTAGTTAGTAGATTAAGCAGCATTATATCCCAGAAAACATTAGTGTTCAAAGTGCACCGATTCACTATTTCTTTACTTTTTCTGTGTATCCATCAGGTCAAATGAACAGTTGAAGCAAAAGCAGCAGCTCTTACACACACACATTTCATTTTACAAGGATATCCATTTATGTTATTGAGACTCTTATTCTGAAGGCAGGTTTCGGGCATAAAACGCAACAGTTAGCAATAAAAGTTAAAGGAATAAGAGAGTTTTGGTTGTAAATTCACAATAACAGTTCCTCCTGAAACTCCTTAATTCGTACGTGAAACAAAAAATGAAAAAATATGACATTCCCGTTATGCGTAATTTTTGTCAACTCTGTGCTGGATGATTTTCTACTAGGTTTTAAACTTGCCCTTCATGAAACTCTTGCGTCAAAGTAGTGCCGGTGAATGAAATGAGAGAAACCATTACTTACCTTTGAAAACAGACGCTGCTTGTGCAGGTTTAATTTATCTGCAAAGTTTGTCTTACTCCACTCTAAGAGCCAAGGACGCAAATTAGAGAGGAGCAAATGTCTAACGCAAGAAACTTCCTGAAACCAGAGCTCCTGCTTCGCATTCGTAACTCCTCAACCGGGGATGTGTTCCTTTGCTTCGTGTATTTCGTGGTTTTTCTCAGCTCATTCAGAAGAAAGTTAAGATAGCTGTACTTTGAAAAATTCATGACCCTTTCCATCCACTTTCTTGTTTGTTCAATAATACAGCATATACTTTATACATTCTTAGTCAAAATATATACTAACTGGAAATTAACGACTACGAAGTTTCTTAGCCACAGCTAGATATGATAAAGATAAATAAATATATATTGTATGTGTAAGTATATATATTGTATATATATATATATAGGTATATATATATATATTTTTAAACCCTTGTACAGGCACTGAGGCTCTGTGCAGGCCGTACGGCCCATAGGGGGCTTAGAGTTATAGCTCTATTCTTTCTTGACCACGGCACTAGAAGGGGATGAAGGGTCAGCGTCACGCTCCGGCCGCTCTTACCCCTGAGAAAGACCCGGCACCCATTGTATAAGAGGCTGGGTGGGCCCCAGAGCCGGTCTGGACAGGTGCGGAAAATCTCGCCGTCCAGGCCGTAGCCAGTCGCTATACCGACTACGCTACCCGGCCCACTATAGGTATATATATATGTAGATACCACTCAGTATTAATCTCACAGTAGGAATCAGAGGCTATGTTTATGTCTGAATGTGAAAGTTTGCACACGCTTGTCAGAAAGTGGATAATGTGTTTTGAAAGGGATTGTTTTACAAAATGGTAATAGGTCTACCCTTCCTTTTTCATTATCGACGCCATCTTTATTATCTACGTTTATTCTTTCTTTGTAATCTCCTGCGTTTATGTCTTTCCGTAGGAAGCATTGCTGCGAATCTCTTTCTTGTTACTAAACTGTTTTTTTTACATTTTTTACGTTCATTATATTTCCGTGTTCGTCATTATTGCTACGTAGTCTGTATTATTCTTTCCTGCTTTTTCACTTGTCCCGGTGGTTCGTATTCGGTCGCCTTTGTTGTGCCATTTGCATAGCTATATTCAATTCTGATTTCCAAAGCCTACACTTGTGTTCGTTATCAAACTTCTGGCCACTTCCCTCTGGTGTTTGTCTGAGGGTACAGACAGGTTTTTTCCTCACCTGACCTCTTGTCTTTCTAAATGCAAGAATGAAATTCGCAGCTACCCTCCGTATCGGAGGCCTTTCCTCTATCCGTAACCTGAGGACGCGTCATGCCGTATTACTTGTACGCTGACTAATGTAACTCGAACTGTGCCCCTATTAAATTCCATCTCGTGACTGGGTGTCACGTTGTACGATCACACGCGTCACAAGGGTCGAGACCACGTGGAATCTGGACAGTAGCCACCCTTGTTTTGATGTATATTTTCTCCTAACAAGAGCACGCGTTCTCGTTCGCGACTTTGTCCAGTGGAGACGCACTGATCGGCCTACAGGGTTCGAATTATGACTCCTGAGTCCTTCTCCTTTTTGTAACTCACACAACTCACATATAATAAACTCCAGTACACTTGACACTGGGTTTACTACGAGTGCGAACAACCTGCCCTACTCCCTGTCTTAACCTGAGGTTCGATCTCCGTCCCTGTTGGAACAACATCTAAGATATGTTACCCACCGGGACCACGCCGGATACAACACCAGCATGCAATTTGTATGCATCTTATTGCATTGTCTGGCTCTTTAGATTTTTACACGCTACTTAATAAAAGGCACGACCTTGGGAAAACGGTATTGAACATAAAATATGCTTTTTGATTTTGTATACAACTTTTGTCTGAAACATGTCTGATTCTAAGAAGAATTTAGCGACATATGTAAATAGGTCTTAGTGTAAAGTACCCTTTATCCGTCAGATATTAATGAAACTTGCCTATTCTCGACAGATATTCGAAATATACCTCAATATAAAATTTCATGAGAGCCGAGTTGTTCTATGCGGACGGACTGACAGACATATCAGAACTAATAGTCGCTTTTCGCAATTTTGTCAAAGCGCATAAAAAAGGCTCTAGATAAATTTGCTTTTTCGGACATGATTACTGTTAAGGTGATTCATCCCGTTGTGTTACAACCACAACACACAATAAAACTAACTATTCTATACGTTGACCACAACTTGTATTTGAGCGGTATAAAACCCAGCTACATGTACATGTTTCGGGTTTGAAAGAGTCAACTTCAGGCTGTGTCTTTGAAGAAAGAGATATAAAATTTTCAACTGTAGCGGATAGTCTTGAAAGGCTGAGATCGCAGTTTTGTTGCAACTGTTCTTAATTACAGTATGTGTCGAAACAACTACACCATAATAAAAAGGACAACATTTTGTAAGTATATGACACTCCTTCTACATATTTCGGCCTAAAATGGTCATTTTCAGAGATATGGTTATCAAACACAATAGAAGTTACGGCTATTTATATTATAAATGTGAAGGCGTACAGCTAAAATACATGTGTTACTTAAAATTACAGGGTAATATATTTGTAACGTGGAACGTGTTACTTATATTCATGAGCATAGTGAATACATGTATTATGTTTGAAGTTACAAATATTTTACCTTGTAATTTTATGTAACACATGTAATGTATTCATTCATAACTTAATATTGACTATCATCCGCAGGTGTCAAATATTATCTGTTTCCCTATACGCAACATGATGATGTCTTCCTGAAAACCAAAACGTGCGCATGTAACTGGGATTTGTACCATAAAAATAAAAGTTATTTTCGTCCGATAGGTTGTTGTTTCATTGTTTTATATGCTTGTCCTACTGTCCTAGTGTATGCCTTGCAGCTACGTTTGTTAACATACAGCTTACGGAGCGCTAGCAATATTTTTAAGTAACCGAACGGTGATCCTGTATACTAGTAGGACAGAGAGCCGTGAAGTATTTGCAGTACACACTGGAGACTGTAGAATTTTTTTTTAAATGTTGCTGATTGTCAAATCACAGTGCTTTCAGAAAATTTTGCGACATCCAAAATCTACTCCACAACACGGATGTCCAAGGCTTTTTAAAAAAGTTTAACCCTCGTTTCCTGAAATAACTCCAGGTAATATATACATGAAATTCGGCGCGCACTACGTAGAAAATTACTAATGTATGTTTCTATTCAATTATAAATTACACACAACCACGTAATTGTAAAGTTTTTCTGGCCACTGGTTTCGGCTCTAAGATTGAGCCATGATCAGGCCACTACACAAGACCAGTAAAAATAGGAAGTCTGAATATCGTCGGGGTGAAGATCTCCCCGGTGTCCGAAGAACAGCATATGGGAAACTGCCTTAAAGCTTCTCTGGATAGAACGTAATCAGGGTGTTGTAGCTGGCCCAGTTATAGTTTTCAGTTAGCATGGGATGCATATGTTTAAAGTGTAAGAATAAGAACAATGGCTATTGTATCTTGTGCCTAATTCATAACCATTTTAATGGAATATTGATATAATTGTCGTACTGTTCTAATCTTGACAACTAATATGTTGGCTAGCTGCCTGAGCGAGTCAGGAGGCAATAAAAATGCTTGCAACGCAAGTGATAAGCCACCAAGTTGATTACATCACCCGCCAGCTGGTTTAACCTTTTGACGCCTAATGTCAGCTATAGTGGTCTTACCGCACCGCTAACCTCTAAAGTTGCATTTTATATATTTATTCAACAAATACAGGTACTGAATATTTTAAACATGGTATATAATCTCCGTTTTTTTCTCTTCAAAATGCAGTTTGTTTCATAATTCTAACGTATTTGGTTCCTGTATTATTCACATTTTATATACAGGGTGTGCT
>Ga0136643_10013342_pt1 | contig 12286 bp, 12 predicted proteins | sample TergutLab28metaG_FD_96883 | JGI IMG/M metagenome (GOLD analysis project Ga0136643, IMG submission 96883) | Labiotermes labralis P1 segment gut microbial communities from Petit-Saut dam, French Guiana - Lab288 P1 (version 3) (version 3) | ecosystem: Host-associated > Arthropoda: Insects >...
CCCCTTTTTTTTTTTTTTTTTTTCCCCCCCCCCCCCCCCCCCCAATATCCATTCTAACTTTTATTCATAAATAATTTACTGCTAATGTACCTCTACTACACCTCCCCCCACTCCCCAGCCTGTTCTAGGGTGAACCTTACCTTCACTTTTATATCGCATGAACTCTTAAAGGTGTTAGTTGTTTCAGAGATACATAAACAAACAAACAAAACAATATTACAATGCTGACATGGCCACAATCTCCCGCAAAAGTTGCTACTTAGTTCACCTGTGTTTTCCCTTCATATTCACAGATACCTGCTAACAACCTACACTGGCTTGCAGATCCTGATACATCATTAACTGTTAAGCTGGGTTCAGTTCCATACCTATGCTGTGAGTCTTTACAAACACTGATCCCCCACCCCAATACTGCATGTAGTTGCTGCTCATGATGTGGCCACAGGGCTCAGATTTGACTAAGGTAATCTGAGGGGCACTCAGCTTATACAAATGCTTAAGACAGAAATGAAGATACTGCAATGAGTTGAACATGCTTTAAAAAAAAAGTAACACAACAAATAATTATAATACTCCAATAAAGATCTAATCCAAATGGCTTAACCAAAGCAGGAACGGAAGTATAGGAAAATTAAAATGATGTAGAAGACAAGGAATATGAAGTGATAACATACACTCAGAGAAACAAAGCCAAATATTCACATGGCCTCACCGTGCTGTTGATGCTGGCTAGCAGTCTGCCATTGAACTCCACTAGAGAGTAGCATGCCCCTTTAATCTCCTTCTCAGCTACCTGGTGCAGTTTGCCATCCTGGTACTGAAACATGAGGATGCGCCCCTGTTTTGGCTCACTCTCTTCTGGGTTCACCAATGCTGTACCAACAATGTAATATGTGTTGGCGTCATCCCCAAGCTTGGTCGACACCAGACTCAGAGCATACTCACACTGCATGAACTGGTGGGCATGTAGCACTGCAAACAATATTCAGTATTGATTTTTCTTAAGACAATTAAACAATTTCAAATGCCACTGCAGTATGCTGTCGAAGATAATACCTCCAGTTATGGTCAGATCACCTCATCCAGGAATGCACAAATTCCAGGTGCCAGGTTGTCAAAGCAACTGAATTCTGTACCATAGTGGCTAACATATGTGAGCCCTAAATGTGGAATTTGTCTCACATCACCCTTCTGGCACACAGAATTTTAAGATGGTGCTTGGATTTTTTAAAAATTTGTGTGACCCTTACCATAACAGTGCCGAAATGTTTGTTTCTGAGGGAATGTACAATTGTGAAGTAGTGGGGAAAGTAAAATCTCTGCTAGTATAAGCACCTGAACTGCAGCTGATTGTTTGGAATTACTGGTGTATCACTTCTTGAGCCACTGTCAACAATCAAAAGGTGTGCTACAAGAGAACACACAGTGCTTTTTATGTCTACAAGCTGTAAAACTGTTCCCATTACGGTGCAATTAACACCCATACTCAAGGGTGGCTCGTCCATAAGGGCTGCAGTCCCCCCGAGCAAGTATGTGAAAAATTAGACAGTTGAATAAAAGTTTTCATTTGGGGATACATACAATCTTTAAAAGCATACAAATGAGATCATTTCAAATTCAAATACTCATGACAGAATCTTTAAGTGCAGCAGAGATCAGAGCGCACTGTGCCCTTTCCAGAGCACTGGCTTCAGCACATCTAGTGGCAATGGTGGGGAGACTCACCAAGCTATGCCTGTGGGCGGACCACTGTCAGTGAAGCTGAAGAGCAGCCCAGACAGCATTTCAAGGAGGAATTTGTATATATGCTTACCTCTCCTAACATTTAAGATGCTGGAATTTTGATACCCATTTTTACCTAGCTGTTCACAAAGCCATATTTGTGAATGTTTTAATTTTAGTAGTTGAAATCTCAAGATAAACAAAAAAACAAGAACAGTGTGAAGTATTTACAGGGCATCAGTTTTTTATAACTAAGTCTTGCTGAGAAGGCTGACAATCAGAACTTATGTCATGCAACACCTGATTTAGTTCAGCAATCATCAAGCAGAATATGAGTATAAGGGAGAAAATTTAACCCTGCTATATTCAATGAACTTAAGCCCTTCTGATTAATAACATAACAGCCCTAGATGCAGCCCTATCATAAGCAAGTCCCACAAGCCACTGCTGCTCATACTGGTATTCTGCACAACCTAATCCCCAAGGTTTACTGAAGCTCACAACACTAAGCAATTTATCATTTTTGCAACAGACATTGTGTTATTACACAAGTAGAGTCTGAGACATGTCTGTAACAAGGGAAAGATTGCTGGGATCAACGTGTAATTCCCAAATGTTGGTCATTTGGTCAAATCTTTGTTTGTAATACTGCCACCAATATGTGATGTGAGCATTTGCAGTGCATCACCTGGGGTTAATGTGCTGACACTATGGTGACAATCTTAGTGTGGTTAACTGTATGACATGGCAAAGATAGGAGGAAGAGCGGGTGGAGCAGTTATGGTCTGACTATTGTAAGGGACCATCTGATATGTGGGTGATGGACATGAAACCTAGGCAAAAATTGTTCAAATAAAATAGGGCATGGAAAACGAGGTGTTCTAAACTGAAATTGGGAAGGTTCATGATATCAGATGTAAAGGACCATTTTGAAAAGTATAATGGCTGTAGTTATCCAAGCATAAGATGAAATCTACTTCCCAAATCATCACCTGCAAGTGGCATGTCACATTATAGTCATGCACAATAAAACACGTTCCATACTGGTACAGTACCAAAAAATTATCTTATATACAGATTCTCATACTTGGGTAAATACAGTCTCTGTAACCATCATGTATATATATCCATATGGTTCAGAACAAAAAATTCAAACTTAACCAGAAAAGTGTCGTAGCACACTTTCATACCCTGCAGCACATCAATACAACCTGATGTAATAGGAATAAGGAACGGATCACAGCTGTACACAGGCCTATCATAAATAATGAGTGAGCAAATATCTGATATTAACTTGACTTTGAAGGAAGTGACTTTGATTGGGTGGATAAGGGAATTCACCAGTTTATGGACAAATGCTACAAAGTGTGTGAACAAACATCATGAACCTTATTTTAACTGTCACCTTCAAATGTATGCTGATCTATAACCAACAGGTTATGAACCTCAACCTCCTGTCCAAATTCTGCAGCTGTGTTGGCACCCATGGCTCCAGGTTTCATCATTGACAGTGAACCCATGGCCGATGATGAGGTAGTACTCTGCGTCTGTGTGCTGGCACTAGGGCGTACTGGGGTGAGTCCTGCCGAGTCCTGAATATCTATCCGCATGGTGATGACACCAAACGTCTGTAAAAGACAGCCTTGTTGAAGTGTGTATCCCGAGAGAAACTACGGTTGTGATTAAATTAATGAAGTGGCACAAGATACATGCCTGTGAAGTCTCCTGGTACGCTATTCTTCGAGGAGACTCGCCAAGTGGAACCGTTCGTATGTGCAGTTTCTGTATTTCATCTATTGTCCCAATTGTGACTGTGCTGTCTGTGGCCAGTGCCAGACTGAAACAATTTCACCACATCAACATCCCAGGCACAGCAGTGATGCCAACATTATTTCAGCAAGTACCTTATGATTTCCAACACATACCTGTCAGGGTAAGCTTCTGCATTCAGGGAACACATGTGATTCACTTCTTTCAGGTTCACATTTGAAAAAACGAGCTTATGGTTGGATGAGTAGATGACGGTAGGCCGGTCAGAACAGGCAAATACATTTGTTGTAGATAAAGATCTGAATGTGCGCAGCATTGTGGGCTGTGTTCCTAAAGTAACCTGTAGATTAAAAGGAGATATTTTATCTTGTAGGAGTGTCATCCCCATTGTGTCAGTTAAAACAGAAGGAAACAATTATGCATGGATATGACTGTCATAACACAAATATATTGTCAATTATACATAACATGTCAACTACATGTTTCAGCCAATATTATTTTTGGCCATCATCAGGTTGGATACAATTATCGGAGAAAACTACACAATATAATTTGACAGTATAATCATCAGTGTTGGTGTAAGTAGTAGTTGACATGTTATGCATAATTGACAATATAGTTGTGTTATGATGGTCATGTCCATGCATAACTGTTTCCTTATGAGATATTTCATGTACCGGATCCTTCTTAAGTCTCTGAGAGTAACATGCGCAGTGTGTCTAGCATGTTCAGAATACCAATATCAAACAATCATGAAAACACACAATTTGTGGAAGAGAATAATACCACAGTACTGCACTGTCTTGTGGAATGCAACTTACACCAGTCAGAAAAATTAATGTACACAGAGGTGCTAAGATGGTCACAAAAATGAGGGCAAAGTAACATACTTAAAAGTTCCTTCACTTTTCAAGATCTGAGGTGCTCATGGTGACAAACATTAAGAATCTGTCTTCTGGGATGTGATGCCATATTGTTTGGTAGTATTTTGAAAGTACCCGCTACTCCAACATTCAGGGCAGAAGAAGATGGAAGCACATGCAACTATGCACATCCCAGAAGGCTGTGAATGTTATGTCAGCAAGCAAACTTTTGTCAGATAAATTATTCTCATTCAAGGGCTGGTCATCAAATAATACTGTGGTGTCTACACGACTAGACCAGTGATGTGACTAACACAACTAAGTGTACTGCAGTGTTCCTGTTTTCATTTGAGAAACAACAGCCAGTGCCCCTAGATGAGTGAACTGGCTGTCCTATTTTTCATGCCAGTGTTATTCAGTTACAAAACATTCAAGCCTAGACGCTTATATGCAGAAGTGTGCAGTTATGAACAGACCCCTATCTAAGTCGTCACAATATTGTAATGTTCATAGTTTCTCTAAAAAAGGTACATAGTACCAGTCACAACAGCCCACAGAACTGCAGCAAAGCAGGCCTGTAATGCAGTTCTCACTAACATAGTTACAAGCCTACGTGCAGCACAATATTTCACTAACTAGTGATCAAAGTTCACCAAAAGACACTGTGTAAACAACTGTGAATTCATACAATTTTTATAAACATCAGATAGGATAGCATCACTTGGTAGAGACCAATTATGGAAACGGTGCGCCACGTTCCTCAGTTGCGATTCTTAACTAATGTACGCATTTTCTTTGCACAATAAAGTTGTACACACTCACAATACTGTCTCAGTATCAAGATTAACAGTGTACTTCAGTACTAGCCTGCTAACTAAGAAACAATGGGTTTCACACAAGGTGAGGCCAACACCTGGGCAACTGACTGTACTGCAACTTAACATAATTCTTCCCCTTTCTTTCATTCCTGCAGATATATTTTTAGGTTACTACCATCCATTACAGAAAATATCTGACTTACGTTACTACCATAATATGCTTGTCATTCTTCTCAGCCACTGAATCATGTAACCAATTTCATGCAATGTGGTAAGAATGCAACCACAACACCATAGATTTCAATCTTCTACAATCAATAATATAACAATGGGCACTTGAATCTGATAAGGTGGAAGCTTCATTAGTGCCTCTTTGATGTATGGCAACAGAGTCTCAAAAACTACACAGCTTTTGTTAAGGTAATGGTTTTGTATAATGTAAGACAATGACCACTGCACACAATCAGCTGTACATCTGATGGCAATATCCAAAGAATCATTGCAACAAGGCAACAGAAATTAGACAAAACCAAAAAACTTCATAAGCACACTTCCATACTTGAAGTGAAACGCTGCTTATAATGCATCAATTACAAACATGACAGTTGTGCAACACTTTGTAGTTATGTTCAAAAACTTAATGTATGCAGAATTCATACTTCAGTGCAAAATGTGCTACATAAATAAATAAATAAATAAATAAATATATATATATATATATATATATATATATGCACTGGCGCAGTTGGTTGAGGCATTGTGCTACAAGCCAGAAGGTTGCGGGTTCAATTCCCGATGGTGTCATTCGAATTTCTCAATGACATAACCCTTCCAGCCGCACTGTGGCCCTGGGGTTGACTCAGTCTCTAATAAAGATGAGTACCAGGAATATTTCCGGGGGTAAAGGAGGGCAGTGCATAGGGCTGACAACCTTATCACCTACATGTACCGATTGTCATGAAATGTGGGAGCCTCAACCTCCTGGAACCCCCAGGGCCTGTCCAGGTCTGTAATGGGATTGCTTTATATATATATATAAATGAGTTGATAGTTATAATGAGGATGACATTAACAGCAATAATCATCCAGAACCACTGTGGGGCCCACCCAGCCTTGTAGTCAGTGGGTACCAGGGTTGTTTCCTGTGGGTAAAGAAGCTGGGGCATGAAGCTGACCACCCACCAGCAAGTGCTGGGATTAAAAGTGTGGAGCTGTACCTCCACCATGCTTGCTTGTCTTTCTGGCATTGGCAGGGACAACTTTACCTTTTACAGTAAAAACAATATAGGCAATGTACATGTAATGTAACATGGTGAGATTTTTGTGTCAGGAGTTGAAGCTTTGCAGTGAAATGAGTCATCGATATTATGTAACATGTTGCCACGGAAACACAACAATGTGTACTGCTGTGATGTATATATCACTATCAACAATATGATATTGAAAGTACTGCCACGGTAACGTACTAATGTGTTCCCTGTGTACTGTTTATGGTGATATGTCCCTGACAATAATATAAATATATTTCAGTCTTCCTGTAATGCACCCTACATTGTGGACCAATTCTGAACAAATCTGGATTTTCTTGACAGATATGCTGTCTCCAAAATCACATTGGGTTATAAATTTAAGTTACCTAAATATGAGAGATTTTAGGCTTTCACTACAGTGTAGCTGAGGTCTGTACTCTTCTAATATGTTGTGCAGTGGGAACTGGTATTCTGTGATTAATGTTTCGGGACAGCATGATGATCACAACTTCAAGGGTCAAGATGGGACTGACGTGCTGTCCTGATGTGTGGGTAACACAGTACCAACTGATGCAGTGCATCATTGCAGAAGAGCAAAGACTTTACCTTCACATGTCACTACCCCAAGTCCTGTCTGTGCAACACAACAGTAGGCTTTACTGGTTCCACCTGTAGCTATTTACAGTGACAATGTCAAATATACATTTATCACACAGCAAGGTACTTACTTTTTTCTTGTCTGTCAACAAGCCAGTCTGTTTACTGAGTGTGAAGTAGAACATGGATCCATCCCCCAGTGCACACAGGAGGTAGGTGATTCCCTCAAAGCAAGTCATCAAGATTGATCTGGGAATGATCTCTGTGGTGATATACAAAAACAAGCCAAGTTATCAGCAGCCCATTCTCAAATACCCTTAGTTCACAGTTTTTCCTCAGAGCGAGAGCCAAGCGGCATACCCACAAAAAGAACAGTTCCAGTTGTAGTCTTTATGACTCTACACCGCATGGTCACTGCATTACCCATACCTAACTAAGTAATTTCTGCATGAAAAAATTATCACATGTTAGAAGTATTTCCCCAGTGCCTGATCTTTACCAATTTTCTGAAGGATTCATTAGTTACCCTTACATTACAATTTTGTGCTGTGTTCTGCTGACATCAACTAGTTATCAGTTTTATTTGTATTTAATTCTGGACCAACTTCCTTCCTAGCATCTAATGGAGATTCCATGTTGTCTTCATTATGGTATATATGTCTGTCACATATTCAGTGACACCACAAGATGAAATGTTCCACTCAATTTCAGTCACACTTGGTATTCTTCAAGTAGTACAAACAATGGCAATAAACCATGTTTTGAAAATTCTGAACAAGAAACTCTCATGGACATTACTTTAACTTCACAGGAACACAGTCTCTTTAGCTTAACCTCCAGGTTATACCACATTCATTAGGATTGCTGTGCAGAAATTCTCTTCAGTGGAATGGGCTTTCTTCAAGTCTGCACATACCCTGATTTATTCAACTTTTCTATCCTGTATTGACAACTGATTCAATGCACACTACACGTACAGTACCTTGTAATATATATTCTTTGCATCGTCACCTTTATCTTCAGTTGTGTCACACACATTCATAACCAAAACAATCAGCTTGTACTAGTGTCACATACAGCATCTCATCACTAACAAACTTCAAACACTTAAATCCTGACATCAACAACAACAGCAGCAGCAGTAACAGCCACTGCCACCACCACCACAGCTACCACCACAACAAAGCAAACTTCCACCAGTCCAACTTGGGGAAAAAATTCCTAAGAACAAAAATTTTTAATTTTGCTTTTTACTAGAAGAAAGCTTCATCAATAAAACAGACATGTCAGGGAAATGCTCAAAAATGCCTCCAAGAGTGTCTGTACAGCAACCATTTTGGTATTCCTAACCCCTTGTCTTCTACTCCATCAAATTCTTCAGTTATGAGGACTCCAGAAAACACAGAAGAGGAGCCTGATGACCCTGGACCAGTAAATGAAGGAGCTATAAAAAGGGAATATTCCTCTGATTAGTTGTACAGCTCAAGTATATGACCAGTAACAAAAAATTCCCCATAATAACTCTGGTCAATATACTTATTAATTGACAATCCAGAATATTCGATAACTTGGACCTGTTGGGGCCTATTAAGTCCAATTAATTTATTGAGTTCAATTCATCCTGCTTTGCTTGGGACTACCTACTGATTAATTATGTGTTGTCACAGTGGTAGCCCCTTCACCATTAAATGCACATGCACGTAGTAGTTACAGATCTTTTGTCAGTTTACCCAAGATACTTCAATTTAAATTTGTGTAATTGTCTACCTACTGCCACTATCAGAACTTTGCTAGTACATCTTCATTTTTTCTTACAAGCCATCTCACTGTTCATACAAATGTACTCAGATATTCTGTTCTCCATTTTCTAGTTACAGAACAGCTCAGCAGAACATGTTTGACATCCTCATCACCTGCAAGAAATGCATATTCCTTTTTTTTTCTTACTCCTTTCAGTTTCGACACTCCTGCTAACAACAGTGCTATCCCATGTACTTCTTTCCTAGCACAGCATTCTATATATGGCCTACTACCCCAAGCTAAAATTGATAATGCAATACAGTAGCAATGACATGTTTTCATACATTTTACTACCACATTCTGTCCTTTCCACAGCATTACATATTTCTTCTACCAGCTTAATTATTTCTCTTATACTACACTCTTGTTGCTGCTTCCACACAAATGTTCTGCTTGCACCTCCTGCACCCATCTTCTCACACTCACACAGCTCTACACAACTTGGTCATACAGTCGAAACTAAACAACCAAAGTTATGCAGACAGTAATATATTTCCACACATTTTAATTCAACATTTTCCAGGCAATACTTAAAAAGGGTGTTGGAAATGCTTTCCTTTAGCTCAAAGACAAGTGTCACATATCTCACAAATGCTTTCTGTTGCATTCTCCTGAGCGCAAGGATATCTTGTTACAGCAACCCTTGTTGTACATCCTACTTGTGTTCATACAACAAAAAGACATACATTGCGAATGGTATTCCAATAAGAAGTAATGGAATAAGTTGGGGTTTGGGGCAATCGTCGAAAAGACAGCCCATTCACATGTGGTATACATAACAATTACTGTGTTATAGACATTAATACAGAAATAAGCAATTAATATTTTAGTTCATGTACAAAAAAGGAATTGTGATCAACTTGCATGCACCTGTAACAGATGGTGTATGTTCCACATCATCGCTGTCATGGGTGATTTAAATTTACTCTCACAGGTTTTTCTACTCAGTCACTTTATTACCAACAGAACATCCACATCACCAACATTAAGATTATTGCTGTGATTATTTATCAAAGTGTCAGTATTCTGTTCCTTGATTGTATGCATCATCAAGCCACTTGCAGGTAGAACAAGAAAGACTGTTAACTGAAGACAAATAAACAAACCAGGTGGTCTGAAGTAAATGGCAAGTGCACAGTGAATGACGCAGTTTGTAGTGAGCATGCAGCCTCCCAGTTTAGTTCTGTGCCATGAATTTCATTACTCTCAGCACTGTCCTATTGTGCAGCCAGCCAAAGAGCATTCAACCAGAAATGAGCAGTTGTACATTACGAACCAGTGTACACTGACAGGGGCATTAACGCAAAAAGGCATACAACACAGGCTACCTGTATACATATCATCTTTAAACATTCATTCATTACATTGGCATGTGCAGAATGTGAATATTCCTTTTGTCCTTTTAATATATCATTTATTTCTTGATTAGTTTTAATTCTCCAATAGCCATCATCTGTTCTTGTAGGATCAAATATTTTCCTCAGTATCTTTCTTTCAAAAATCATCAGTTTATTTGTCATATTTTCCTTAAGCACCCACGTTTCAGAGGCATAAGTTACTGCTGGGCAAATTAATGTGTCATAAAGTTGTAGTCTGATGTTTCAGGATATTAATTTTGATAAAAATAGTTTTTGTGAACATGGTATGCCCTATTTCCTGCTGCTATTCTTTCTTTAATTTCCTCCTAAATAGCACTGTCAGTATTCACCATTGTTCCTAAGTATTTAACTGAATTTATTTGTTCAAACTGTTCCTCTCCTTTATTTATGTAGGTAAGGTGGATTGTTTTTCTGGTACAAAATAGACATCAGGTTTTATTGTTGTTTACTATTAGTCCAGCATTTAGCGCCTCATATTTGAGTTTGCAGAAGGTGTCAATTAAGATTTGCTTTGTACTTCCAATTATTACAATGTGATGGTAACATATCAGTGTGAATTTATGAAGAATCCTAGTTCCCCTCACAGCACACCACACATCAAATTTGACATGATGTGATGTCTCTATTGTAACATGGCAAACATCTCATTGTGACAGTTCACATACCCAGTGACTTGAAGGCAAACTTCACCACTAAACAGAACGTGTATGGGGTCTATCCCACATTCATAAAATCCAGTCTTGCTTCAAGATATGTATCACACAGCCTGTGAACCACAGCTGTTGAGGAACAATCAATAAATATGAACACCACAGTTTAGTTACATTTTGTTCACGTCTGCTGCACAAGTCAAGACAGCAACTTCCTTTGACGTCTTCAATCCAAGAAAAATTTCATCTATCTTTTCTCAGTTTTGTTACTGTCTACAATGGAACACATTGCTCAAAACATTTTGATGTATTTGTGAATTGTTTTCCTTTAAGCCAGGCACATCAGGAAATGTTCCTCTGGATTTACACTGGCACTTCTTGTAGGACCTGCACACACTAATGCATCACACCAAAACATATGATGCCCGTATGTGACACACATGCCAACTGAAGATGACAAACACAGACTACAATGTCTGTCTAATAAGTAGCATTGGAGTGAGCCAGTGAATGGGTTAGATTTTATAAGAAAAGTAGACTGATGTGAAGTGACCAATGACAGTCAACATTCAAAATAATGACCCTATTAGTTGTAGCTACCATCCACGGCTGGATGCTACCCACCACTCACCACCCCCCCATCTGGAACCCCCTGAAAAGCTATGGCTGTGGTGACAAATAACACATTTAAATTCATTGCTTATTAAAATAACAGTAATGTGACACTGCCTGTGTCTTACCTCCACCCAGAAATTCCCTGTTCACCTCTTCAAGCCCAGGCAGACGCAAGATGCGGGCAGATATGTCAGTCCACAAGCCCACTGCCACAATTTCTGCTTTGTTGCTGTTCTCCTGAAGAGGCGTGACATCAAGACATGCCACTTCATGCTCCAGAGTTGCTTGGCTGAGCAAAAAATAGCAGTGTTACTGTGTTACTTCATGATATTGATATTGATGCATTTGTTAACTACAATTGGGTTGACACCCAGTGGCAGTAGTACGTGGGCTGATCATTTAACTCTGGGACTGACTTTTTTTTCTGGGAAACTATAATACGTAGCGAAATGGCAACAGAGTGGGACACGTGGCAACTCTGTACAAGTGTATGTGCAAAACCGGAGGTCGGTATCTCCCCGCATTCGCTCTGTGGAGGCCCTTGGGTGAACGTCTACAACAGGTGCGTCGCATTTCATGATGGAGGAGAAAGTGCAGCAGTGTGTGTGCGCATTGATTTCTGTTTCTGTCTGGGGAAAACTGGTGCTGTAACATATGAAATGCTGCAAGCAGCTTTCGGAGAGTCGTGCCTAAGTCGGCCTAAGACATTTGAGTGCTATTCCCATTTCAAAAGTGGACGCTGACCCTTTGAAGACGACCCCCGCCCAGGCAGGCCTTCCACCTCCCACACCGAGGAGACCGTGGCACGTGTGGGAGAAATCA
>Ga0136643_10013343_pt1 | contig 12286 bp, 6 predicted proteins | sample TergutLab28metaG_FD_96883 | JGI IMG/M metagenome (GOLD analysis project Ga0136643, IMG submission 96883) | Labiotermes labralis P1 segment gut microbial communities from Petit-Saut dam, French Guiana - Lab288 P1 (version 3) (version 3) | ecosystem: Host-associated > Arthropoda: Insects >...
CGAAGGTTCATTACCGTACTCACAAGCGTCCGCCACCTATCCCTATCCTGGGCCAACCCAATCCAGTCCACATACCCACATCCCACCTCCTGGAGATCCATCCTAATATTATCCACCCATCTAAGAGAAGTAGAAATTACTTTCCAAAAGTCATGATTTTGCAAATATATTTGTAGTAAAGTAGACAAGTTAAAACAGGTGTTTGATTCAGCTAGACGTCACAGCTATACCTACACTTACTCTAACGAAAATTCGGGCCGAAAACAACCAAAGGTACCGTAATCATATACGGATAGTTTAGGACGTTTCGGTAACAACATTCAGTGAGTGGATGACACCCCATGGTCCCGGTTACAAATTCATATCATGGTGGCAGTTACCAATATAAATATTTGGATGGCTGAAGGCGACGTTCAAAAACTTGAGTAGTAATGAAAGGCGGTCCAGTTTGCCTGTTGTCTAATTAAGATATCTGGGTGAGTGGCGTCAATGGGTGCAGTTCCAAACCTTCAAGTTTGCGTATCGTTGGGCGTCACGCTCGACCAAGGTGTGCGATAGACCAACTGAAATTGTTTCACAAGTAATTATGATTCGCCGAAACTACCCACCTAATGCAATAGTTCGCAAAAAAAAATGGAGCACGGAGTCGGAGGTCTTCGCGAACATTTTTCATAGGATTAGCGGGCCCCTTCTTTTATGGAGAATTTAATCTTAAAGAATTCTTGAAAAAAACTAATATTATAAATTAATATTATATCTTTAAAATAAATATTAAATGTATTAAATTGCGGGAGAAACTGAATTAGCACTGCCAATCCTAAGCTACGTTTATGAAGTCATGCTCCAGAAGATAAAACCCGAAATAATTACACAATTAGAACTCCAAAACCAGGCAAGACACAATAAACGACACGTCAAACGAAGCACCCAGGTTCGACACGCTAAGTTTCAGTTTTCGATTACACTGCGCTTCAAGTTTTGATTACATAACAAATATATTTCGCCATGTGCATTGTATTACTGTCGGGATCCGTCAAGATTCTTTTCAAATCCAAAAATAAATCCTCACGGGAAAATAAAGGGAACCAATGGATCCTAAACTATAACACTGGAGTGATGGAGGATGTACATCTAAGTATATCATAACAGTACACACAGCCTCGATACATAGTTCCATTTCTTTAAAAAATGTATAATTCCCGCCTATGACTTCGAATTTGGCCTATAACTTCGAATTTAAGCTTTCAAGTCTTCTGACAAATATTAATGGTTATCTCTAGGGCTGTTAGGATTTGTTTTTTGGTAAACGAGTATGTCTTCAGAATTCCAGACTAGGACTACGTCGATGACAGGACATCTGTCGGTTTCAAAGTAGTTCAAAGTGCCCTAAACATTACTCCGCAAATTAGTACAAATGTGCTATTATAACGCATCCTAAGAGAAGAAAATAAATCAGTACGTAAATACAAATGTCGTTTAATTGATTAATAGAGTGTGCGATAATTACTTATCGTATGCAGTCATCCCTCACTCTTCGCTGTTTCGCAAAATCCTAGAGTCGCCTCAGGGATAAAAACAAAACAATTCCCTTAACTTTCGAGAACACCGTACAATTTTCTAGCAAACTCCTGTAGGAGTGGTGCATCCAGATTTTTCGACATCCTGAACAATTCTTCGAACTGCATCGAAGCAGCTCCCCATCCCAGTGATCCTGCAAAGAAAAGAAACGGCGACCAGCGAAAGTGAACCGGTCGCAAAATAACCTGGTTAGTGCGTAAAACAGGAGAGCAAAATGTGTATAGTTTGTCATTTTTATTGTTTTGTGGTTAAAGGACTAAAGTGGATTTAAGCATAAAAATCAATATTGAACAGATTATTATATATAAGACACTAAAAGGTCTAAATCTTTGTTTTGAGGTGTGAGCTGTCAATTATTCGCGGATTTTCTTTTTCGTGGGAGTCTTGGAAACTTAAACTCCGGCGAAAAGAGACGGGTAATGAGAAAAAAGAAGGTGAGAAAAAACTGGAGATGGTTAAAAACCTTGACACAAAACTATACAAACCAAACAAACGTAAAACATACATGAAAAGAACAAATCCTCCAGACCAGAGCTCGCCACAAACCCCCGTTCGTCTCCCCTTTGCTAGGTGCCCTCGGTGAATTGAAACAGCCCCATTACCTACATCTTCTAACAAAGAAATTAAAGGCATTTTATCCACATTACTTTCAAGTAACGTCATGACTACGACTCATACTTGTAGAGCGTTGACAGCCTGCCAATGATTTTGCTGCCACGCATAACCCTCACCACCACTTGCTCCTTGTCAGAAGCGCTACCATTCTACCGACGAATTAATGATTCAGTGTTATAACAACTACCAAAGTAGAGGTGTTTCACGTGTTCGTTCTAATTTGTTTTTAATTACATATTAATTGTATTTTCAATCGTGAAACGTTCACTTGCCTTTAAAATAAACAGGATTGGACATGTTTTTTTGCAATTTTCATGACGAGTGGGAAGAACCAGATTGTTTCATTGAAGTTTAGGGGAAATGGTTTGCTTTTGAGGCCACGGTGCCGTTATGTTTGAAAAATAAAATACCGAAAGGCATAATTTGCCTCACAGCAAAGTCAGTAAAATTTAAAGTTGTTACTTAAAAGCGAAAATCTACTTTAAAAAAAAAAAACTACTGGAAATGCCTAGCAATGTGCCCATTTTTCTCTCCAAGAAGACAACGTATTCACGATGGTGAATAAATAGAAGAAGCCCACGTCTGGCGCTGAGTCTCTTCTCGATGCATTTTGACATAAAAGAGAGATAAAATGTGTTAGAATGATTGTCAGTTGTCAGCGAGTATGGTTAAATTAAATGCCAAGATATTGTTAGTTACGTTTCAAGAGAAGTACTCAGTGACGTAAACAGATGTTGGTATGCATTTCATATAGATAAATCTTTGGATGTAATAGACACAACTCAGATGATAATTATGGACAGAACGGTTATCCAGGGCACAGCATAACAGTGACAATTCTGCCGTAGAAAGGACGGACAAGATGAGGCGATATAAAGAAGCGTTTGAGAGTTTTATTACTACAGAGACATGGCGTTAAATAAGTAGTCTTCGACTATTATTGACGAAGCTCCGGGTATTACTGACAGCAAAAATTGATTTATTTAACAGTGCTGAAACGACTGAACATTTGCTAAATTTACCTCACAACTTTGTATTATACAACTAGCAGTTCCTTGCGCTAAAGGTATCCCATTTAAGCATGTTTTTACATAGTGACAAAAATCGTTTACTCCATTACAGCAGTGCCATTGCAACATTGGTTCTCAATCAGTTTATGGAAGATGTCAAAGCCGAGTACTCTGATCGGATATCACACAGGGCAATAAAGTGTTTCAGAAAAGGTAGAGTCCCGGAACGTTTTAAAACCCTGACTATTAATGTCAAAATGTTGGCGAATTAAAAAATGAGGTTGTTGTATCCAAGGATAACTAGTCACGGTCAACAGATTTGGCTTTCCTTGCTGTTGTCATGCACCAAAATATTTTGATTATTTATATCCCAGGCAGGGATAAAAACATGGCGGACATGGTTATTTCAAGAAATGTTTTTGAAAGAAAATCTTTACTTTGGAAGGTGCATTTGGGTAAAAACAATCGCAAAGTCACTTCCAAAATTATCGCAAAATCTATCAAGGAAATTAATTTTAATTCGAAGTTGCATAATGGAAAATTAGAAGAGCGGAGCAATATATTCACAGACAGACTTCGCCGGCTGTATGACATCGAACCCATTATGATGCTTTATGTAAATCCATTCAGTACTCTAGGCCTCATTTTTGTTGCCAAAGATATAAGTGCTATTTGCGCAGCAAATGTTGCAAGGCCAGAATTACAAACTTTGGAACTACAGGCCAACTTAACCTTAAAGATAACAATTTCTGGAAATTGTTATACTACTCAATACAATTGTTAAAAATTCTGCAGTCAATGCTAAATAGCATTTTGGGTCAACCTATCTCTGTGAATCAAGATTGTCGGTAATGAAAATGTACAAGAGTACACATCTCGCTTTTCTTATCCTAAACTAAATGACTATTTTGAGAGCTATCATGACAAATTACGAGGCTGAATTTCAAAAAATTACAAGTAAAATGCAGGGACATCCCACGCATTAATAATCTCTTGCCGAATATTATAAGCAACCAGTTTCAGTAATTTGTTTGCAGTTCCCTCTTTCACTATTCACTATTTAGTACTATCAACGTTTCATTAAATACAAAGTTTATATTTTGATGGTACTTCATTACTTATCTTTAATTCAACGAGTAAGATTACATACCTACATGTGCCTGCGAACAAGTTCAGAAACTTAAGCAGTGCATTTAGTACCGTAAAGTTTGACGAATCCTGTTCTAGACAGAGGTCACTATCACCAATATCTGTGCTGTTTGAATTGGTCGGAATATTGTCCATATTATGGTTCGTTCTTGTCACATATCTTGGTAACGATTCCGCCTACGCGATTTCTTCATTTAATTTATGTTTTCCTTGAGGTATTCACTCCTGTCCTCATCGTTCTTGTTCGCCATTTTTTTCACATAATGTATAACGTATTGGAATACATTTAAAAGTAGGACAGTATTACTGTGTTCATGAATCTTCGTGCTGAATACCATCCTTCTTGAAAAATTGCCCCACAAAGTAAGATATATTCCTCAAAATACGGCCTAAAGCCGAGTTGATACACAGATATTTCGAAACTCGTCTATAAAAAGACACATCCCGGTCTATGTCTAACACATAGTCGCTGACAAACTAGGCTGTCAAAAAGCAAACCCTGTCAAATACCATGCTGTGGAAATGTTCTTCCAGCGAAATATCATACAAATGCACATTTAACTGCTACATATAACGGCTTTCTGTGCGTTCTATAATGGAATCAAAATTATTGCACCAGATAAATCACGTTCTGGATAATAAGATTCACTGAACCATAAAACAGAAAACACACATATCCTCTTTTTATAATTGTAAAGCAGGTTTCAAATTGAATATTCCAGTGAGAATTAACATCCAAGCAAATGCGAAAATGGAGTCTACTGAACAAAAACTAATATTTTAATTAATATTGATGGCAGACGCGATGATCAGGTCTCTACACATTTCAGGACACAGTGTTTCATTGAACAGAATATTTATTTTCAATTCAAAAAGCCCTCGGATTTATTCGCTCTTTAATAAAAAGTTACACTGCTTTCTTATTTCAGGACATCAGACAAAATACAATGCTGGTAATACATAAAGCACGTATCATATGAAATATAAAGATTTATAATACTGAAGTGCACAAAACTGGTATTAAATACACGAGGAAAGGCCTGGACACGGTGAAAGGCACAGCTGTTCCTGTGCACGTGATAGAGAGAGTGGGTGAGGAGCGCCACTCAGTCTTTACCTCGACAATAGACTAGGTGAGTGATCAGCTTGACACCCGGCCGAGGAAAGATTCCTCAGTACCCCCTGAACACGAAGGATGGGTCGGCTCCAGAGTCCGTAGGAAGACTTTTGGAGAAAATATACATCTCTTGCCCATACAGAGAATCGAACCATCATCCCTCGAACGTCCGTCGCACAGCCTAGTCACTATGCCGACTGAGTCATCTCGGCTAATGGAGATAGGCTAATTATCTGGACGACTACCAAACAGGTGTGCCGGGATAATGAAGTCGGTATAGCGACTCGCTAAGGGCTGGACGGTCCGGGGATCGAATCCCGGTGGGGGGAGGGATTTTTCGCACCTGTCCAGACCGGCCCTAAAGCCCACCCAGCCTCCTATACAATGGGTACCGGGTCTTTCCCGGGGGTAAAGCGACCGAGGCGTGGCGTTGACCACCCACTAGCGACGAGGTTAAAGAAAGAGCACAGCTATACCTCTACTCCCTCTCTGCGCCTTCGTGGCCTGTTCTATAGCGAAATTTACCTTTACCTTTACCAAACAGGTAGGAATGGGGGGAAAAGGAGGGGGAATGACTTGAAATGATTTCGGTGAGTTTATGGCCAGATTTGATAATTATGAAACGAATAGTTCAGACTATCACAGTTAATGTGCTAGCTCAGTCACTACAGTGTCTGGATAGAGAAAGTTTCAGTTTCAACAGAAAATACCTTTATTTACATGTATATACATCAAGACGTAAAACCTGGCTATCAAACCAACCTAGTCTTCAACAAACGACGTGAACTTACCGCAAGTAAGAAACCAGACCAACGCCCCTACTAGTGCAGATGTTGAGAATGTGTGGTGATGTTTCTCCATTCCATTTCTTCCTGGCATGATGCTTAAATACAGGGACAATTTTACCCTCACATAACGTTTAGAGTAAATCCATCCCTTCTATCAGTGAAGTGGAGTTTTAGAGAGCAGTGTTAAATTTACAGATGATGGGCTATAGGTAGTTCATGTTACATGAATCCAAGGCCTAATATTATTAGTCAAATAGAATAAAGGGGAATAAAATAGCATGGGCAGAACAATAAGAAATAAAGTTCAATAAAAGAACTTAAAGTGTGGGGCACCATTTTAAAGAAAGGCGTGCAGATGGGAGAATAATATTAAACTTACTCTTGATTTCAAACTTTCGCCATGTTCTGAATGTTGTATTCTTTCTTTTGGTTGATTCCCTGGTGTCCGAATTTTATGTCTCGACGTTTCGGAACATTCTGTTCCATCTTAGCTTACGCCGCCTACGAAGATAGAACAGAGTGCTCCGAAAGGTCAGCGCATAAGATTCAGACACCGGGAAACCACCCAAAAGATAGAATACAACAATATTAGAAAGATTAGTATAAGAAGTTAAGGGGTGGGAACCATTTGAAAGAAAGACGTGTAGATGGGAAAACAATATTAACATATATCCATAAAGGAATAGGGTTGTACATTAGTGTAGATTAGATTCAAGTGACTCAATAAAGATCAACCGCAAGGTTTTCAGATCACTGCAATATTTTTATTCGGTTTCAGAAATGACGGGGAATTCCTTATCTAACAAAGAACCTATTACCTTTTCTCAAAACAAAGTTCAATCTATAGAGTTGGTTACGTCATAAGCTCGCAACAGAGAACTTAAAACTTATTTTTTTTCTTATATATTCCGAAGTATTGCGGTTACAAAGGCAGAGAACTGGCATCATTAGAACATCATAAATTGGCGAAAAGGAACGTATTCTTCCACTTTAGCACAAAGTGTAGTTCTCGATAAGACAGAATCAAAACAAAAATACTCTTAGCCTGTTAATGTAGACGTATTCACTTGCATTCTGATGTACATCTCCTGCATTAGCTTTTCCTTTTGAAACAGTATTAGAATCATAATGGGGTGGAGACAAAAGACATGAGAACCTTTTAAACGCAATCTAAAATTAATACAATGGAATGCTTTCCATTTTCTGCGAGTATTGAATGCGAAGAATAGATAGATGTTGCTACAGCTATAGGAAGGACTTCTAAAACATTTCAGTTTCTGGAACACAAACATCAGACTTAAAATGTACAAGGGAAGAGGAACGTTGGTTTCATCTTCACAGCAGAGAGCAGTGAGTGCTCCCCTGCTCCCCTGCACCGTCTGCACAAGGAGCTATGAGTGTCATGTCATCCCCCTGTCTTGTGAATTCTAAACCACAGGTGCACGAATCCCGGGCCCCAGGTCCTTTTTCAACAAAATTTTGTACGATAGTGCCTAATATTTGCGGATACTCAGTATAGAACTTCCATGATGTTACCCATCCTGCTTGTGTAGAATTTTCAGAAGTCTCGTATAGTTTTGGAAAATTTGTGCACTCCTGCTATAAATAATTCCAAAATTATCTCGGGTATCTGTAGAAAGTGTTCCATATGACTATCGACAAGTACAGGTCGACAACAGAGAACAGAAATCAACACACTTCATTATAATAATTCTCGTAAGAAAGGCATACCACTACCACTGCACAAATGACCCTAAATACCCGCATCTAAACAAGATATAAATGTAACAACAAAGTTGCACGGCGTCGCGTGTAATAGTAATACAAAAGGCCACAATTAAATTACTGACGAAGATTCAAGGACATCGCTGTTAATTCTGCTAAACAGAACGTGATTTTGAAATCATGAGCCGTTAAACATTTAGGCAGTTGTTGTTTGAAATGCAAAAGCACAGGAAGTGAGGTTTCTGGCTTCTTGGAAGACGGATGAAGGAGTAGTATAGTTGGAGGGTTTTGGGGTAATGTGAGACACAGCCATGTCTAAGTTCATCATCGCGGAACACGAGGAATTCCATACAAACATGAGATCTATAATATCGCAACACAACATAATTATGTGTAGAATTATCCAGTTACTCGTTTTAATCCTCCGTAGGATGACACAAAACGAACGCACTTTCCTTCCTTGACGCTCCTCGACTTCCGAAAAAGCGTCACTTTGTTGGACGGTCTGATAGATTTACCACTTTTTTTAGCGCGTTCGCAAAATTTCGAAAGCGAATATTAGCTTAGTCATGCCTGTCTGTCTGTCTGTCTGTCCGTCCGTCCGTCCGTCCGCCTGTCCACATGGAATAGCTCGGTTCCCACTGGACGGATTTTCATGAAATTCCAAATTTGAGTATTTTTCGAAAATCTGACCAGAAAATTCAAGTTTCACTAAAGTCTGACAAGAAAAACGGGTACTACACATGAAGATCAATATAAATTTATGATCATATCCCGCTCAGTTCTTCTTGGAATGAGAAATGTTACAGGTAAAATTGTAGAGAAAATCAAAACTAACATTTTGTGTTCAATAACTTTTATTACGAAAATCCTGCTATTTATTAGATAGTGTGGAGAAAAACAGCAGAGTCGGAGAGGCTACAGATGACAATATGGCGCATACGCATTGCATACGGCTTGCCAAAAGCTACAGAAACACACTCAGAATAAGTAGTATTTATTCCTTTCCACTGAAACAATGGTTGCAAGAAAGCGCCTCAGTGTTACGTTGCATGTATAATGCCTGTCTTGTTTCTCCTGCTAATAGTAACTCTGAAGATGTATATTAATATGGAACCTGCCACTGTGCCATTTTGTACACCACAAATCTCACATAGACCGGCTCACGCTCGATCCAGCCCTTCGCAATGACAGGTCGGGAATCAACTGTCGACGTTCATCTAAATTACAAGTAGACTTTAAACTTCAGTTCGAATCTCACAGAGTACACAGTCCAGTAAAATGTTCCATTGGTTAATTCTCTTTAGTTACTGTACGCTGTAATAGAAAGACATACAAATTGTGGGCAAAATACGGAGTTCCTTAATGTTACTGCACGTGGCAGCAATGGGCTTTAAAGGGTATATAATAACCCACTTTTGATTTGTCTTCATCCGTCGATGGAGCCGTGAAGTTTTCCTGCTTTCAGTGCTGTATGCACGAGGCTTTCCGACACACAGTTGCAGGAGTAAAGGCTCCCTCGGCTGTAGCAACATGCACAGATTACGCACATCGTTCCATGACTTCAGATGTCCCGTAAGTACGAAGGTTAGCGTAAACAAATAGCAATTTCCTACGGTACTGCAAAAGAATTTCGTAACCACACATTTGCAAAACATAACAAAACGACTGAGATATGTAAGATTCTCACAGCGATGTTATTGAAGGTTCAAGTTTTCTGGGACGTGTCATAGTGTCCATTCATAAATAGTCGCCCACGTTTCGGAGAGGCGTCATTCCTCCATCTACAGGGTAGCCAAAGGACTACCCACCAACTACCTTAAAGACGAAACGATAAAGCTCCAGCGAAACGTCCGTAACTTTATCAATCTACACAGCTGATATCGCAGAAGATTTTGATTGTCATAATACAACCAAATTTAATTCCAGTGACTGTAAATGCTGTACAAACCCAGAGATAGATAGATCAACGCGTACCCTACAGTGTTCTGCGACAACACAATTCATATTCCTCTGCCTCGCATGTTCTAAACAACCTACTGATCATGGCAGAAGACACACAGCGTTCTGATTCAAATTACAACAAAAAGACAAATCATACATTTGGACTTACAAAGGAACATTTCCTTTACTTGCGATTTATAGTTCAATATTTTCAACTAATTTTTCCATGCTAAAATTGTAATAAACTCACTAAAGTTCTACACAATAATAACAAAACTCAAAGCTAATATTTAAATTATAATTCTGTACAAAATTTTAGTCATAAACTCTAAATGTTGGAGGCCACTTGGAAGACACAGACGTCGATTTGAGGGAAATAATAAAGAGGACATCATGTAAATATTTGCAGAGTTGTTCAAATGATTCATGTCGGTCAAACAGAGAGCCAACAGCAGACTCCCAAGAACACAGCAATGAACCTGCTGGTCCCACTTCGGGCGAGGAAATCCGTGGCTGGATGAAGAACTGCTAGCATTTTAAGTAGGATTCTGCTGCATGGAGGAAATTACCTATAGTTTGTAGAATAACAATTTATTTTCACTTCCAATCCGACAGTCAACACTGCAATAATAGCACAGCCTAAGGATGCCGACAATGTTGTAATGCTTGTGCTACACGTTCACAATGCTACTAAACTTCAATTATTGTCCTGACCGGATTAATCTATCTGGGAATCGTGCCAACTGGCGGGCTGGATTTATCTAGCTGAAGATCGTGACTATTGGTTGGCTGGATTCATCCACCTTAGGTTCATGAATACTGGTCGGCTGGATTCATCCAGCTTAGGATCATGAATATTGATCGGCTGGATTCATCCAGCTTAGAATCATGAATATTGGTCGGCTGGATTCATCCAGCTTAGGATCATGACTACTGGTCGGCTGGATTCATCCAGCTTAGGATCATGAATATTGATCGGCTGGATTCATCCAGCTTAGAATCATGAATATTGGTCGGCTGGATTCATCCAGCTTAGGATCATGAATACTGGTCGGCTGGATTCATCCAGCTTAGGATCATGAATATTGGTCGGCTGGATTCATCCAGCTTAGGATAATGACTACTGGTCGACTGGATTCATCCAGCTTAGGATCATGAATATTGGTCGGCTGGATTCATCCAGCTTAGGATCATGAATATTGGTCGGCTGGATTCATCCAGCTTAGGATCATGAATAATGGTCGGCTGGACTCATCCAGCTTAGAATCGTGAACATCGGAAGGCTGGATTCATCTAGCTCAGGATCATGAATACTGGTTGGTTGGTTTCACCCAGCTGAAGATCGCGATTTCTTGCCGACTCATCTGATTTCAGCACTGAACTTTAAGTTTCCATTCAGTAAGAAAAATTCTGATTTTAGGAGCGACTATCGATTTCATGAGAAAAATTGAGCTCTTGGGAACTACATAAGGATCACATTCGTGATGGGTCTTCCATCAAAATTTATTGTTTGTGGTTCGAATATTTCTCCGTAAATAAATTCTTTGGATTTCATTATTTAGGCGTCTTCTGTGGGGCACAAAAGAAAGAAACATCAAACATTACAGACGACTGTAGATTACATTTACGACTACTTAGCTTCTGGATTTCGTCCATCGTCTAGCGTTCAGTCACAAAATGTAACCCAATGTTTCGGAACAAGGATAGATATCCGTCATCACGTAAGAAGGTGGGAAAACATCCACTCAGCAAGACCCACACACTGATTATTGCTTTTTCTGTCGAGTCCAGCCCAGTAGGCACATACGCACCCTTACCTGATGATGGAAACAGATCCAATTTTCGAAACTTTGTGTTGATTCTGTGTTTTTTTGAAAACTATATGAAAAGGGCAGTCTAGAAGCTAGCCTTACTGGACGAACAGGTCCTTATTACTGAAAACAATAAATAATTTAATAATATTTATGTTATATTTATTTAATGTAAAATTATGCACAACATAGTCAACAATTTTTTTATGTTACCAGTTTCGGCCTACAACCAGGTCATCATCAGACCTACACATAACCTAGAAACTACGAAACATAACACACAATAGTCCATATATTAGATCAATATAGTATATAGATCTGATGTAGGATGTACGAGTTAGGCCGAAACTGATAACCTAGAAAAACTGTTCACTGTTTTGTGCATGACTGTAGAATAAATAAACAATATATATATATTGATCGGAGAGCAACCGTGGGGGGGGGGGGGGGGGGGGGGTTCATGGGGGGGGTTTGGTTTTTTTTTTTGTCCCATGTAAACATTTTTAATTTATTACACACCCCGTTTATTTTTAGGCTAAATGGGGGACG
>Ga0136643_10013344_pt1 | contig 12285 bp, 6 predicted proteins | sample TergutLab28metaG_FD_96883 | JGI IMG/M metagenome (GOLD analysis project Ga0136643, IMG submission 96883) | Labiotermes labralis P1 segment gut microbial communities from Petit-Saut dam, French Guiana - Lab288 P1 (version 3) (version 3) | ecosystem: Host-associated > Arthropoda: Insects >...
ACTTTTGCGGATAGAGGGGTGTCACGTGGTCAGCGCAACGGGTCCCCACAGCCGTTAATCTCTGTTTTCTAGACCTGGAGCCGCTACTTTTTCATTCAAGTAGCTCCTCAATTGACCTCACGACTACTCAGAAAATCTGGTAGCGCCGGGGATCGAACCCGGGACCTCTGTATCTGTAGCCAGAAACTCTGACCACTAGACCACAGAGGCGCATTCAGACTATTACAGTCCTTAATTCAAACGGTAAAGTTCCTGGTCCACCAGAGTGAATTTCTTAATCCAGTCTCCAGGTACCGTTCGTAGTATTGACCTCTCGGTCCAACATAAATGACTTGCCAGATGCCATCCCATACATATTCCAGCATGCGGATTATAGCTACTCAACAGTCGCTTTTCTCCGAATTATCATTCTCTCTTGTTATTCTCATTTCGTCATCACTTAGCTAAGTGCTAACAGTCTGCAGTGCTACAAGTTGTTGCGCTCTGCATGTAGTTAAAATAGACAGTGGTAATTTACAATACGTGCACACATGTGGTGTGCCTGTAGAAATGTTACACAGCTGTGACTGTACAAGTTCATTGCGTTCCTTTGAACAGCAATGCAGTGGCTTTTATTGAACTTTGATCCAAACCACATGGCTCGAAATATAACTATTAAAACTTTGTACCTTACTTTATAATACGAGACAAAGGATATTTGACAAGCAATTTATTAGATTAAAAATCTAGAGGCAAGAATCGTGTGAAAATAGTGAACATTATACCGCCAAAAGAGCTATAATATATATTTTTATATTTTATTAGGACTTTTATGTCAAGAATTTATATACCTATGTAGTTTTAGTTTGCAGGTGAATAAAAAACTCTTCCTTTTATGTAAGCCGATGGTCTATTACTCTTTTCACACTAGACAATATCACGTATCAAATAAAGTTACTTTACATCTCCACGTTTTATCTTTAAGACCCATTTTAATATTATTCTATCACCTGCACCTTTCTTCTCATTTATCCATTCATTTAATTCACGGTGTTACCAATTTTTTACCGCTCACAATTGTTTACATGTCTTATACAATGTTAGGAACATTTTTAGTTTAAGGGTTAATTTTGCAGGACTTATTGTTTATGTCTACTTTTATCTTGATGAATTTGTCTCGAATACATAAACTCACGTCTTCACCGCACCGAAATATTATGTGTATGCTGCCTTAATAGCAATATTCCCTAGACAATTTGCTTTTGCATTCATAGTGTATATTCACATGGTGTTGAGGAGAATATTGGGACCTAGGAGGGACGAGGAAACGGAGGAATGGGGGAGATTGCATAACGAGGAGCTAAATGATTTGCACTGCTCACCCAATATTGTGCGGGTGATAAAATCGAGAAGAAGGAGATGGGCTGGGCATGTGGCGCGTATGGGTGAGGAGAGGGGGTGTATAGGGTCTTGGTGGGGAAGCCGGAGGGAAAGAGACCACTGGGGAGGCCTAGGCGTAGATGGGTGCATAATATTAGGATGGATCTCCAAGAGGTGGGATGTGGGTATATGGACTGGATTGGGCTGGCCCAGGATAGAGACAGGTGGCGGACGCTTGTGAGTGCGGTAATGAACTTACGGGTTCCGTGAAATGCGGGGAATTTGTTGACTAGCTGCAAACCAGTTAGCTTCTCAAGAAGGGCTCTGCACCATGGAGTAAGTATTAAGTAAGTACATATTCATACCAGTTTTTGTATTTGACATAATAAAAATTAGACGTCATGATTTCTCGTCTCTATTTTCCTTATTTACGCATGATGTAAATAGCAAGAAGTAATAAGGCAGATTACTGTGGATTAATACCGATTATTGTATGTTACTATGGCCGGTAGCCGTGGAAAGTTAGTACCAAGAGTGGTCGTTACTTTACATAATTCACATTTGCGACAAGGGTGTCACAACTCAAAATTTGATACTTTTGAACTATTGTTATAGAAATAAACGTTTGCAGATGCACTTATAAAAGGTTTAGTGTCATAACTCAGTTTGCAAAACTCGCCGCTGGAGAGCAGTTGTGTCGCCGTTGCACTCATAGAAAATTACAGCACTTCAAAACTTTTAAACATTTGTTCTGAAAAATCACACATTTTGAGTTGTGACACTGCTGTCGCAAATGAACGATAAGTAGTCATGAAAAGTGCCTGTTTTTTTTTGTCCGATTTTAACCTAACCTGAATTTTTTCTACAAATTTAATTCAGCCGCCCAGTATAAATTTCACGAAAATCCGTCGAGCGGGACCCGAGTTTTTCCATACGGACGGGCAGACATCAGGATGTTAATAGTCGCGTTTCCCAACTTCGTGAATACACCTAAAAAGGCTGCAGGGAAATGTGATACAAAGAGAGGACTAGCCGTGTGGAAGGACACGTGTGAAGCACTGAGAGACAAAGATAAAATCTGCCATGTGATTGTGAATTCCCAAGCATTCCTTTGGCCCTACACAGTCCACGTGACTTTTCCGCTCCATCGGTCTTCCTTCAATTAAAGTTCCAATTCGCATTAGCTTGAATATTTTGTTGGTTAGAGAGAGAGAGAGAGAGGGAGAGAGAACACATCTACATGGCAATGTGTAGTTCTGTTTCGTAATGCTGTGCTGCCGACACATTGTCTGGCCTGAGACGTGAATTCCACACGTGAAATTTATGTGTTATGTCATCAGCGGTAGGGAGGGCTTGAGTTAAACAACCAGACCTATTATTATTTTATACACACATATAGATATAATATTATATTTTATTATTATTATTATTATATTTTATTATATGATATTTTTATATTAGACTCTATTTTATATCACTTAAATAATTTAACCAAAATTATACAATTTTAATTGTTGTGTAGCGATGGTGACACAGTTAAACACAATTGTATTCTTGTAACAAACACATCACCCTGAAGATGGCAGGAATACCGGCCGAAACATTTTGATAAGAATACTGTGAATAAAATGTATCATAGAATATTGAAGTGCATATTGTTGGTTATTTATATATTTTGGGATCTGATCAATGCATGGAAGGTGGAATATATTAAAATAAACAGAAATATATTTGGACCAAAAAAATTTAGCTTATCCGGTTCCAGGTGTTTTTAGCACTCTGTCCATAACTTTAGTAGCGTTCCTAATATCTGTTTCCTCTCAGTTTTATATATAAAGTTTCATTTCACAAGCATTTTCGCTTATTAATCAACTTTATCTTTCTTTATCATTATTATTGAAATGTCAGTGAAACAATTTTTTATTTTTCTCCCTGTTGAAGTTAGGTACATCTACTCTGCATTATAACGTACTTTTTTCTATAGTTTTGGCTGTTATCAGTAGCTGCCGTTTGTGGCTGCAGGTGATAGGATGGCAGTGAACAATGCATTGGACAGGACCAGGAAACAAGCTGTCGTGCTGTACTCTGAGGTATACTCTCCCTAAATTTACCTGGAAGGACTAAGGAGCACCACAAAATATCTCAGCTGATATACCTGCTCTCCGGATGAAAATTAAATCCGGACCTCTAGAATACGGAACCAGTATGCTGTACGTTCAGCAGCGGTATTCGGTATTTTCGTCTAACAAAGTAGAATACAGAGCTAACGAGCTGTTTACACACTGCAGCTGGAAGCAAACGCAAATAGGTAACTGAAAACGTACTTTGTAATTTGTGACCAAATGCTGCACAATTTTGCAAAAGAGTATAAATTACTGGTAATAAGAAGTTACTAAACTTCATAATTATGGGGCTTTGTAGTCACGTTTAAAAAATTGCGAAAAGCAAATATCAGTTTCGTTTTATCTGCCTGTCTGTCCGTCCATCCGGTCTTCCGCATGGAGCGACTCGAGTCCCACCGCGTGGATTTTCATGAAGTTTGATATTAAAATTTTTTTTCGAAAATCTGTCGAAAAAAATAAGTTTACTTAATTTTTGACAAGAATAAAGATTTCTGTACGTAAAGATTACGTACATTTATGGCAGTACCTCGCTGAATTCTTCTTGCAATGAGAAATGTTCCACATGAATATTGTAGAGAAAACGAAAACACATGTTTTATGTTCAATAATTTTATTTTCGGGGAAATCTTGCCTTTTACGAGATAATGTGGAAAAATATGGTAGAGACAGGCAGGCTACAGGTGACAATAGTATGCGACACACGCGATTTGCATGTTGGATAACTAGGCTACAGGCACACACTGAATAACTTTTAATATGTATTGCTTCATTAGTGATTTATTCCGTCTGATCTCATTACACATTTTAATGCAACTCTTACAAAAACAGAGAAATTACGCAACGGCTAACATGTTATTACGATCTGTTTAGTCCTTTTAGACATTTGTGTGTCTGAAGAAGGCCATGAAAAAAGAACATTGTTTTGTTTCAATGTGGCCTTCAAATGTAACGTGTGAAAGAGTGCAAAACGGCTGGAAAAAGATTTGATCAGTAACTGGTACGTGTAATTTGTATTGTTGCCGGTGACATAAATTTGCCATAAAAGCAACAATCAGTGTTGTACTTTGTAGTTGACAATAACGTGTAATTCAACAACAACACACACAAAACATATTGTTGTTTCTACGGCAAATAGTCAAACCGAAAGCGCGACAATACTTCGTTATACGTACATTGCCTATCTTGAAGTTTGTTTGGGACTATTATCTTGGTGCTATTATAGGAGTGAAATGTGGTGCTGGAGAAGGATGGAGATCAGCAGGACAGATCATGTGAGAAGTGAAGAAGTATTACTTCGAGTCACGGATCAGAGGAATATCCTGCATGAAATAAGTAAATGGAAGGCTAACTTGATTGGTCACATTTTGCGTAGAAACTGCCTTCTACAACAGGTTATTGAAGAAAAGATTAAAGGGGGGGATAGAATTGACAGGAAGACGATGAAGAAGACGTGGGAAGCTACTGGATGTCCTTATTTGATTGAGGAAGATCTAGACCGCACTATGTGGAGAGCTCACTTTGGAAGAGGCTTTGGACGTGTCGTAAGACATACTACTATGTGTAAATGAGTGAATTACACGAGTGACATCAGAGAGAACTGTCAGAACGTTCCCGCCAGTAGCCCTCTATTTCTGTTTCTAATTCCGTTTAAAGCGAAAGTAACAGATTTTTTTTTATATTGCGCATTGCTATATCTGCTACAGATTCTACGTTCGCAACTGTTTAAGGTATCGAGCAATCGTAGGCAAAAGGAAGCTGATTGACCTTTATAGTGGAGACTGTTTTTGTTCTCTGTGAGGTAGGAACTGAAACTTCATATATCATTTAGGTGACTGCATGTTTGTATTGCCGCCCTCTGAACAGTTACCGAAATCTTTTCATTTTTCAGCCTTCCAAATACAGCATTCAGCCAAAATGCTTAAACTCCTTTTCTCTGCGGCATACTTCAACAGTTCTTTTCCAGTTACCTCTTCTTCTTCACTCCTCAAAATCATGACGCTGTCCTCAGCCTACCTTTACCAGGAGGACGACCGACTACCCTCTCTGACCCTTCAGAACTTCAAAATTTCTCTTCACCCTTTGTAACATAGTGGTGTTCATCACTACACTCCCCCTTCCGCCACGCTTCTACGTTGTCGTTAGCGTAACGTTCCGCGTTTCGTGGACACCTCAACGTAAACATGTGGGCTAATTTCGAAAATAATACATAAGGTCTGGAAAGGAATACAGCCTGAGTGGCGTGAAGACTGCTCTCAACATCGAAGCGGGTGCTTTTTTCTAATATACGTCATTCAGCAATAAAACAGTTTGTTCCTTGTTATTAACAGAAGCAGACAGCAAGGTGATGAAGGTGACGTAATGCAGTCTGGAGGTTATTAACAAAAATATTCGATCCTATTGACTTCGGGTTTCCCGCAGCCAATTTTAAAAATGAAGATAATCAAAATGAATTATATGCTGTCTTCTGCCTTAGTTATTGCTTGTGTCGCTATTACAGCTAAATTAACGCAAAGCAATCGTTTTGTTCCTTCTGTCCGGCCTTACTCTAAACCTGCTAATGTACTGCCGAATCATATAATGATGAAGTGAAGACCTTACAGACCCACTGTGCCATAAATTTCCGATAGCTGATGTCCGAGTTCACGGTCGCTTGTCCTTTGTTGCTTATTTGTTCTTCTCGTGTTTGTCCTTACTCATACTCGTTACGAATAACGTGCCATGCTGTCTGTCCGTCTGCGGCTGCACCTTTCATCCAGTTTTCCCGACCCCACTCCTTTTCTTTTTTCCTTTACTTGCTTGACTTTTTTATTTATTTTGTTTGTGTTTCTCGGTACTTTTCTTCTTCTGAGTTTCTCGCTATCTTTATTCGAGTCTTTGATATTTAATCCTTTTTTTTAAGTACGGGCATGTCCCACAGTAGGAAGTTCATAATACGCTGTTTCAAACCACTTAGTTCTTCCATTAAAAACATTGCGATAGATCAAGATCACCCTAGAACAGGCTATGAAGGGCCGGGCGGGAACTTCGGCGCTGGATGGTGATGGGTGGTCAACGCCACGCCCCGTTCGCTTTACTTCCGGGACAGGTACCCAGTACCAATTGTACAGAAGCCAGGCAATACGATAGCCTATATTCTGTTTCTTTCACTAGTAGTTATGTAAGTTACAGTATCTGTTTGTCGATGTGTTGCAGATGATCCGGGACTCAAGACGCCAATACAGAGCATGTAAAGCAGACGCCGTGATTTCAAGCCCAGTGATGGGTAAGTCAGATTGACAGTTATGGTACGCTGACAGTATGCTGTGAATGCTTATATTGCGGGTTGTCTGCCCTGCACTGTCAGGATGAATTGCGGCTGGACGTTTCCTTCGCCTTATCGGCCTTGTCGTACACTGAAGCTTGCAGAGGAGCACGTGGCTGTCGATTCTCTCTGCCCACGTGTCACGTGATTTTGTTTACGTACACAAAGCATATTAATATATAACTATTACCTGTTGAAGGAAGCAACATTGGTGTGAAGGACATCGTGATGCATGGGTTCCTTACTTGACTAATTACGACGCTCTCGCTATATCTGGTTTGTATAATACACAGGGTGTCTCTTTCTTGTCCCTGAGCACCGCAGCTACTTCGGCCGACACAAGCCGTGACGGAAGGCGTATTCAGAGACACGATTAAACGGGCAGTGCTTATAGTCGAATGCTAAGGTGATTGACGAAGAGTGAATTTTCAATGGTACACATCAGTGTTACCATGGCCTCCTTGAGGCTCTACTTCGATGAAATAAGGAAAATCACGGTATAACTTAGGCAGGTAAGCCAAGGTGCTTCTGTCGATATACATTAGCAATAATGGAGTTGCTCGGTATTAGGTTTTCGCGTGGTGGTACTTATAGGTAATTTCGACAACTGGAATTCACTTGCGCCTTGTGTTGAAGATTTCCATTGTTTCGGGGTAAACGGAAGTCGCCATCCTCAGGGAGAATGGGGTGGAAGGAGGAAGTGGATCGTCATTTGAGTCTCTAAGTGGCATTAACGGTGGATAAGTGAAACGTGCCAAAGGGCAGCCACAGTTTTGTTACGAAGAAACGTTTGAGGAAAATACTTGAACCAGGTCTAAGTTATTGACTGTGCTGTTACGTAACCCATAGAAACGGTAAAGACAGAGCCGGTCCATAATATTTCAACTCCAAGTAAGTTACATTATTTCTTTTATCATTCTGATGGAAGTTGTGACTTTGTTGCAATCCTGGATATGTTCAAAAGCCGGTTGACTGTAATAACGATTTATTGCATAAATCGTAAATAAATTACGCTGGCGACGCAATTGTTTGTTCCTTCGGAAAATTCAACCACTTTTAAAGTTATTTTCTCCTTTAAATTACGTTCTTTCACGCCATTAGTTCATTATAGAAGCGAGTTTCAACGAGAAAACTCGCCTAACTAAATACGGCCGTCCAAAGATTATAGCAGGTTTTCCGTTCCGCAGAAATTCGTAGATACGTACATTGATTTGATTTTGGGGACCAGATCTATTTTCTGCGTGATGAAGGATATGGAGACCAGATATTCTGCGTAAGATACGAGCTGGGGACCAGTTTATGTTCTGCGCAAGGCAAGTTTTGATGGTCAGTCTTATGTTCTGTGCAATGCAAGTTATGGTTACTAGTCTTACCTTCTTCGTAAGATACGAGTAAGGACTGGGGACCAGTTGTATATTCTGCCTAACACAAGTGCTGGGAACAAGTTTCGTTTTCTTCGTAACGCAGGTTTTGGTGACCAGTCTTGTGTTCTGCTTAACACAAGTGCTGGGGACTAGTCTCGCTTCGAACTGCCAAAACAATGTAACACGATCTTACCGTGTGCTGGTGTTCTGCATTAGCTGAAATCACTTTATAGTCACGTGAGTTTTGATACTGACGCAAATAGTAAGCGAAAGGTGAAGTTTGTAAGAAGACGCATGGAATAATCACTTCCTATGTCGTTAACTTACGCCCTCGAGCTGAAAGGTGTTCATCTTTCAATGCCAATCTATTGCCAAGTACAGCTAGTTCAAAATGTCATGTTAATTGATCAGTCGCCAAGACATGTGAAAAATATGAAGTGGCTGCGTTAGTTATGAAATAACCTGACTGCTATGGACTCTTATGGTTCATGGCTGTGTTCTTCATTACAGCTTGCCACTGGACCCTATTCTGAGTCTTTGAATACCAATACACAACCTCCTATTTAAGTTCCATTTTGGTACGAATATTATCTAACACATTATACTTCGTTCTCCCTAAGATGTATTCCGTCGATTATAATTTGAATGCCTTTTTGTGCGCCTCTTTGCACTCTGAAGGTCTTGCCAATCTGATTTACCTTCTTCTCATCGTCCATTATATGCAGTTTTCCTATTATTACGTCTTTCCAAAGAACTGCCCTATTCCGAGGTTTTGCAAAACATTTTCTAACATGTTTAGTCCCAGCGGCGAGGAATAGTTGGCCTTTGGCTCAATCCTCGTTTTGAGGACTGTAGGTTCTCCACGACTGCTTATTAAAAATATTTGCAACTGCTCTTCATAACTGAAGGCCATTTTCTCCATCCGCGAACTGTACTATTGTGAGAGGTACAGATTACCCCGAAATACGAATTTGAATAAGAGTAAATCTTATGAAGATGATCAATACGTAAGAAATTTCTGTATCTTAGGTATCCAGATCTTATTCAGCATCCTATTTTCAAGTTAATCCTTTATATTTTATGTTGTATTGTAATAACTGTGGTTTGCATCGTAAAAGTTCAGTCTGTGTTATGAAAGACGTGTGAAAGTAGCAAAACGGTGGGAACCAGAATTGCGTTCATTTCTGACCCAAAGTGCTGTGAATACGTCGACTCGATAGTACTGTAGTAATACTGGTCCAAGTACAGCTCTTCAGCTCATAGTGTTATCATGATATAAATTATACATAACAATTAAATGTCTGGGGGAAATCGAAAATAACAGAATGTATCATGCCTTCCCACTTGTGAGTGTTAAGCTGTTTGTAAACTGTGATTCAATCCATCATCCTCGTCCATCATCACACACCTATATTAGAGTACGATCTACAAGTGCATGACGTAATTCCTATGAGGGCAGTCACTCAGCAGACGCGTTAAAATCCCAGATGGTGCGTGTGCGAAATCCACAGATTTCTCTCCATATAAAACCCATTTCTGAGCATGACACTGCTGAAGTGAAGGCGAACTAAGCTTAAAGAATAATTTATTTCGAAGCACATAGACGCTCTAGCTCGATCTTAATACCATTTAGCATTATTCTGCACAAAATGCATAATATGAAGGCATGATAGGGAGATGTAAAATAATGACAGGGGCACTGCAATCACAAGTGGTGTAAAGACATCGAGGATTCCCGACGGTATTATGGAAATACAACGGCACACCCAGTTACTGAGTGCAAGGAAGAGACTATTGTATATATAAAACCCTGCGCATCTAATTCTTCAAGTTCTCCCCAGAATGGAAGCCATTTATCAGAATAATACAGAGACCTAAGTATGTTTCGAATTGTGAAGAGAGAGAAAACCAACAAGATGCAAAAATCAGATGTTTATTATCAACTTCTGTCTCATCACGTTTTGGGCATCATTATGCCCATCTTCAGGAGAACAAAGACCGTGTGTTACTGCATGTGGTGTGCTGCGCTGGTTGTGCGCTGAAGATGGGCATAATGATGCCCGAAACATGTTGAGACAGAAGTCGATAATAAACATCTGATTGTTGCATCTTGTTGGTTTTCTCTCTCTTCACACTTTGCTCCCGATGCACGGTCACAGGAACCTAAAGTATGTTGCGAATATTCTATATAGAGATGTAGGACTCAGACACCTCATTTCTGTGGCTACTCAAAAATTGAATGAAGCGTTGTGTTCGGAACCGAAACGTGAGAGGAGTTTAGGTCCAGTTACTTCTTTGTTTTCTTATGTTCAAATAAATTCAGGAATTCAGGCTGTAGCGGTGGTAGAGATTACTAGTGTGGTCTCCTGGGTGAACAAACAGTGTAGTCTAGCAGGTGGACAGCAAAATTTCAGAACATTTTACCCTCATCTTCAGAGTACCTACCAACACCACGTGGTATCATAAACTCAGGTCACGTATTGAGCCTTGCAATGAGATGTAGTAAATTCCTGGCAGAGTTGTTAATTTGGTGTCTCTAGAATATTCGTATTTAAAACTGCATAAGATACTCCGCAAATACAGTTATTCGAAATGATTGTCGGGGTTTTAACAACTTGTCATACACAATACACTTGAGATAGGAGTACATGTGTTTTTTTTATTCAATAGAACAACACTCCAAGTTTTTGTTACATACCTTACAGGTGCTCTATATGTGCACCCTTTGTGATTCTACAAACATCAACACGATAATCGAATTCGTTCCAAACTGTTTGTAGCATGTCAGCGGTTATGGTTTCAATGGCGGTTCTGATTCGTACCTTCAGTTCTGGGAAATACACGCACCCTGTCTTTTGAAACTGTGCATACCACCTTCGAATGGAATTGTCAGATGGTGGTTGTTTCCCGAATTTGGTGCGGAATTGCTGCTGGACAATTGTACCCCGACAATCATTTTGAATAACCCTGTTTTTCACTACCCGAATAGACCTATCGAACTGGACAATAACACTCTGGAGACACCAGATTCGAATCCTAGTCAGTCACTGAGCTACCTCGTGGGCTTTTGCGATTTTCATCAGTGCCTGCAGCTGAAGGTCAAAATTGCTACCCAGAGTCCTATTCGTCATTCGTAACCATTCCATCACAGAGTTTGTATCGATACTAAGCCCTGACAAAAGTATGAATAACTGATGCCAGTTCAACAGGACTCGTGAGCAAATCCTTTAACAGCTCGTCTTTGGACTGTTCTTGTAGTCAAAAGGTGGATCAGTGTGTCCCTTGGAAAACAGGTGCTACAGCCACTGAACACGCCTTGCAAAGGCCTGGCCTGTCAACGTGCAATAACTCATGGGAGCATTTCACAAATTCATATGCATTTCAAATACGGATAGAAGCGGAAAAGCAATGTATTAAGTCAAGGGCAATAAATTATGGTGTCGTGACATCAGTCGGCATCCTGCGTGTGAGCTACAGAGTGCTTCACTGTGCGCTCACATCACGCCCTCTGCCTACCAGCCGTAAGGATTGGAAGAACAGCCTTAATCATAAGTACGAATGAACGACAAACAGCGTTTCCTGAAATCCAACACATTCCTATGCGTCCTTCCCTCACAGTGCAATAACTGGACTCACCACCACTAACGCCATGTGCACGTCTCATCTACCAAAATACTTCACCGATTTCAATTACATTTGGCATTAAGTTTGAGGTCACACATCATAGGAGGCAAAGAGGACGAATAGAGGTATAGCTCTACTTATTCTTAACCCCGGCGCTAGATAGGGGTCGCTTAAAACTGTTGGGCAAATGTACTTGGACATTATGCGTCCCATTTTAATATAATATCACCTTAATATCAAATTAATGCTTCTCACAATGTCCCAGTGTAAAAATAAAGTGTACGACAGGCAGTTCTAGCTAAAATCTCTAATAATTACGTGTCTATAAAGACATACATTTAGCGAAACAGAAATCTGTGCTGTGTAATATATCTAGTTTTAAATGTAAACGGTAAAGGTAAAGTGATCCCGTTACAGGCCCGGTGTGGCCCAGAGGGTGGGTAGAGGTATAGCTCTACTCTTCCATGACCGCGGCACTAGAAGAGGGTGAGTGGTCAGCAGCACGCCCCGGCCG
>Ga0136643_10013349_pt1 | contig 12282 bp, 4 predicted proteins | sample TergutLab28metaG_FD_96883 | JGI IMG/M metagenome (GOLD analysis project Ga0136643, IMG submission 96883) | Labiotermes labralis P1 segment gut microbial communities from Petit-Saut dam, French Guiana - Lab288 P1 (version 3) (version 3) | ecosystem: Host-associated > Arthropoda: Insects >...
TGGCACCACCCCCCCCCCCCCCCCCCCCACTCTCTCCCACTTTACTTGAAGCTCAAAATAAATTTTATCGTTTTAAATTTGTCTATTCCGTGAACTTTCTAGATTGGTGTTCTCAATTTATTTCACCAACCAAATGCACAATATTTGTTGGTTGTTGCGTTTTATTTTTTGTATATGTAGGTGTTAATTGATTTATCCTGCAAATCTTGTTGAACCAAATCGCTGCATTGGTTTTAAGTCATTTTTGTTTGGCGTTCTTGAAGTTGTTAATCAGCTTTCTTTTTGGAGCATCTATTATTTTAAAGTTTTTCATTCCTGCACTTTCTAGATCAATGTACTCTGTTTATTTCACCAACCAAAAAATGTTTGGTGAAATACATTGAGTATGTTAAACGTTTCATGTCTCTTACAGAAGCGGCTTACCTCACAGAAATACTGGTGCACAACATAAAACACGGAAACTATTAAGCTCTACCTTCACCTGAAACATTTTCGGTAATTTGTACTCTTTACTAGGCATCTTAATTATGAAATGCAGGGAGGTGAGAGGCGCGGGGAATGTAACACAAGGGAGAGACCAGAAATGCGTACATTTTGGTCATAAACCTAAAGGGATGGGACTTTTCTGAGTTTATTTTTAAAAAGGTTTTCTACATAAACTGAGCTGTTACTACATAAGATTATGGGAGAAACATACCTATAAAAAACAAAGAAGCACTTCAGCTGGCATGGTCACGTGACTATCTTCCCTGTGCTTGGCTGTAATGTGAGTGATGTGTCTGCTTCTAGCAAACGACAGCAGTTAGTCGCCTTTGTTAAAACAACTGAATTTGGCCCTCTAGAAACTGCGACAAGCTGTTGTCTTTGAAGACAACCAGCTTTGTATCAAATTCTGCACAGAGCCAAGTGGCATACTAACCCAATTTCGACAACAAATGGGGATTGCCGAGTTTGATTTTAGGCGTCTCTAATGCTTTTCTTCTGTTTTCACTGTCAGTGTGGAATATAGAACTGAATCATAGGGTAGTGAATCTGTCCGTGTAAGTGGTTCATACTTCACCTGTCAGCCTTAAGAAGTTCATCACATACTATGACGTTCTGGTCTGACACAATAGCGACGGTGGAAGCTACGTATTTTGTGATACATCAGCTGAGAGTTTTCTTTGTTGTACCCGTTCACCTCCACTTTCACTTACCTCCGGACACCATCTCGTTTCCTCCCCTTCCTGTATGCAGCTCCACCTCTTGTTCCAGGAGATTCCCGCTTCAGGTGAATTGAGGTTGGTGGGTTGATGGAGTCGTGGTATGAGGTTAAATTATGGGTGGTTCTAACGATGACTCTGAAGGCGCCTCCATGTTCTCACATGTCCAGGTTAATGCTGGGAACTGATTTTGATATTGGGATATGACATTGTAGGTACGGTAAATAGTTATTGCGTCAGGAGGCTCCACTCCTGGAATTCAGCGTTGCAGGAACGTAATGAGCGTCTGATATAACCTCTCAACAAGTTCATTTCTACAGATCTCATTCAAAACGTTTCACTTTATTGTTAAAATCAGCTCCTTTGTTAAATTCTTTTCTATGCACATACAGTATATTATCACGTTCAGATTTTTAAATATGTACTGCCACTGTGATTCATTGACAGGTGCACTCACTAGTGAATAATTCCGGACACTGTTATCCACATTCATGGAGAGCAATGAAGTTGCGTTCTTATCGTTCAAGTTCGCACAGGAAGAGAGCGAAATTTATTTTTCGCTCTGCTACCGTCTGCAACCTTTCATCTATCACTAAGAAAACAAGTTCAAAATAGGCTGATTTGTTATTTTTACTCCGTTCTTCATAATTTTGGTCTAATTCCTATTTTGACGTAATTTTAAATCTCAGTGGTTGATTGCAAATGGGAGATATGAAATGCATGACGCAACTTTCCAAAACAGACTCTTGGACCGCATGTCGAAATTCTCGATATTCATGCGTGTCTCGAACTGTCAAGTTTCCCTTTCGCTGCAGTTGTCAAAGCTCCGAACTAAAGAAATGTTGATGTAAAGACATCTGAACATGTTACTTTTGCTCTGAAGGAAGGTGCCGTTTTGCACTTAACTTCAGTGTCTTCTTCCATGAAGGTTGCTCTGATCTTTTCCCTGCTGACTGGCTAGCTAACATTCTGCTTCTCCGACATGAACAATAATTTCCTGTTGGTGATACTGAACTCTGGACTTTAGGGAAGAGTGTCTTCTTGAAGGTAACTGCACTTAGGAGTGAAAGGATTCAGCTGTAGTAGGGAAGGTTGTTCTTAGTACGGTATTAGCTGCTTGGGTTTGTACACGGAAATTTCGTACAATGTGGTCCATCTGTGCACCCGCCCACCGACCCACCTTCCATCGTAACCTTGGTAACAGAGGTAACAACAGTAGCCATACGGATATTGGGGACCTTGGAAAGCAAGATTTCATGACAACCGTAACAACGATGGCAAGATTGGTAGCCGATAGATGTTGTAGAAAGTTAAGTTGGAATCGTCAACTGTTTCACCAACCCCTCTGCCTGTGTCGCATTTCTCGTACTTATAAATGGAGAGATTTAGTATTGGTCATGCTCAATTGCTATATTCAGATCGTCAAACTTTTCTTCCGCCTCAGCTCGTATCTCTCATCGAAAATAGTCCGTCTCGATCTCAAGACCAATCAATCACAAGGAAATAAAATGTAGATCTTCACTTAAAGTGTCTGTTATTGTTGTCTGGATTTAATCAAAATCCGATATGTGGCAAGATCATAATTAAAACTCCAAGCGTAAAATTTCACGAAAATCCGTCTGGTAGGAGGCATAATTTTGAAACAGAGGAGCAGACGGACAGACCGACATGACGAATAGTCACCTTTCGCAACTACTTTGCGAGCGTGGCTTATGAATATTAAAATAAATAACAAGTGGCTGTTTGAGCTGTATTAAAGTGGCTTAGGATAGGGCCCAATAGGGGGCTCTTGTGAATTTGGTATTGAACCTTCGAGTTCCAAAAGGTGGGGGGGGGGATATTTTTGACTGGCTAAATGACTTCTCCAGAAAGACTTTGCTCAGCAAAGTCTTTCTGGAATAGATAAACAAGTAAATAGGCCTATATAAACATTAAGGGGAATTACAATTATTGATTTTAAATTTTAATCCATTAAAGTCGTAAGTCCCCACCTCACAGAAAACAGTGCATCTACGTTACAAAGATTAGTCGGTAAATGCTGTGTATTGTTAGAGTTATACGAAACACATAAATATTTGGGCATCGTGCAGAGTTTTGTAAATGTTCATGCAGATATAGTTCAGTGTGTATGTGGTCTATTAACAAAGTCTTTGTATTACAGCCTGTGAATATGGAGTTCTGGGAGGCAGTGACTCTTATGTTGTTCATCACTGAGGGTTGGCAGCAGTGCAGCAGTTTGAAGTCCCCTCAACAAAACAACCGGCCACACCTTGTGTTTATCATGGCAGATGATTTGGTAAAGTATCAGAATTCCATAGTCCGTGCTGACGAAATTTGTACAATTTTTCTTAAGTGTATGGTGATATAGACCTAAGTAATGCCAAATATTATTTTAATTTACATCTGAAGTACTTTAAGGAGTGTGTTCAGTACGTAAGGTTCCCTACGTCGTAAAGATTAAAACAAGAAGTCATTACAACTTTAAATGTATCTCATTTTCTTAATTGTAACGCCATGTTTCAGCCTAATCCCCGGATTTTTCCATCGCGGCTCGAATTTAAAAATTCAGTCGCTGCTGGAACCGAACATTTCATTTGCAACCGTTCAGAAGCAGCCAGTTTCAACTTGTCATTATTGTGAAATGTGCCGAGACGGGATCAATGCATCAATGTGTTCGGGGAATGTGTTGAAAAATAATAACACAGCGGAATAAATACGCTACATTTAACCTTTCAATTCTTATTTAACTTTTACGACCAGGGAACCTTACATACTACGTGTACTGAACACCCCACACATAATATGATGGTTAGAATACAAAAGAATAGAATACAGAAGGGAGAGCACCGAGTGACCCATGCACATCGACCTTGATCGTTCTGTTGTACTGACTGATCGTTCTGTTGTACTGTACTGATCATTCATTCAGCACTCCCGCGTCTTGAACAAAGTACAGTAATTTACTGACAGGGATGTCTTCACAAAGTCGCCTGGTTTCATAAATTGCCACCCAGGTGCCTGAATCTTAAAGCGGCCAAAGCCTCACAGTCACAAAGTATGTGGTGGACCGTTTCAGATGCCTGCTTGCATCTGTCACACTTGGCACTGTTTATCAGCCCACTTTAAATAAACGTCCTTTCATATGACAGGGTCCTGTTAGCAAATGTCATTATTCTTAGCTGGTTTCTGCTCACAGTGAGCAATTTCTCGCATTTTTTTCACAGAGGGTTTTCAGGAAAGCCCCTAACCTGCCTTTGTCTACGTACGTACTGCCAGTGCTCCTCGTGAGTCATGCTTGTCCAGTCCCTGATCACTCACCTGCCAATGTCTGCAGATATACCAAGTACGGTGAATGTGAGGCATTTCTTTGGCTAATTCACCAGCTATTTCATTTCCATCAATTCTCATGTGTCTTGGGACCCATACCAGCTGGATCCTGTAGCGCTCTGCCAGTTTCACCATGGATTGATGTTCTTCCCAGACTAATTTGGAATGTAACTGGAAGCTGCCAAGGGCCGTGATGGCTCTCTGACTGTCGGAAACAATACAGATGTACCTACCTCTGTAGTCCTTTTCCATATTCTCCATTATTCTAGCCTTAGCTGCATTTATTTAAGCCTGGAATGGTGAGGTGTGGAGTCCAGATTGAAGCTGTGCCCCCTTCTCGAGCATCAACTCCACACCCCAGCACCGGTGCCTTATAGGTCTTGGACCTGTGTACCAGACCAGGCCCCATTTGTTTGGGTTGAACCCGTTCTACAATTCAAAATTGTCAGGAAACTTAACCGTGAATGACTTGTGAAATGCTTATCTCGGAAGCTTCCCGTCAGATCCCATCTGTAGAAAGGGTTCTTGCTACATACCCCGAGATTTTTTGTATGACCAGAGTTGCTGGATTTAGGTCTCTACTTTTGGTTATATATTAGTCAGTAAATTACTGCCTGGGCCTCCGCCTCAATCATCGCATGAAGAGTAGGAAGTCCTAGGAGGACCTCCAATGCACGTGATCAGGTTGCCTTCATCGCACCTGTTATAGGCAGGCAGGCTAATGCATGTAACTTACTGAGCTATGTCTTGCCGACTGACCCTCGGCCTCAAAACCGTGGAGCCGTAGGTCAGTAAAGGTCCGATCACCATGGTATAGATCCAAAGCACCACCCTGGGTTTCAGACCACAGGTTTACCAAATGTGCCCTACAAATCCAAAAAGACCTGTGAAGCCCTATGCATCACATTTTTCAGTTGCGCCTTCCATGGCTATCCCTTGCCCATAATGAGTCCCAGCTATTTGACCTCGGTAGTCAGCTGCATTGTGTGTCCAAAAAGGGTTGGTTACTTTAGGCTCCTTAAATCTCTCTTCCTGGTAAATGGTAATTTCACAGTCTTTTGTGGATTGATAGACAGTTGAGTCCTATCACAGCACTATTGTACTGTACTCAAAGCCTCTTGTAGAAGCTCTGAGACGGTGTTCGGAAATTTAATGCTAATAAGGAGATCAATGTCACCTGCATCCCCTAGTGTATGACAGTCCCCTGAACTCGTCCACAACCAAGCTCCACAGTAGAGGTGCTAGAGCACTCCCCTGGCCACAGAAGCCTCCAGAGTTTCTCCTGTGAAGCTGGATGTGATTTTTTTTGCCACCCAGCATAGAGCCGATCCATCGACAGATTGTGTTTCCAAGTCCATGCCGTTTGACAGCCTTTCTTATGATGTACAATGAGGTGTTTTCAAAAGCTCCCTCGATATCTAGTAAAGCTCCAAGTATAACGTCTCTGTTTTCCAGTGCTGTCTCAATACTAGTCCCATGGTGCAGTGCAGTTTCAGGGGACTTTCATGGTTGGTAGGCAAATTGGTATCAATGTAGGGGACATAACCCCAAACTCTTGTCCCTGATATGCCTGTGCACCAATTTTACATCTTTTCAGTATGAAAGATCATAGATTATTAGGTCAATACGCCATAGCCTCGGTATAGTTGGCCTTCTTGGGTTGGGGGATAAGCATCATCTTAACCTGGCTCCAAGCTTTGATATATACCTTCCTGCTAGGCTAGCTAAAAAAATGTGACGTGGATGAGTCGCTAAGTGATCGACTCCTTGTTCCAGCAATGCAGGTACAATTCCATCAGTCCGTGCCACTCTAAGTGAAGTGAATGTGCTTATCGCTCGTCTTATTTTGTAATGATCAATGCTCCTTGTAAACAGTTCCTAGTCCTTCCTGTGAAGAGCATGTGCTCTCAGGTTTTGCTGTTGCTGCATCTTCAAGGTTATTTCTACTCCAGCAGACTCTGGAAAATGAACTCAGTTTAGTTCCCTCAGGGTCTCTTTTCCAGATTGTGTACATGGGCCATCAGGTAGTTTAATAGGTCCCACCCTGTTTTCCGACTGACTAGTCAGGATCCTCATGATTAACCCTCTCAGGAACATCCTCGATCCCCCGACAGTAGTCCTTCTTAAGAGGACTGTTTGACCATTATAATCTCTTTGTTATAACAGGTGAGAGCCGTCTTGTATGATTCCCAGTCACCCGTCCTTTTAGCTTGATTAAAAAGCGGCCTTCTTGAAGCTCTTGAGGCTCACCTCTTTTTTTCCAGCAAGGAATCTTCCTTGGCGAGACAGCCACCCTGGGAGGACAGTTTTGGTGATAGGACCTGAGGATGGCCTGTCGCAAAATACCAGCTCTATATCCCGCACCGTGTGCATAACTCTTGGTACAAACCCTAGACGCGCCTTTAGGTATTCGCGATAGGATTCCCAATTGGTTCTCTTGGGGCCGTTATATATGAGCCTGCTAACTTGCAGGTCACCAGCTTGAAGTAATGTGTATCTATGTTTAGACAACGAGATCTCATTAGATACATGCCAATTAATCATCAGGACCCCTACATTGTAAGTCCCTAGTGTCAAGTCTATAACCTACTTCCTATTGCTAGTTACAAAAGTAGGTTCTTTATCTTTATTAAGAATATTAAAGGTCAGCGCTAACCAAATATTCCATGAGACATTTTCCTCATGGACTGATGTCCGTGCTCCCCCATGCGTGGTATGCATTGGCATCACATCCAGCTACAATTCTCTAATACCAGAGTAGTCAACAGCTTCCTTTAACTCCTAGTAAACAAACAAATGTAAACTAAGTCTAAACACAACTTTATCTGTACCTAATCATCAGCAACATATTTCGGGTTTAACAGCTATCTTCAGGCTGAGCACGTATGCATAGTAGGAAACATGTATTACAATGCGATGAATGTTATGGACGAGATATCGTCTTACATCAAGATGGGGGTATTGTAAGATGAAATAAACGTTACAATGGGGGTTGAAGATTTTATAAAATTTTAATTACAACTTCAAAAATTAGAAGTAGTACTATAAAATGAAGGTGACCTAAATAAATGTTGAGATGTAGGCTAGCGGCAGAACTCTTAGGTAGTGGGCAGCGCGAGTATATTGCTCACCGCAGAGTCATTATGATGTACTTTGTAACACTATAATATTTGTCAATTTTGTAACGACGTAAAAGGCATATTATTATAACCGGGGTAAATGTATACGTATGTTAATGGTGGTACTTACGTTTGCAATGGTATATATATATATATATATATATATTTCGAAGTGGATGCACTAGTCACATTTAATTTCCAGTGTGTTATTTAAATATAATTATGTTACATATAACTTCTCAGCATAAGTCCACGTGATGTGTGATATTGGTTGATGTATGCCTGAAAGTTGTTCACTGTCTACTTGTAACGTGCGGTGTACTATAGATTATGGTTGACGCTGTTCACTGCTGTGCACTGTTGTTGTGACGTGCACTGTGTGAACGTCGGAAGCCTAATGAAGGGAGGAAGGGCATAGTTTGGGATCGGTGGAGGTAGGGGAGTAGTGAATAAGAATGTAGAATATATAAGGCATTAATCAGAAGGTAAGATTAAAGGTTTTCGTTCCTAAGGACAGTGTCGAAAATGATATTGGGAAAAATGGTATGCACACTTTTTGAGCGCTTGTGGGCACTTTTTAAAACGTACTCTGGGGAACGGGCTTGGAAAACTAGACGCGACAGGTTGCGAAGGCCTTACTATTTGAGTAGGGTTGATCATGTTCGGAAAATTACGGACAGGAAGCAAAGAACGGATATCGGGAAGTATGCCTTCGTAAATAGGACCATTAAAAACTGGAACCAACTACCTGCAGAAGCGTTAGGGACTTTCCCTTGTGAACCTACAATTTTTAGAAAGACAGTTAGGAAAGCAATTATAGGCGGGATGAAGCGAAAAAAATAGACTGTGACGAAAATCGTCTAAGAGTGCAGTGAAGTGAAGTGAGGTGAAATGGAGCGGTAGGAAATTTAAATGGGGTTAAGCCAAATGAGAGGGTAGTGTAATGAAGTTTAGATGGGTAAAGTTTAAATGGGAAGAAGTGAAGTGTCGACAAGTGTAATGAAGCGGAGTGAAGTGTAGTGAAGTGGAGTGAAGGTCTTAGGAACAGGTTGTCTATCAATATTAGAAGATATACAGACCATACAAAGTTTTACTGCTTCTTTCATATTCCTTTGATTCTGTTGTGTATCATTGTATATATGGTTGTATGTTTTGTATGCTTCTATTTAATTTTGTAATATTATGTATTTTTATTGTTATGTTTCTGTATTCTTATTATTATGTATGTTCTGTTCTAGGTATTGTGTTTCATTGTGTTGTTCTGTGTATTATTTATGTGTAAATGTGTGCTGTACTACTGCCACCAGCTGTCAACCCAATTGCAGTTATCAAATATATCATCATCATGTTTGTTGTTTAATTGGTTGTCAGATGAGGCTTCTTTATGTATATAAAATCTTCCCATAGTATTGAGATGTGCACCGTTTTCTGAAAGTATAACTCTTGCATGATACCCTCCATAAGCCCAAACATATGGACTGTGGAAATAACCTTAAATAAATGGCTTTATGTTGAAAATCACAAGGCCCATGTGATCAAAAAAAATTGTCTGGGATCTGTGGGTGTGCGGCCAGCACTAGCTAAATGATACTTTGTGTAAACTATAATCTAGGTGCCACCTCGTTTTGACCATGGGTGCTACAGCCTCATCAGAAGCAGAATCTGTGATCATAAATGAGAACAGGATTTTTGGATATTTCTTCTTCATTTGATACTGGCCCTGTTACATGCTTGTGGTTCTGAAAACAGAAGTGGAAATGTGTAATCCACTACAGTACAATATTTTACATATATATAACCAACTCCTGGACCACACTCATTCTTGACAGGCTAATAGGTTCTTAGGTAGTGAAAGAATTTCCCTCACTTTGTGGAACCTGAAGGTTCGTTATTTTCAAAGCAGCATGCCACTGCTCTGTATCCTGATGCACATTAGTGCAGTTCACACTGTCCAATCACATTTAGATCAATTGTATTACTATCCCCCCAGCTACACCTTGTTATACTGAGCAGTCTCTTTCCTCCAGGTTTTCCCACCAAAACTCTGTATGCAGTCACAGATGTATTCTTTGTTATTTTGAACAGTTAATTAGTTTTAATGTATATTTGTTGAAGTTACAAATCCACTGCTTTAAAGCTAATGACATATATGTCACACTGCATAGTCAGAAATTATTGCTCCTTATTTTTGCATTCGATTATACGCGTATATTCATCACTTCAAAAAACGTTTCAAACAAGCCCTAGAACCTAATAAGAACTCTCATTTTATTTTGGATTACTAGGTTTATGGACTGACTGCAGAATTTTAGGTAAAAAACCTGACAGAATAAACTACTTCAGAGACCTAGGCATACATGGGAGGATTGATATTATAGGGCATCTTAAAGAAATACAGTGCAATATGTGAACAGTATTCACTGGCTAAGGACAGTCCAGTGGCAGCCTCGTAAACACAGCATCAGACCTTCGTGTTCCACAAAAGCTAATAAACTTCTTCGCTAGTTGTGTGACTACCAGCTTTTCAAGTTATTATAAAGTTAACTGATGGATAATATTTATTCTCTCTGTTTGTGCAGGGTTGGAATGATGTTGGTTTCCATGGCTCAAACCAGATTCCAACACCAAACATTGATGCCCTGGCATACAGTGGTGTAATTCTGAACCAGTATTATGTCACTGCCATCTGTACACCATCACGCAGTGCACTTATGACTGGAAAACACCCCATACACACTGGTAAGGAAACATGTTTAATGTTCAGAGTGGTTAATTTATTACACTCACATATGAGGCAAGAGCTTGGAATAGGGACAGGTGGCACGCACTTGTGAATGCGGTAATAAACCTTCAGGTTCCATAAAATGTGGGGAATTTCTCAACTAGCTGAAAAACGAAGAGCATCTCAAGATTGACTCTGCTCCATGGAGTAGGTGAGTAAGTAAATAAGTAAGTAAGTGGGTAAGTATGTAAGCAAGTAAGTAAGAAAGTAAGTGAGTAAGTAACTAAGTAAGTAAATGTATATGTAAGTGAGTGAGGGAATAAGTTAGTGAGTCAGTAAAGTAAGTAAGTAAAGTAAGTAATTAAGTAAGTTGGTGAGTAAGTAAGTGTGTGAGGGAGTAAATGAGTGAATGAATGAGTAAGTGAGTAGGTGAGTAAGTGAGTGAGTGAGTGAGTGAGTAAGTAAGTAAGTAAGTAAGTAAGTAGGTATGTGCCAAGGAAGGGAAGGGGGAAGCAATGTGCTTTCTCACTAAGAATTAATCTGTGGGCTATAATTTTTACAGCTTAAGATTTTCACAAAAACGTTACCTTTCAAAATACTGCAAATTTTTTAAAGAAAGTAAGTAATTAAACTCAAAACAACAAACCAATACAGTAATGTATATCTTTGTACAAATTTCATAAGATTTTACTGTACTGTCTCATGAAAAAGGTGCAGTGAGGAATTTACACAGCATTATAAAAACTGCCAATTACTCTTCTTCTTCTTTTTGTTAACATTCTTGTACTCACATCATCTATCATGGGAAAACATAGTAAAATGAAATATCCTGTGCATCTCATATCGTACAAAAGCATAGCAGGCTTGTACAGGGGACAATTAAAACAACAAAATGAATAACAAAGAGACTGCAACTCAAAGACAAATACACTTTTGCGAAATACGAATCTCTTACAAACGAATGGTTAATGCAAACAAAGGCTTTATGAGGGAAAATGTGGAGTTACATGTACTTAACACACCATCTTAAAAGAAAACTAACCCTCGTTACATTAATTACAATCTGAGCAAAAAGCTGGTTTGCACAACATAAAGAAAAAGGGCATTTTGGTTCTGACTGTTACAAATATCAGAGAGCAGTGATATCTCATTAACATTTTTTATGATCTGCATTATCCACAGCAACAAAGCTGTACAAATTTTCAAATAATGAATATAGGTTCTTTTTGGCTTAAGAAATGACAGGTTGTACTTTGACAAAAGAGAGAGAGAGAGAAATATAGGAGCGCCATTGCATCTGGGCAATGTTGCACAAAGAAGTTATGTATTTTGGTAATCAACAACTGAGGCTCAAAGTACTGCTCTTTGGTTGATTTAAGACAGTAATGAGACCATACCCTAGGGAAGCTTTGGAAGTATGTGGTTTAAACTTTTGTACTGTTTCCACAGGTGCATTATTGGCTGCTCCTTCCTGGCCCCACCTGTCACTCTCTACAAATATACCTACCTCCTTTAAGGTCCATATTACACTATGAAAGATCAGTGACAAAGATCTTTGATAAAAGGTAGTTTATAAAACTTGTTATGGCATAATGAAGCACCGTTTATGAACATTTGTTTGATAAAATTTCTTTGAAAATATATAACTTCATGCTCATATATTTGATAAAATTTGTGCATATTGGAAAGAAAATGTCAGAAGGCAAGTCCACATGGTTGGTTATAACAACAAATTTATCATTAAATTTGAATCGTATGAAATATTGTATAACATGAAACATAAAGACTACCCCCCCCCCCAAAAAAAAAAAAAAATAAATGTTTATAATAAAATATAAAAAAATTATAAAAAGATTCAAAAAAAAATTACTGAAGTGTAAAAAAAAAAAAAAATGAAGGGATTATGAAACAA
>Ga0136643_10013350_pt1 | contig 12281 bp, 7 predicted proteins | sample TergutLab28metaG_FD_96883 | JGI IMG/M metagenome (GOLD analysis project Ga0136643, IMG submission 96883) | Labiotermes labralis P1 segment gut microbial communities from Petit-Saut dam, French Guiana - Lab288 P1 (version 3) (version 3) | ecosystem: Host-associated > Arthropoda: Insects >...
ACTGCTAGCGTCCGTTATCAGCTCCTAACCGTTTCGGCGTTTAAATCTCTCCCCTCCTACCTATCACCAACGGTCCCGAATATACGTTAACAGATTAACCTACAACGCATGGCCATGAACCGTCCGTAACTGACGCCAGCAATCCTAATAAACAAATATATCAATAATGTTCGGCTACACAGAGCAGAATTAACATCACTCTAGGCAGAAGTCCTACAATTTCCGACAAGTGTATGGGGCAATCGCACAATCCTTCAATCAAACGGCACGCCGCACTTGTTCCGCGATCGTCCACGCTGTGTCACAACTCCCACGCACTCCCACATACCATCCACCTTTAACCTTTTACACATACTGCCATCCAGCCAGCAGCTGCATATGGCAGAGCTCAACTCAAAATGCACAAAGAATTTAGATTACCCAGTAATACGCCGCCGCTGCAACAACACGAAGAGATTATTGCTCCAGACTTCAGAATCGATAGAAATTAGAATCGAAGCCAGCTAATGTAAATACGACTCGCTTTTATGAGTACAACACAGTTTCAAGCACTGAAACTGTAGGAGGTGTAATGATGTGTGATAGAAACTTACTAATATTCCGAAGCAGTGTTTAATTACCGTCGACACAACTATTTATTGGCACTGTTAACAGACCATCAAATTACACAGCAACATACTTCGACAAAGATTTGGTTATCTTCAGGCAATTTGACTGCATAAAAATAAATTACAATTGTATTCTAACAGCACATAACATGCAACTGTAATTTAATTTACGTAGTGAAAATGCCTGAAGATGACCAAATCTTAATCGAAGTATGATGCTCTGATAGCAGTAACATAGTTGTGCTGATGGTAATTAAATGCTACTTTGAAATCCTACATAACACAACGGGATGTCCAGCATAAAAATGTATTGATATTTGCTAATTTAAAGAGATAAGGAACCTAGCCGTGGCTCACTTTAAGGCATACTAAATTAAATATGTCAGTAGGGACAGGAGAAAACCACGAAACAGGGGTCGACCTGTTGCCCACATTCAAAATGGGTACATATGGAATGGTAGTCAGGCGTAGAAGTGAATTATCGCCGGTTGACAGCTAGTGATACACATCTTTATTACAAGGTAGCATGATAATGTAGCTGGCCTTGGGCAAGTTGGTACTGGTTTTGCAAATGCCATACAGACAAAAACCTCTGAACGGAATTACTTAGAAATACGGGCCACTGCAGCAAAATGCACAGTTGAAAATCCGATATAATTATGAGATCCATGGTTTATATGACACAATGAGGTAACATAAATTAAGCTCAGAAGACTATAATGGGTGGACTCAGCAGGAGGGATACTTCTAGAACATCAAGGGAAATCTTAAAAGGAAAAATATATGGAAGTCAAACCGTAGAGAACCCAAAAGGGCAGATACACAAACGACTTTACCAGAGATGCAAGAACACTGCTATGGATGGCAGGATGGAAAAGACAGGCATTACACCCGAATACCTGGGGTGGGGGAGGGGGAACAAAAACTGAGGAGGTCAGGGCCCGAAATTTAGTTGTCATGCCACAGGATTTGTACGTATTATTATTATTATTATAAGTAGTAGTAGTAGTAGTAGTACCAGTAGTGTTAGCAGCAGCAGTAGAAGTAGTATAATGACGACAATCTACAAAAACCTGCGAATACCCCACCATGGTGACGGACTCCCTCCTGTGTCAATATCGGCTATAACAATTTCAGCGAAGGTTATAACATGAAGCCATACGTTCAAAACGGGTTCTGCGAATACCTATAAACGCATACCTTAAACGGTCCGATTTCAATATATGAGGGGTGAATTTGGTACACATTCATTATGTTTTCAGTAAGACGTTCACCAGCCGTGAAGCATTCGTGAGGGGCCGAAAAAAAAAACTTCAGCACCTCCTGTAACATGTGGTGAGCCGAGCCAAGAAAACAAAACGTCGATGCAGATTTGGTGTACCTGCTAATCGCAGTCCGGCGGCCTGCTGTCAGGGACGGTTTCATATTAAATGAGACATATATAGGGGCGTCACTCAACACCCAGACCGTCTCGCGTGACGGCAGACAATGCAGCGATCGCTACTATTGCAATATATGGCGAGTTGGGATGCACGTGTTTTAGGTCCATGAATTGCAGATATTAGGTTCCTACTCATCATATTTAAAACAAGTGCTGAGAATGATTTACAGTGTGAACTGTTTCACTGTCTTCCTGAAGACAGAAACACGAGGGGGTGCTGATAAGTCCTTAGCCCGACCAGGAAGGAATCAAGCTACAGTGACCAAATTCGGGATTTATTCAACATACTCCCCACGAAGCTCAGTGCACTACTTGACCCGTTGCTCTAACTTTTGCAAGCCACTCAAAAAAATTTTCAGAAATTTGTCCGTCCAACCAGGTCTCCGCGGCAGCAATGACTTTCGCGTCGGACGGAAAATGGCGAACTTTCAATTTTTTTTTTTAGTCCAGGGAACAGCTGGTAGTCCGATGGGACCAGATCCGGAGAATAAGGTTGGTGATCACGACAATGGAATTCCAGGTAGGGCAGTTTCTTTTGAGTTGCAAGTGCCCGGTGAGCCGGGGCATTGTCGTGCAAGAACAAGAACCCCTTGGTGACCTTCCGCGGCCTGCGTTTTTCCTTCAAAATGTTCTTCAATTGCACCAGTAGAGATTAATAACACTCCGCGTTGATAGTTTGGCCATTTGGAAGATAATCAATGAGGAGGATGCCGTCTTGATCCCAAAAAAATCGAGGCGAGAGCTTTTTCAGCGGATTTTTGCATTCGGAATTTTTTGGGGCGGGGTGAGCCGCTATGCCGCCACTCCATTGAGTGTTGCTTTGTCTCCGTGTCATAGTGATATAACCAGGTTTCGTCCATGGTCACCAGTCGCGACAGGAAATCATTTGGATCGCGCCGAAAAGTTCCAAATGTTGCTCAGACTACTTACTGGCACCGTTGACGTTTTTGATCCGCGTTCAGGCATTTCGGGACCCACATGGCGGAGAGCTTCCGCATGTCCAAATCTTCATGAATTATGGACCCAACCCACTCATGTGAGATGCCCAGTTGCTCAGCTATTGATTTAGCCGAAATCCGGCGGTCTTCCAAGATTAGTTCGTGAATGTGATCAATAATATCAGGGGTGGTCACTGTTTTGCGTCGTCCAGGACGAGGCGCAACACATGTGGAAAAATCACCACGTTTAAATTGGGCCACCCAGTTTTTGACGGTGGCATAAAATGGTGCATGTTCCACTAATGTTTCTGTCAGAATTGCGTGAATTTCCTCCAGCGCCTTGCCTTGCAGGAAAAAAAAAACTTGATGATAGCTCACGTCTCCATGTTGTTGAAATCGCGCGCGTCGCCTGACATGCTTCCTTTCAGCCTCTGTAACAAGAAAATACTTGCAATTCGGCACGTGAACAGGCCCCGCTTTCCAACGACACTATCGATTCCGTCCTACGACAACGGGAAGTAGGTCAGGCTAAGGACTTACCAGCACCCTCTCGTGTGTGTGTGTGTACACACACACACACACACATACACATGTTCTCTCGCAATCAGAGAGTTTTCAAAAAGCTGCTGCCATAATGCCGCATAACAGTGTGAACCTATGGCCTCTGAAAAAAATGTCCCTAGTAACCCTTGCTGCACTGATACCAAACTCACGCACCAACCTTAACATCACATAATGGCACTCCGTAGATCAACAGAAAATTCTAAGCACACCAGGTACCGCTTAGTCTGAGCGTTCAATGTACCGCATACATGAAGCCACAAGCTTCAACCCTACACATAACTTTGTGGGTTCGATTTACACAGCATATACTCCTCGAAGGTATCAATTCATAAAACCAGTTCTGCTTCACAATCTACGTCGTAGATTTTGTGGATTGTATCTCTGGTACACTTCGCGACGAAGAAGCAGACACGTCCGTATGCTGTGCAATCCGCTGAAGATTTTTTTTTTGGCGATATCTCCAATCTAGCAACGACCTCGTTCAGCTTTCCTCAGCATGTCTTCTTCGTGTCCTCTTACCGCCTAAAACGAAATATGCTCAATGTCTTTTCACTCATTTCTAAACTGTCTTACAGAGCACAACAACCTCACCCGGAAATTTTAATCGAATATCAAGACACTCTGTGTGGGAAGAGTATTTTAGTGTATGGGTGATAAAGAAATCCGCACTATGAATACAGACGACTAGTAGGGGACTCACGAACTCTCCGAAGAGCTATGTGGGAATGAGGTGGTAAGTGGCCCTGGTGTGCAGCAGAAGCGAACCGACGACAAGTACACAGCGACAGGGGTTATTCTAAATTGAAGAGGCGTGATTTCATGTCCTTTCGCATTTTGATACAGCTGTTATCATTCTTTTGATTGACAATATACTCGCCAGATTTTTATAATTAATCATATATCTGATTTAGTACTCTAGGGCAGTTAATTTTTGGAAAGACGCTGTCCTACTAACATTGACATTTCCACCGTATGTTAAGTTAATGAATAACGCTATGTACTGAGAACTACGCGTATTTATGAAGGGTGCTTTTGTGCAGTAGCTACTACGGAGGCTAGCAAGAGTAAAAAATAATTATAAAAGTAGCAGTGTCTCTGTGATTAACTTGGGATCACACCATGCAGTCATATGGGGGGATGACTGTACAGCTCCAAGAATTAACCCTCGCACCAGATGGAGGCGAGTGATCACTTCCAAGCCCCAGACCGCTGTATTAGGCTCCACAGCCGATACGGACTCTTTGGAGAAGAGTAACATCCGTTGCCCCGGCCGCGAATTGAAACATATTCCTCCAACGTCCAGACTCTACTTGTACAACTTACCACCCATATAACTTATTCGCAAACTTCTGCTCATACTGGACCGATAAAAAAAAAACAAAATTTAATTAGCTTGCAACTTTTCGTACGGCCTACAGCCCAACGCCCCACCGGCCAAACTTAATCAAAGTCTGCCAGAAGTTTGAGAAATGAAATACACGGAAGGAGGGTCATTATCTCCCCATCATGTGTTCGCAATTATTCACACTGTACGCAGACCGCACACTAAAAGAGTGAGCTTCAGGTAGTGCACTAAGATGTCTACGCTACGAGAAGCACGCCTCAGTCTCTTCCAGTGGTCATGTCGGGAACCAGTCACCCAAAGACATAGCGTCTCATCCAAAGAGACCTTAATCCTCAGCTACACCACTGTAAGAACCTAAAATCTCACAAACATAAAGAGCTTTTTCTATCATATTTTGTTTTGGGTTTGCCATGAAATTTATGACACAAATCTACTAATAATTCACATTTTTTATAGGCTTCGAGGCGGAAACCTTGTGTCATGCTGTCTTCCGTTATGTCAAGGACGCCAAAAGTTACTTCAGTGTTCATATAAAGTCGCGTATGAAAGAACTTCTCTCTTTTTGTCCATGACTTACTGAAATGCGACATCGTTATTCTTTTTTCTTCTTCTTCTTCTTCTTCTTCTTCTTCTTCTTCTCAGTATTTCATTCACTGAACAGAACCAAAATCAAGACTCGATGAAAAGTGGAGAAATGCACATGGAAGAAACTTGAAAGTGTTGTAACTATAAACTACAGAAAACAAGTCAATGCACTTGGTTCCTCGTTTAATCGACAATGCTGAAGCAGCAGAAACTTCCTGGGCTTCACATGAATTCTACGTTTGTGATGTGCATGCCACGAGTGGCCCACGATTTGCTAATGTGTGGAATCCAAATCAAATTCCGGAACCTTAAGTTATTATGCACGGTATTACGGTAATCTTCGTAACATGCATCTCGAGTCACACGAAATATATCCTCTACAGAGCCTAACATGAAGGAAACGCCTATATTATTTCTACTTCGGCGTATTGTACAAATCCAAATTTTAACTTAGTTGATTAGGCTATTAGCAAAGCCGGTGGCAGTGCAGTCTAAAGGCGTGGGTCAGAGGGTGCTTGATTGCTGGGATCGCAGGTTTGAATGCGCTAAGGGCACTGATTTTCGTCTCTTGTGTTGTGTAGTGCAGGTAGTGGCCTCTGCGATGGGCTGGTCACTCGTTCAGAAAAGCCCTACTGGGTGAGCATGCGTGTCTAATTGTGTGTGACCTACAGACCTCAACAATACGGTAGCCGAAGCCAGATTTGGCCTGCAGCGCCAAAGATAAAAACAGAGCAGGAAAGATCAGACAGATTCAGATCAACTGCGATGTTACGTCGTGTCAACCGCCGAACAGTTTAATACGTTTCGGACAGCAGTGCCTCCGAAACATCGGTGTATTTACTATTCTACGTGGTGTAATTAAGAGAAAACTGGAATCACCAACAACAATGCTGGGAGAACCTCAAGCCTCGCAGGGTTCATATATTATGGAATGAGAGCAACAAACAAAAAATCACACTCGAAGATATTACGCCTGGGGAATGCTTGATACCATCCAGCTTAAAATACTTGTTACTTTCACGTCCTCTACAAAAAAAAAGGGGGGGGGGATGAAGTCTAAAATAAACGAACCATGATGTTACCTCCTATTTCATACGAATGTAAAATCTGGAGTCTTAGAATCATTTCGGACCCGCGTGTAGGAGTTTACGAGAACACGGCGCAGAGGGTAACAATACATACTTGGACGTAAGACAGGGGGATAACACGACGCCGAGAAAAAATACATAACAAAGGCTTCATACATTGTGCTCCTCACCACTAAGACTTATCAAATCGAGGAAAACGGGGTGGGCAGGGCATGGTGGAAACGAGAAACGCAGAAAACATTTTACTGGCAACGACCAGAATAAGGTGGCCACTTGCGACAATTACACCTAAGCGTGGATGGAACGGCAATATTAAGAGAAAGGAATTATAAAGAAATGCGGCATAGGTTTGTGGACTGAATTTAATCTAATTCAAGAAAATATTCGGTACCCGGCCTGCCGTACTTTCGTAAAAGACAAGGAATTCCTTTATCAACCAGACACATTTGGGAAGAAAGGCTGAGCCACAGGTAGTACAGAACTGCAAGTAAATCATGTAAAACTGTCCTGTAGCTACATTTAACAATACGGTGTAAATCGCAATATAAATGAACCGTCGAATAAGGTACGACAGCATATCGACTGTTGGGTTAAAAAAAAGTAGGTTGGGGACAATTTGACCGACATTAAATAATGTCCCAGAGCATGCTTTAATCAAACGACATTACAGCCGGATACCACACACGCGGTGGCGCAATTGGTTGAGGCACTGCGCCACAAGCCGGAGGTCGCGGGTTCGATTCCCGATGGGGTTACTGGAATTTTTCAATTACATAATCCTTCCGACCGCACTGTGGCCCTGGGGCCGACTCAGCCTCTAACAGAAATGATTACCAGGAATGTTTCCTGGGCAGTAAAAGCGGCCGGTGTGTAGGGCTGACCTTACCGCCTGCATGTGCCAACTGTCTTGAAATCTGGGCGCCTCAACCTCCTGGAACCTTCCGGACCTGTACAGGGATTACTTTTTACTATTAATTTGGAACTTGCAGAACAAGGGTTGGAGGGTGAGCAGTGGATTTATCAGCTTAGAAAGGAGTCCAATGACTAGCTATGCAAGCACGGTAAGGAGTCTTCGGTTTCGACAGAAGGGCCAAAACTTAGACAGTGGAGCGACCCAAGGATAACTCCAAGGAGTATATGTCTAATTCAGTAATTGGAATGTGTAATCTAAACCTGACTGTAGTTTTATTACAAGTAACCAAAGTCGATTTTCAGAAAGCAAGTACAAATGAGAAGCTAGTATTAAGGTCACTCGATCCGATTCAGGGTGAACTCTGGAACTCGTAACGTCACAGCCCAATTTCGTTCGAACTGGATAATTTTCTTGGCCCCGGAAGAACAAAATTGTATAAAGTTTCACTGTTTCCCGGTGCCCTGCTCGAAAACTTTTAATTACTCTTCCCTAGCCAGGTGAGGTCAGGATAGGCATGTGGTACCCCATAATCTCCAAACCAAGCAGGTGTAATCAGCCGTTTCTTAGCGAGCAGAAGTTCTGCGTCTCCAGCTGTCAGTGCCACTGCAAGTATAGACAACTACTACCACCATAAGGCTGTTGGGCTGTTGTCCTTCACTATTCCAGGGACGACCAAACTTCCCAACATCGTTCAACACCCGAACGGTGGGCATGTAGGTCTAACATCAAGGGCCACGGGGTAGTGGTAACATGGTCTTCATAATGAACAATGAAAGGATACTTGACACATCGACAACGCAATCCAATTCTAAACTGCCTAAGCTTCAACATAAGCATACGGGGGTCACATAAGGCTGTCAGTAAAAATGTACAAAAAGCGAGCAAACCCTGAATGCAACAAGACAGAAACAAAAACCTCTCTCATCTGGAAGCTCTTGCCTGTGGTAAGTACGGGACTTGTCTCCAATACTAGGCATGACTTGAACAATCATGTCATCTATTGTTGCAAGAAGTTCAGCCTTTCTTTTCTTTTCAGAAAAATCTCTCTCCTCTCTTTTAGGTAACGGAGTTCTTGGTGGGAACCCAAAGGGCTTCCAAATGCAAATCAACGACAGTCTGCGTTCTGCTATATGACGGAGTCAGCTGAGGATATGATTCGGCGTTTGTCGTGCCATTACGCCGGTTTACAAGAACTCTGCAGAACTGGAACAAGGGAAGAAGCGTTTCTTCTGTTTTGTCTGTGAACTGTAAATCCTGTAGATTACCTAAATGAAAATTACAATTGTCTTTCGGGATTTTCTGAAATCAAGATATTACATTACATTTTCGCTTCTGTACACTAAAAACAATGTTTGGAAGGTACAAACTTTACTTTCCACGTTATATGCACACGCATTACGAAAACTCGATTTTCACACTTTGTGGCCTTACCACACAAAGGCACGACCACCCGTCAATGACCATACTCTTACCAACTTCGAACCGTTTAGTCATTTAAGAACCCGTCTATTTAAGCTCGACAGGAAACCCGTATGTACTACCCCAATCCCGAGCACATATTTTCCAAATACGTTTTTAATAATTTTGTATCCCTCATCCGCCAAATCCTCATTTGTGACCCAAAACTATAACAATGACTCGGGATATTTGCCAGTATAGTAGGTTACGTGTTAAATGACTGGGACTGAACCCCCTATATGGACAGATTCTTCCCATTAACGCGCCCAGACTGTGGGACCCATACAGCTTACAGAATGGCTGCCGGAATCTCTTCCCTTAACGGTTCAGCAGCTGGGGCGTGTAGCTGATCACTCATCTTCCAGCGATGACGTTACGAACGCATGCAGCTATTCCCTACTCACACCTCTTCGTCTCGTGGTACTTGACTATTCATCGCAGCAACAACTCATAAGTCCGGCCTGCTCCACCAGTACCGTGAGTGGCTACTAATTTGACCAACCGAGTTCGATTACTGGTACGCACATGAATTCTTCTGTTTGCCACCACATCCGAACGGCTTATGAGGCCCAGTGAGCCCTCCAGAGGGTACGGCAGATTCTCTCTCTCCCTCTCTCTCTCTGCTAAAGTAACCGGAGTAAAACTGACCGCTCATCTCCATATACCGCCGAGATAAGAACGCGTGGAGTTAGCGCACATTTTTTTTATACGCTTCCTGTAGCGACACGTAACTAATGAAAGTGATAACTTATGCACACAACACACAAAGCCGCTGAAATAACACGGTGTAAGATTCACACACAAAAAAAAACACACACACACACACACACACACACACAAGCACCCCCACGTTAACATTCCAAAAAAACAAAACAATATTTCGTACAGTCAATATGACGTATTACAAAATCCCAAAACATCGCTTGTGGCTCTCACAATCATACGAGAACAGCTGTCAAATTAGAAGCTCTGCAGCCCTTCCACCTGGCTTCGTCCCCTGAAGTCTAAAACAAAGGAACATGTTGCAGCCTCACATGCAGACGGGGCGAGTCACCTTGATGTTTTCAACTCACCTATTTTGATGTGAACACCTGCACCAAGTTAACTTAATACTATTACCGTTCATATTTCGGCCTAAGGATGAGGCAAAAGGGGAGTGGAGAAGACTACATAACGAGAAACTTCATGATCTGTATTCCTCACCAAATATTATTCGGATATCAAATCAAGAAGAATGAGATGGGCGGTACATGTAGCTTGCATGAGGGAAGGGAGAGGTGCATACGGTGCTTTGGTAGGGAAGCCTCAGAGGAAGACCACTTGGGATACAGAGAGGTAGATGGGATGATACTATAAAGGATCTTCAAGAAATGGGATGAGGAATATGGGCTATATTAATCTGGCTCAGCTCTTGTGAATGCGGTAATACACCTAGGGGGTTCCACAAAATGCGGGTAATTTCTTGACTAGCTAAGGACATGTAAGTTTCTCAAGAAGGTCTCTACTCCACAGAGTTCAGTTCTTTGCTAGTGGGATTCGAAATGCATCAATCAAGCAATCTTTATTTCTGTTTATCCCACCTCATAACCTGATATTCTTCCCACAACTTCCCACATCACAGATATGGGAATACCGTGAAATCTTGGTATTATTACAGCAGAGATTATGAAAATGGTTAAAACAAATTAAATATATTCTCAGGCGACGTAATGTTAGGCAACAGAAACAGTGTCAATCCAACGACACAAAACTGGCGGAGACATGCACTAAGCACAATTCACGTTCGTGGCTAGGCCAATCTATTCCTGCGCACGAAGCACACAGCTGGATTGCGGAAATGGTACCTTGTAAAATGTACTAGAGGTAAGCTTATGCTAACAGGCTTGGACGTCCTGAATTAGTCCTCTATATTCATACCAACAGCCGTTTGCTACTGGCGGTAGAACACATCCGATAATTAGCCTTACGGGATGAAAACTGGTTGGATGGATGTCTGAGTACTCAAACCGAAAGGTTGTCATCGCAGAGACAGAAGACCTCCATGATCCTGAGGATCAATTTGACTGAAGGCTTTGGTGATCGGGAGGGGGAATAAAAGTCGTACCCCTTTTTGAACTATGTATACTGTAGGCACTTTACCTACACAACTAATAAATATCACACAACCTCAGTCAAGGTACCCAATTAGTGACAGATACTAATCACTGTATCTACTAGGCCGCCTTGATAGGAGCAGCCTCGACTGGCGTGGCCAGCTTCGTCGCCATTAGTTAAGACCATGGCTGATTTCGCAAAAATGCAAGTTCTTGCAAGTATCACACGTATAAAATAAAAGTTCCCAATTTTCCCGCATCGTTCGCAGGAAAATAAGTAAAATATAAAGTAACCTCATTTTTTAAGTTTTGAAAAAATAACGATATAGCTGAATTCCGTTTTATTTGTCTATGTCCCAACCAAGCATCTGAATACATTTGGTTCTACAGTCAACATGTTTGCTGGTCACATCAGAATAACACATTTAAGTTGTACCTTAAACAATTCTTGCATTGCTTCTGTCTGTGTCGGGTACTCTTTTCAGTCTGTCAAGTGTCACTTAGAAAGCTAAGGTCGAACTGATGATAAGTCTGCGACAATGACTTGGCTGCTCGGGCCAGTCACAGTCCTCAAGTACAGCTGCAAGCGAGTACACGAAATTCGCGAAATGACTCTTAACTGGAAAGACCAATGAAGTGAAAAACATTTCCGAGTAATACTTTGTACAACATAAATTCCACACGGGAATGTCTTAGTACCTACCTATGCCTTGGCGGCTAAAAGCTGGCGTCCCACCACAAACTGATTCGATAGAACAATCGTCCATACAGAGAATGCCGACGATAATGTCATACGTCAAAGATCGCACAACGCAATACTAATGCTTCGAGTGTAACTTTGAGTCACATTATTTAAAAAAAGGGGGGAAGGGGGTCGCACATCATCAAGTACAACTGACGTGCGACTCTTGCCTTGAACTCCTATCCACAACATCGGCGGCCCTGAAAGCTATCGTCTCTCCTGCGTCGTTCTCACTTACTTACTCCATGGTGCAGAGTCCTTCTTGAGAAGCTAACTGGTTTGCAGCTAGTCAAGAAATTCCCCGCACTTCACGGAACCCAAAGGTTCATTACCGCACTCACAAGCGTCCGCCACCTGTCTCTATCCTGGGCCAGCCCAATCCTGTCCATATACCCACATCCCACCTCCTGGAGATCCATCCTAATGTTATCCACCCATCTACGCCTAGGTCTCCCCAGTGGTCTCTTTCCCTCCGGTTTCCCCACCAAGACCCTATACACCCCCCT
>Ga0136643_10013351_pt1 | contig 12281 bp, 7 predicted proteins | sample TergutLab28metaG_FD_96883 | JGI IMG/M metagenome (GOLD analysis project Ga0136643, IMG submission 96883) | Labiotermes labralis P1 segment gut microbial communities from Petit-Saut dam, French Guiana - Lab288 P1 (version 3) (version 3) | ecosystem: Host-associated > Arthropoda: Insects >...
GGAAGAATGATCTCCTGATGATGAGCTTCTAGAAAGCTCGAAACATGTAGAGAGTGAATGACGACTACCCATGAAAATAAAGGATAGTCTACAAGTGACATCGTGTTGGTTATTTTAAAGAGAGACATTTGAAAATCTTGCAAGTTCACCATAGAAATGTTGCAGCAAAGTTAGCAGTAGCACAGTGGCCAAAACTCTGATGCCTCTAACGGCGAGTCTTTAAGGCTTAAAGCCCGTAAAGGCGTATGGTAGCGTGATGATTGCTTGTGACTGTGTGGAGGGTCCTGTTCGCCTTTGCGTTTGGAACTTTCTTGGCCGAGCTTTTCATACGCCTCACTTCTTTGAAGATAATTCCAAGACAACACTTCCAAATGGTACGCGTCTACTTCCTTACCATCACTCACAGATAACTCTAGCATTTATGGTTGGCCACTATATGAAGTGTCTTTTGTATCATCCGCATTCACAGCAAAACTGCACGGTTATGGCAGCCCGGGAGAAAGCCTAAACTTTTAAACGAGCAGTCCACGAACAAGGACAATTTTTCTGGCATACTGCGCCATTTTAACTGAGCAACTGTTTACCAGCCGACATGGTGTAACATCCCAGAAGACTTGAATCGTCATCAACACCGCTGCCAGAACCTGAAATAATAAAAATAATTTTGAAATTTTTGTTTCATTTTTGTAGTTGGTCAACCTTGTAACACACTGCGATGAATGGTGCGGTGGTGGGCACTTTCCTGACCGGCAGACGCCCCCAAATGCTTCCTGTGCATTACTGTTCTGTGGTGTATATCGTCACACCAGCTGGGAAGGGGGACTTAGAGAACAGATAGCACTAATGCATCCTCCTGGATTATAATTAAAGTGCCTGTCCTAACAACGTCAGACAGGCTGGGCCTACTCGCAATGTCGAACATTCCTGACAGCAAATGATTCATCTAGCATAAGTGCTTGTCATTAATCCGTTCTTAAGGCGTTACTCTGAAAGTTTATTCTGTTTATGTTTAACCGCTTGTTGTATTCCATTCGGTATCAACCAGTGATTTGTGGCACATTGCTGAAATTGGATGACAATTATTCTTACTTCCATTTACTACTTCAAGTTCAGTAAGAAATATTTTCACTCACAGTCCTCAATTATCCTTCCTTTTATATATCTCACTCCCTTCTTTCTTTACCAAAACAATAAATATTTTTCGTGTGGCAGAGTTTCGGACAGTTGCTTTCAGATCATAATACACCAAATTACACGCTTTAGTGCATTTTTGTCATGTCAGGTACACTCAAATACGTTTCACTAATTAATGCCCATTTAATTTATTTTGGAGTGTGCACAAATATGTTAGGATAATGAACCTGAATTTTATGTCGCTGCGGACACTTAATGACCGGCTAAAATCGTTGGAAGACATCGGCTAATAAATTGACTGTGCTGTCTATAGGTTGTTTCTTTTATTTTTATTACACATGCGCTTGAAATTATGATTACCTTCTGCCGTGGGTGTACAGTATTACAGGAAGGCCAGATAGAGAATGACTTTACATCACTTGCAATGTCGTAACTAAAGCACCGACGCTGATTGTGACTGCATCGTGGAGGTTTGGGGCCGAAAGTGTAACATCTGTTTCCCACGCTGAAGCAGACTTTTGGAGACCACAAAAGTAAAAAGGCTAGGTGGACACGGTTGTGACGTAATGGTTGATAAGACAGGACACGGACTTGAATCAATAGGGAATGGGGACGTTAGTCCCACGATGTGATAAATGTATCATTTTTGGCGACTAATGCGTGTGGTAATAGTGGGATAATAGTGCGGTTAAATACGAAGTATCATTATTGGTGAAAATAAATGGCGTAAGGCATATGCACTATGAACTTATTTTGTGCCCGACCCTAGAGTAAAAACTTACTTGGAAATTTTTTTCTATTTTTAGATACTTAAATTCAGGTTCCAAATTTTCCTACGGCTGTTTCTGTTATAAATAGAATTTTTCCAAACGACCTGCTGTATTTGACACTTCTTCCGTACGTTCGGTGGTTTCCGTTTAACTATCCACCCCGTTATCATGTACACCGATTTTTAGAGGCTTTCATCATTGTCCCCTGCTTTAAATAGGCCACGCTCACTTCCGTCAAAGTACACCGACTAGTGCGCCGTCGATTGTGCTGTTTTCTGTAGTTCCTCCATATAAACACAGGGTAGTATTTTAAGCTAGGCTATTCTCAGTCCTGACACGTTATTTTTCCCACTTCTTACCTGCTTCTCCATATTTAACTGTGCACATTCTGTCTTTAAGTAAACTGTGTAGACGCCCCTCTCACTAAATGGACGGTGACCCAACAAACCAAATTGTGGAGCGCCTGCTCTTTGTGGCCAGCAACCTGCCTCATGCGCAAGTCAGAGAAGTTGCGGCAACTCAAGTGCTGTGTTTGTATGACAATAGGCCGGTATGGCAAGAAGTTTTTACCGTTTCTTCACCCATTATCAATACAAAAGAAATGCAAACCTTCTACTGAGTACTGGATGTGGGACGCGTCGTGTATTTCATCTAATTTCTTTTCGGTACTCGTGAACGTGGTGCAGTATTGAAAGCATAATTATATTATTTTGCGTTAAGAATTTATTTTATACTTTTCAGTACAAAAGAGGGGTTACCGTATATTTGTATAAATAGTTTTCACACCTGCAAGCTCATTGGAAAGAAAATGAAAGATTATAATGGCAGAGTAATAGTATTAGTGTAGGAGTTTGGGTAGTAAAATAGGAGAAGGAACATAACTTATGTATATGTTCGTACTCAACAGCCTCAAGTTAGAGGGCACGGAGTCATCCAACGAACAAATCACAAGTCAGTAAATAAATAACTACATAAATAACAACCAGTACACCTTGCAGTTGCGCAGCCATCATTATGTTAACACTGTTGCAGAGTAGCAGTAACGAAATGGAATGCTTCTAATGTCGACGGTGTGGCAGAATACATAATTTCTATTGAAGTACTACTGCTGTGTTTTAAGTCATTAACTATTCAAAAGGAGTTAATGGATGAAGTTTCAGAGCCTTTCTGGGTGTCACTGATTCAAACATGCTTTATCCTTTTTATGCGGCAATATACGCTATTTTTTGTATTTGAGCTAATGTGTGTTTTGTCTTGCCAAACTACCGGAATGTTGATGTTTGTTGGACCGTGCATCATTTTGATAACTGAAGAATAAAAACCAGCTAGATCCTACTTATTATTTTATTGTACTTCTTATAGGTTCAACATGTTTCGGGCATTACTAAGCAACCCGGACACTACTCCAGCCTAACCGCAACTAACCTCCAACCTATAGCAAACCAAGAACGAAACGACCAATGTGGTAATCAACATCATAGTCGCGAGCTCCTGATGATAGGCATAGTAGTGCCCGAAACATGTTGAACCTATAAGAAGTACAATAAAATAATAAGTGGCATCTAGTTGGTTTTTATTCTTCAGTTACCGGAATGTTGTCGCGCAGTGGGTTATTTTCACGGACGAGATGACACTGGGGTTGGTTTCCGAGTACGTACTTCGGTTCTTCTCACAAACTATCATCCTACAAATGATCCATAAAGCTACATATCCTGATGAAGGTAGTTTTGCTGTAATGTGATATTTGCGTTCTTGTGAGACCTGGCGATATACTAACAGCCTTCACCTATTTATGAATCGCATTATAGCCAATTCGCGTTAACGACCCCCCCCCCCCTGACAGCAGAAGTGATTGTTTGTGCGACAGACCAAACAGCCAGCACGGCTCTTAAGTTTGGTCCTGAACTATGACCGGCACGTGGTTTGATATAAAGAGTTAACTTAAGTGATGCTTCTTACATGACACGCATTGATATATGCCCCTCTGCAAAGAAATAACAGACAACATAAAAAATCAGGGACTTCTCTTGGTTGTATTGTATTCTATACGCCTTTGCTCTTTCATGTCTGTTCTTATCTTCATTTGGCTTTTTTTAGTACATTTGCCATGCACTTATTCTGGTAGTCAAGAGGGGCGGATCATCAAGTTTACTGTCTTCATAGCACGAAGGCCTTCTTGCTAACAGTCTGTAATGGTTGTATTTGGTGCTGTCAGACCGGGTTAATGTCTTCCTTTGGACATATAAGAAGTGTTTATGTAACCATGTCAGCATAATCACCGCGGAAGGGTGTAATTAACGTCCAGACATAGCGCAGGGCATTCAGTCGGGTCCATCTTTATGTTGTCACAACAGAGTGGGTTGTTGGAATAGACTTTTTAATTTCCATCTGTGCTCAAAGAATGCATTCAAGTATAATGAATTTCAAGATGCAAAGAGCTGCTACATATAATCAGTCTTTGAAATTTTATTTTAAACTGTCCAGCCAGGATTTCATCTTAATGTTCATTTCCTATTTCACAGGAAAATGCATAGCGCCCCTGTTATAAAGACCAAAAGTTTAATTCTGTTTTGGGCATAACAACCATACAGGGTCTGTTAATGAAGTCCTTGCACAATATTCAGTTTCTGAGTGTTAACGCTGAGCTAACTTTAGCCCAGTATTCACTGTGCCTTAAAGAGCTAATTACCTTGGATTTCTGAATTGAGTGTATTAATTGATTCTGATGATACATATCGTCAAAATCAGCTTCGCCCCTTCACTGATGCTTAGTATATGACCAGATATTCGTCTTCATTTCTCAAGCATTAGGTCGTCAGTTCTACCGAAATGCAGAATTGACTCTTACGAAATGTGAAACACGCAGACATATTGTGACACACCTGGGAATACGCATGTCCAAAGGATGTAGATAACAATACTGTACAATGTGGAAAAGCGCAGTTATAATCTGAATGGGATTCGAGTCCGTGATCCCAATAATGAAGCGGTTCATGAAGGCATGATTCTTAAATTGCATAGTTAACTGGCTGTAAATATCGAAGTTTGTCGTGGTTTTAAATTATCCTTGGTTTGAAACACTGAGGCGCCACGTTCTATCAACGTTTCTACCAATGAACACCCCCATTATCTAGCGAAAGAATCTTTAACCCTTATCCTGCTAACGTGGAGAATATGGTGAACTCCTAATAATGCCAGCAGACGGCAGATGGGATTTAACTCGGCGTTTAAAGTGTTAAATAAACTGTAAAATATTCATATGTGTAAACAGATAATAGTTTGTTGTGGTAGATTTCAAACATGTCGTTCTTGTTGAAAACCATTTATGGCTAGATGCAGTACAGTGGAATTAATTTTCTGCTGGTTTTTATGAGGAGGGAAACACCGAAAGAATAAGGAATGTGTGAATAACTGAGCGTGTTGTATGATACAACTTGACCAAGGCAGCAACTTTTACACTTAAAAATAATATTCGCTACGTCAGGTAAGCTTATTTTTCTCTGTGACTCACCACACGGCCGTAGAAAAACTCGCATATTAACAGTAATGGCTTAGTAGTGTCAGGTGTAAACCAGTCCTTCCACGTTTGCGTCAAATACAGTTGAAACATTTCTTAATGCAGCGGTAATTCCTGTGGGTCACTTGAACTCGCTGTATAACAGCACGATACTTCCTCTGAAATACACCACAAAAAAAGGGGGAGGCATCTTAATTATAAGTCTTCGGTCATGAATACGCGCCACGCTAAGAGCTGGTAGGGCTGCCTCTCAATTATTAGATACTTCTCACAATTAATCAAACCTTTGATTTATTCCTTGAAAACAAATTTTTTTTTGTGTATTTCGTGTTTGAATATATGGGGTTTTGTATTAACAAAATTATATTGTGTGCTTTAAAATCTGATCATCCTTGATTACTTTGTTACCGATAACATTCATCACCACCTGTTTTTGTGAATAACTTAATAATGAAGGCCGATGCCCCCTGTTAGCTAACATCATGGGTACAGAATAAGTTATTATTTTGTATCAAAAAGGTTACATCATTTAACATCTCTATACAGACTATGGGCTGAACAATGAACACGTGAACCATAGGACCTGGCAAGGTGGCTGGAGAAGTAATGTTTCCTTTTGTGTTCGAGAGGGTCCCTGTTCGAGTCTTGTCCAGGACGCAGAATTTCCGCCTCTAAACCTTTATAGACGAAACCGATAAAGAAACCGTTGTTTGAAAAAATTAAATCAGTATCTGTCTAAACACAAATAAATTCTGTTTATTATAGAGAACTACGTGATTTGACCTATCTCAGGTCATCCTTATGTTCAAAATCTGTCTTTGAAATAGTGAGGATGAAATATGCAGGCGGGTACACACCACATCGGGTTTAAAAATATAAAGAGGAAGACTTTAAAATGTACTAACTAATGTTTATTTCTTCCTCAGTGTGTTTTAAAGACCGATTGTGAACCTGAGATGACGACGACCTGAGATAGGCCAAAACGTGTAATTTTGTGTAATAAATAGAATGTACTCAATTAAAGAAAAACCAACTTGATGCACAATTTATCTTCAGTATATTTCGTCAAACATCTCTACATGTTTCGGGCGTATCTATAGCCCATCATCAGGAGGTACATCGTATGTATACAATAACTGGTACTTATTGCTCTTTTTTGATGACTGTCTGTTGTGGCTGGGTTCGAACCCAGCCACGAAAACAGACAGCCCTCTTTAAATGAATATATCGAGATGAACGGTCAACAAAACATAAAAAAATATTATTGAGGTGTGTACGGACAGATATTGATTAAATTTATGTGCTACTAACAACTTAACGCGATAACGTTTGTTAAAACTGTTACTTCATAAAGCATTCTCCACCGCACATGAAAATCAGCCCAAAAAATCAAGTACTCTTGTAGCGTGGATGTATGTCATGCGTGACGGCGCTGAAGTGATAATGATGTACACATATAAACAAAGGCGTGACATCTCAGTACTGTATTGGGTTAGAAGTGATGTGATATGAGAACTTTCTCTTGATGCACTGTTATAGTGGTTTAGCCTGATGCTAGCTTTGGAATAAACGCCGAAACAGGTAGCGATGTATTATAATGAAAGGAATTTATTTACCAATGAACCAGTTGTGTCAAGTGAATACTGTTTGAATTTAATTCAATTCAATTATTATTTGTGTGCTGACACAACAGCCACAAGGCCAGTTACACAGACAGCACAGGAATAGGAAGACACACAAATGCAAGCAACAAAGGAAAACACATAGAAAAGAGGCAATGAAAATCACATCTAAAATAAGAGCGTAAATAACATTACAATCGTTAAAAAAAAGTTCATTTCACAAATTTTTCTTTAAGTGTATAAATACTAGCGGTCCGTTCAATTCGGTTTGTGGGCGAAAGTCCATTTGCAAAGTAAACAATCGATTGAATAATGCACCAGTACACAGGTACTGCTCGTTAACCTGACAAAGGAATACAAGTAATAAGTCCAAGTTCATATCCATGCAATTGAAGATGGTTACTTGCTGAAACAACAGACCATTGGCCATATAATGAACACAATCATATACGTCAGCACTACTTATTTATTAAAACATAGGCTACATGTTTCGACCCACACATTAGGTCATCCTCAGGCCTGCGGCAGACTAAATCATTGGTGCTGTGTGTATATTGGGAGCCCAATATGCTGGACAGTCGTAACAATACATAAAATCTGGTAAGTATTTTTGGCTGGAAATGGAAATGGTTTTGTTAACAAAAATGTGAATAAGAAACAAGGCGTCGAGGTGCTGCCGCCTTAAGAGAAGAACAGATTAATTTATCATAGCCAAAGAATATTAGTAATAATAATTATATTTTGATCTTAGGGGGTAGGATGAATCTCCTTCATCTGACTGAGCCTCATCCCACCGACAGTTAGGTATAGGTAGAGGTTGCCTGCCAGTTACACAATGATAAATGTAGAAAGGCAATAATGCTAACTTCAATTTGCGTATTTGATATTTTTTTATATTTATTTATTTAACCGCAACTGGGTTGACACCCGGTGGCAGCATTACACGACACATTTACAAACAGACCATACATAAAATACATAGTGAGGGGAAACTGGGAAGTGCGGGCCGTGCCCCGTCTTGTCGAGTTATACCCTGGCATTTGCCTTACAACTGAGGGAAAAGCACGGAAAAAACCTCAGTTAGGGTAGTATTATTTTAACGTGAGCTAGATATCCATTTGAAAGTGGCAGAAACATTTCATTCATCGACGCATTCGATTTGCGGTGTTACAGACACATTTAAATAAAGACGGTGTATCACACGAACGTATTTTTAGGGTGCCGGAAGACTCGGTCGCTACAGCGATTAGGTTACGGGCTGGGCGACTGTTCATTCGTCGTTAGACTTCCGGCAGGGCAAGAGTTATTTCTTTTCAGCAAAGCTTTTGGACCTGCTGTGGGCACACCCAGACTCATATTCAGTATTTATCAGTTGTCTTTCCCCTGGGATAAAGTGACCGTAGGGGCGAAGTTGACAGCTTCATCTACACGGAGCCATACTTTCGTTCCCCACCTGTCCTCATGGTGTGATTGTTAATTAACTTTAAATTTACCTGTACGTTTGTTCGAACGTGGTTACTTTTCGACATAAGGTAATTTTTTTTAGAGGACGGGTGCAGTCATTCCAGACAGGAAACGAGCGAATCGGTAGAAGAGTGAAATATAAGTCGTTTCAAATTTGTATTTCTTTTGCGGTTGGGAGCGTGCGTTTATATTGCTTAGCTTCTGGGACTGTGCAGTTCAGTTGTACAGAAAAGTACTGCCTGAGCATGAGACTATAAAATGTGACTGAATTTGTTTTACGTTGCGCAGCAGCCCAAATCTGGCCTAGGCCGTCTCGTTGTTGAGGTTTCTAGATCACAATTAGACACACACACATACGCAGTATGACTCCTCTGAACGGGTGGTCAGCCCGTCTCAGAGGCCGCTACCTACACAACAAACAATGAGCACAAGAGACGAATATCCATGCCCTCAGAAGGATTCGAACGCCCCGATCGCAACAATGAAGCGGCTGCAGGCTGACACCTTAGACCGCACGGCAATCGAGATCGGTCTGTGCGCGAGCTACTTGGCCCAATTTCGTATCGGGTTATGTGACGGTAAATATGGGCGTATTGTGCTTGCTTCGCAGTTTTGTTTTTCTTTGGAAATATATATATATATTATGGGCGTAACAGCTCTTACTGGCCAGGACCTCCTCATTGTCGAGGCTTCACGATCAAACTCATACACGCCACACTCGGTAGAACTCCTCTGGACGAGTTGATGAGCCCTTCCAAGAGCCCTCTATACCTGACAACACACAACACTCACAAGAGACACGTGCATGCCCCCGGCGGGATGCGAACCCCTAATCCCAGAAAGGGAACGTCCACAGACCCACGCCTTAGACCGCGCGGCCTCTGGGACCGGCGTGTGGAAATATGTTAATTTGTGTTTGGTAACTTAATGTCATCATTAAATAAAATTCTTAAGCACAGTGATTAGCCGGTGATCACGAACGAAGTCGTGTTTAATATAATAAGGCAGACAAGATGCAGTCATCTGCACTTTCCATAGGGCCGAGCGAGATCTTTCAAGCCGAGCAGGTCTACGGGAATACAAGTGCTATGTGTGTGCGTGCGTGCGTGCCTGCTTGATGGGCTACGTGTTGAGCAGGCTGCCTGTTTAATAACGAGGATGAAAGGACGTAGAAGCGTGAGAACAAATAATAAAAGAGGAAAGGGGTCACTAGAAAGAATTCTCGAGATGACCCTTTCAAGATGTGTGTTTTGTGTTACGTGTGAGATTAGGAACCTATGATCAGAATTTCGAATATTTACATTACTGTGCAAATTGTCGTGCTCTGTATGAAAGACAGTAGTGTTCTGGAACAACTAACGTCTTGTTCACCGAGAGAAGGGAGGGCTAATGTGTAAACTTGTGTCTGATTTAAATACACTTTCGAAGTGGTCTTGAAGCTTCAATGTTGTCTGTTTAATTTACGTTTAGGTGGCTGCCTATCTCTAAGTTTTGTCCTGCCCATTTACCTCTACCGTCAGTAACATGTAACTTTACGGTGTGCAGTTTATGTCTTGTAACTGTAGCAATATAAGAACCACGTGTTGATAGCCATGTTTCTGAGATCTTCACGGGAGTGCTTTGAAATGGTGTACTCATTCGACGTTTAACCACTTGGAGCACAGTGGTAAATATATGTACCACCTGTTGTAATATTAAGAAACTCTGCATAGTGACTGCACACTGTGCTTGAATGTTACAATATAATTCTCACAATAAATACCAATTACTTCCGCGAAGAATATTACCTGGTTGATGTTTATGATTGAGAAATTCTGTGCTCTCTGTGAGGTGGGAACTAAATTTTATGAGTTATATAATGTTGCCAGCTGTGTTGCCTATTGGAAAATATATGTGGCTTATGTTTAATTTGTATTCTTAAATTTTTATTCTTTTTATGTTTCAATTTTTTATTACGTCCGCTTACCTTTGAACAATGGTTGGCGTGCCAATAGCGGTACGCGTACCACAGTATTATAAACCGTGTTCTAGTACCATCACGATTCGGTGCTTAGCGAAGACGTACAATTTTTACTGAAGCTGTATTTCTACAGCGCGTTTCTGAGAATTTCAGCTGTCTGCGAGTGTCCAGGCCGAAGTAGGCTCTCTGGGCGGCAAGGCAGCCGTGTGTGGTGCGGATATAGAGGGAACACCGAACCCTGTAGTAAATTCGAACCTCTGGCTGCCCTGTCATTGAGCCCTGTGTGCAAAAACATTGTCCTTCCACAAACCTAAGCACACAAACCTAGGCACACCGAGGGGATTCGCAGAACAGCGCTGTAGAGGACACGCTAAACCGCATGTTTTCACAAAACAGGTACCCATTAAGTCCTCTGTTTACTTTCTGTTGCCCTTCCTGTAAGTGATTCATGAGAACTTCGCGTAATAAGAAGGAATATGAGACATGAAGTAGCTAATAGAGAGGGAATTGCCAGACTTTTTAAATGGATATTTTATTTAAGAAGATCCTTGCAAGCCCAGCAACTACCTATGTATGCTGCGTAACACTTCAGAATAGGGAAAGAAGAACTTCATGGCATTTTATTTTAGAATTAAACTTGCACTTTTGTCCGGGATTCAAATCAAATTTTCTAATTTTTGACAAATCCTATATCCGTGGAATAGGCCCTTCTTGAATGCTGATAATTAGGACCTCTCCAACTGTACTGAATCCGAAAGTTCATTACCCCCTTTAGTAGAATCCCCCCATCGAACCCTTCTCTAAATCTGCCGAAAATGATCTACACTCTGACACTCAATTTCTTTATAATTTATGTTAATATTATATCTTTCCATCTACGCCTAGGTCTTATAAGGTCTTCTCTATCATTCATGTTTTCCGACTACAATTACAAGTCTGCGAGCTATCTCGTGTTTCCCATGCCCAATAATGCTCCCGCCCATTTCAGTCTCTTTCATTTTGATCTCCTTAATAATATTGGTGAAGAGCAAAGATTAAGGAAGCCCCTCATTATATAACTCAATTCATCTTTCTTGGTTCAAAATATTTTCCCTACGCCCACTCATCAAACACCTGCAATCTGTTTTCGTTCGTCAATTTGAGAGGCAGTTTCACAGGCACGTAAAACGACAACATCTTTGCAGCTTTGTGTATCGTCTTCCTGCCTTACGACATAGGCATACACATAGTGTATGAATACAGTCCACTAACAGCAGATATGTAGGTCGACCAAGGAAAACATGCGGAATTGGGAGACCATCATCGATAAAGTCTTTTTTATGTTTTCTCAGCTGAAGTCTCTGTTCTTCTGGCATGTGACGCAGCGTCACATGCCAGAAGAAGGGAAGCCTCAACGCGCATGAAGACGGAGGAAACCTGGATGGCTTATGCCTGCTGGTTCTGCTGATGGCAATGAAAGAGAGTGCTCTGAACAGTCATTAGTCATTTCTTTTGAGTCTTATTTAATTTTTTTCCCTCTCATTCTTCAGTCAGACTACGGAACTGGTGTTGGTTAGTACAAGACTGTCGGTCCTACAGGTCAAGGTGCCAGTTCTTTCAAAACTGCTTTTGACGTAGTGTGAAGAATTGAAGCGAAATTTTCATAAAATGAAAGTGCCAATGTTATAAACGCGCGCGTGCGTGCGTGTGTATTTTTTTTTTTGGGGGGGGGGGGGGTGGGGGGAAAAAAAAATTTTAAGCATTATTATAATTATAAATTAAAATTTTTTTTTTTTTTGTTATATAAACCCCAAACATAAAAAAAAAAAATATAA
>Ga0136643_10013354_pt1 | contig 12281 bp, 10 predicted proteins | sample TergutLab28metaG_FD_96883 | JGI IMG/M metagenome (GOLD analysis project Ga0136643, IMG submission 96883) | Labiotermes labralis P1 segment gut microbial communities from Petit-Saut dam, French Guiana - Lab288 P1 (version 3) (version 3) | ecosystem: Host-associated > Arthropoda: Insects >...
CCATACGCGCCACATGCCCAGCCCATCTCATTCTTCTCGATTTTATCACCCGCACAATATTGGGTGAGGAGTACAAATCATTTAGCTCCTCATTATGCAATCTCCTCCATTCCCCCATTACCTTGTCCCTCCTAGGTCCAAATATTCTCCTCAACACCATATTCTCAAACACCCTCAGCTTCCTTTCCTCCCGCAATGTCAGCGACAAAGTTTCACACCCATACAAAACAACAGGCAAAATTATAGTTCTATATATCTTAATCTTTAAATTTTTGGATAGCAACCTGGAAGACTAAAGGTTCTGCACCGAATTATAGCAAGCATTTCCTGACCTCAATCTGCTCTTAATTTCTTCCGCAATAGAATTTTGATTTGTTGAAGTTGTTCCCAAATATTTAAACTCTTCCACCCTCTTGAAGGTACTATTATCAACCGTCAGGCAGTTTCTCCTTCTTCCAAATAGAAGTAATAAGTTTATGAATCTCCACGCAAATTGTTCTACCCCCTCCTTTAATGAGTTCTGCCAGTATTTGATCAATACCTGGCGATTTGTGACTTTTTAGCTTGTTGACAGCCAACTCAAACTCAGAGGCACTTGGCTCAGGTACTAGTGGTTCTGCTGTGTGTATTTCTGCCTGCCCAACATCCTTAACCCCATGCACATTGAATAGCTAGGAGAAATAGTTCCTCCACCTAGCCACAATACCTTGGGAGTCTGCAACCAAGTCGCCTTTCTCATCCTTTACTATATTACATCTAGGCTGGTACACCTTCTTAAAGTCATTGATGCCCCTATACAAGTCCCTAATGTTGTTAATCTTGCTGTTAGCTTCAAGTTCCTCAATTTTAGCTCTCAGATATGCCTTCTTTTTGTTCCTGAAATGTCTGCTAACTTCACACCTTACATTGTTCAGATTATGTACATTGCTTTCCTCTCATTATTAGGCATGTTAAAAAAATTGCAATAAAGCAACTATTAGCTTTGTCATATCTGTCTTATCCCCATGAACAACATGGCTTCTACATGATGGATTTTCATGAAATTTGACATTTGAGAATTTTTTGAAAATCTGTCACGAAAATTGAAGTTTCATTACAATCAGACAAGAATAACAGGTCCTTTACATGGAGGCCAATGTACATCTATGACACTATCTCACTGAATTCTTGGCAGAATGAGAAATGTACAGAAAATCAAAATATACATTTTATGTTCAATAACTTTTTCCTGAAAATCATGCCATTTATGAGATAACGTCAGGAAATATGGTAGAGTCGGTTGTGTAACATGTGATAATATAATATGGTGCATGTGATGTGCATGCCAGATAACTAAGGCTACAAACACACACTCAGAATATGTAATAACTTATTGCCTTTCCAAGGCAACAATGGTTATGTGAACGTGCCTCAACTTTACGTTATATGTACATTACCCACCCTGTTGTATATCATTTCATTTTCACAGAATAACGATTCCAAACTTTCAGATTGTATGTCCCTAAGCAATATAATACACATGCATATACACATTCAGATGTTCTCTCTTATATTGCAAAAGGGAAGGTGTTCATTTCTTTACCTCACAACTATCAATGTTTTTGATGTGCTGAAATATTAATATTACAGATGACATTATAAGAGAGATAAAGGGCAAAAAAAGTTTATTCTACATATTACTGTTTTAGCATCTTAAAGCATTGTACTACATACTGTGAATTTCAGAGTATGGGCACTGTCATGATATTTCTTATGTGCCATCTCATCTTCTGGATTGCAAATTTGATATACAATATGGCATTCCTTGCATTGGGTTGTGCCAAACTTCTTTTGGCCAGCATCAATGATGTACTGGTTATTGCCAACTGAACTCCATGGTCGTTTCTTTGCACGTTGTTTTGTCACATTGGTCATACTGAAAAAAAGTTCATAAATCTCCCTAAAGGACACAAAACAGTGACTATATTCTACATTACAAAACTTAAAGAGGAATAGTAGTACCTCTTAAATCCCCAGTGCTAACTCTATAAGTTAAACACTTCTAACACAAAGCTCTCGACTGGGTCCTACAGAAGATTAATTTCATTTAATTTGTATTTACACAGTGACATTTAAAAACTACTTTGGATAAACAAACAAATCATAAATAAATAAATGAGGTTATATGAATAATGCTGCAAGCCACCTCACAGAATGCCACTCATGCTGGAAAATGGTCAGGCCTACAGTCTGAGAGAAAGGAGGGCTGCAAACCAGAAAAACAGCATTTCTGGAAACATATTCATACGTAGAGGGGCCAATTAGTACGAGATGGCACACGGTGACACATGGAAGGGGAAGTGAAGGGGAAAGATAAGAACGGAGTGGGTATCAAGTAAGCACCACATGACTGTGGAACATAGCCTATCCAGCATGGTCCAAACACCACCAGCCGACATACACAAACACACCTCAGCTCCCAGGAGCTCACTGAACTGTCACACCCACCAAGGTACTGGGACTCACCATTTCACAAAAGATGAAATCTGCGCATACTATCGCATTCTAACTGCAGTATGCTCCTTTCATTGTTCTAGTGTGTTAACATTCACCGTAACATTTTTGCCAGTCCAGTAATTTATATCGTGTAACAGGACTGTATATCTGAGTACAGATACGCGTCACTTAATGACCGGGATACGTTCTGAGAAATGTGTTGTTAGGCGATTTTGTTTTTGTACAAACGTGTACCTACACAAACCTATGTAGTACAGCATAGCCTACTACTACACACCTAGGCTATATGGTATAGCCTATTGCTCCTAGGGTATAAACCTGTACAGCACGTTACTGTACTGAATACTGTAGACAATTGTAACACAACGGTAAGTATTGTAATACAGGGCGAGTCCTTCACTAGAGGCCCCAAACTATTGTCTATAAAAAATGATGTTATGGAGATAATGACTTGAAAATTTATATACACATACCGGGACCTCCTTGCGATTTGGACTGATCCAGTGACTTGCATTTGCCTGTGTTGTGCATTCCCGCATCTCGGCAGTTGTGAATCGAATGTCGCATGAGTGAAAATGTATACAGTCGAACATAGCAGGTTTCTCGTTCGTAAATACTGGCAAACAGGTTCATTTAAAGCGTGCCAGACGGCATTTCGAAAGGAATTTGGTGAAAGACGTGCACCATCAAAGTGTTCCATCCAGAAATTGGTTAAAAAGTTAGAGACAAGGGGAAGCCAACCTAACACCTGCCGACTTTTTTCTTTGGGGCCTATTGAAGGGCAAAGTGTACAAAAATACACCCCGCACAATCGAACAACTCAAAGACGATATACGCCAAGAGATTCAAGCCATCAACGTCGACAATTTGGGAAAAGTATTCCAGAATTTGCAGAAACGCATTCAAGTGTGCTGGGATGTGAAAGACCAGTTTCAGCATCGATTATGAGCAGGTCCTGATTTGCATTGTTCCCGGTATGTGTATATAAATTTTCAAGCCATTATCTCAATAACATCATTTTTTATAGACAATAGTTTGGGGCCTCTAGCGAAGGACTCACCCTGTATAATATTATAATCTTATGGGACCACTGTCATATATGTGGTCCATCGACCGAAACGTTGCTATGGGGCGCATACCTGTATGTACACATAATAATTTCATATATGCATGTGTATATAATTATTTCATATCTGTATATGTGTCTTCAAACCAAGAACTTACTCTGTAAGGCTCTCATTGACTGAACTCTTGTAGAAAACAGGAAAATATTTATTACAATTCTCCTTTGCTGCATCATCTTCTGCGGTGTTTTCACCTTCTTGGAGATCCAAGAACGAAGATTCTTTCTGATTTTCTTTTGTGCTGGCTTCAAAAGCACTCCCATCAGATGGACAAGACGAAGTCTGAGATGTTTGTGGCACAAATTGAGGCAGTGGGTCATCATGTATTGACAAGGATGAAGCTGAAGTAGTAATTGAGGAAATGTAATGATTAGGGCTTTGCACATCTCCTGCAGCTGGCAAATTATCCTTCTTTTCACTCTCTTCCAATTTCTTCAGTAGAAACTCAACATTGTCACGAACAGTCTCTTGCATTACCTCAGCAGTGCTGTTCTCAGCAAATGTACCATTCTCCTTGTTCTGGTAAGACTTTGATGCATGCACTTTTTTAACTGTGTAGGACTTCAATTTTGTTTTAGGCTTGCTGAGGGAGAATTTTCCATTACTGACCTTCAACCTGCAATCAACAGGACAAAAATGATTAAATGATGATTGCAATTATAGTAGCAACTTAAAACAATTATCTAAAGAGAAGAACATAAAAACAATAAAACATCATAACCACTTTAATAACAATACCTCCCCTGGGTGCATGCCCACAGTTGAAAACTCATAGTAACTGGTAACATGCATGTAATTTTGTTATTATCATTGGAAAAAAGGAAGATACTTAACAGTCAATGTTGCAAGTCATATTAGGACAAGTTTCATACTTGGACCTTAAATTCAACTGACCAGAGTATTTAAAACTGTAAAAAGATACTAACTTGATATTCTTGTTAACAGTGACTGTTGCACTTGTGTTGGTCTTCCAGACAGGTTGAAATTTGAAGAATTTCCTTGTTGGGTCTGGCAAAGGACTTGCTGGACATATCGGTTCCACTGTGTTGGAAGTCAAAGGACTACTTGAACTCTTCATTCTGCTGCCTGTTAGACATGGCTGTACACCATGATTGGGAGTAACATGAACATCTTTTTCATTATGAACAGAATTGCTTGTGTCTGTAATGGAATGAGCAACTTTGTCTAGGTAAGACACTATTCTGTCTTCTGGCTTAATTTTTGGCCGTGCAGTGTCAGTTGGATGTTTGTATGTGAGCTTCTTCTTGTTGTGTTTCTTAATCCTATGGTAAACACCACAATTGATTTCACCAATTTTACGGCGTTTTGCTACATGTTTTCTTGACCTGGACAGAGAGAAAATTTGTGAATGTGATCCAACAGTTGGTAATCGCTTGCATTTCTTGCTGCCTGTGACTGATGATGTGGTATTTTTGGACATAGAGGAAGCTTCAGGAAATAATTCTGCTCTAGCACGAGAAGAGTGATAAAATGAAGAAGCTGGTAGTGCACTTAGCTTATTAACACCAGTGAATGCATGGACAGGTTTCAGCGCTGTGCCTGCATCATAATCAGGGTTAAGTTTCTGAAGTGCCTTTACTGGCGCAGCTGCTGGAACAATGTCAGGGCTTTCTTGAATCACCAATTTTTGTGATTTTTGTTTTGGCGTTTTTTTATTCTGCTTGTCTTTATCTGCAAGGCATTTGAAAGGTGTTAAAAGACCCATTTTTATGGGGCTTTCTTCTACAAGCTCCATGTTAGTAACTGGTCGCATATTTCCTTTATGCTGCCCTCGACTGTCCTGGGTTTTATTTACAGATAATTTCTGTACTGAAGATACGTACAAGTCAAAAAGGCCAAGTCTAGATTTTGGACTTTCTGTCTGTCTTTGAATTGGGCCAATCGGAGACTTTCTTGGGGGAGTTTCCAAAAGCCATTGTGGAGACGGTGGAGGTGAACTATAGCGATCTGGAGACGATGAACACAGAGGTGACATGTGACCCAAACTTTCATCACCACTTTCAACTGCGGGGCTTCCTGAGAATAAAATCCTCTTCCGCGCGGATTTTGGAGTTGTAACATTCATATTACTAGCAAACCTATCCACAGCGGAAAGCTCCAATCACTATCTGAACACTCAAACCAGTGTTTTAAAAACTCCACACTTCACTTTACTTCACCAATATATCTTAAGATAAACAGTGGCCTCTAATAACGCAATTACTTTCTAATTTCACACGTTATTCGTAAAGCACGGAGTAATATCCCAACACATCACTCGCCTTTTCCCGCGTTACGAATTCATTACATGGATACGTCTTGTGCGCGGTGTGTTTCATTGGATGTTCTGTGCGTCGTATGTGGTATCCGTTTTCTCTGGTTCGTGATAAAATATAATCCATGATGATATTGGGGCGTGTAATCCGTGGTGTACATATGATGACCAATTTCGCTGGTCTGAATTATATTAGTCTATAGTTGGAGTTGTTAATTCTAATAGCCCCTGTAAGTGGTCTTATATATTGTGATTCTTTTCGTAGGAACATCAAATTATTCGATGTAACTTTTTCTGCTAAATCCGCACACGACTTTTATGTCGGGTTATCTCTGTGCCTGACTAGGGTGCATTCCATTTTCAGTAACGAGTGGCTGACAAGAGCATGGATCAAAGTAGGACAAGAGGGGCAAGTTTGTAACCCATGGTTTATGTGCGAAAAGGATCCGTAGTAATGTGGAACCACGAAAACCATCAATGGCGGGAAACAGAAGGTGGTGCGAATATTTATTTCGAAGTTGCTTATGTTGTTTTACTGTTTATTGTATGGGCGTATAATGCATTTATTTCAATTTGTTGCAGTTATTGTCGAACACTTGAAGACGTGCAGACTCTAATTCAACATGCAAAATTATTTGATAGTGATCTTCAGCCCCTGACTCAGGTGCTGAGTTTTGCACCACGGCGTGAGGTGCAGGGAAAATACAGGTTTTTAGAGTTAGACACAACCTTGCTGAACAGTTTGCATAAAGGACAAAGGTATTTAATTTGCGTAAAAATAGTGCTTAGTAGTTAGTAGACGTGCCAAAGTTTTATCCCAGTTGCGTCGTTTTGGTTGCCAAGATACAAGCAAGTTGTGTTCAGTTTATTATTCATGAACTTAAGTCAGACATCTAACATGGGATATGCCAATATCAATCAGTTACAGTTTACGTGTAACTACTGACAACGTTGTTAAAATTATATAGATATATTTATGCCATAAGACATGACTCATCAACTCTTCTTTCATTTACAGACTGTCAACAATTTTTAACACGATGTAAATTTTTGCATTAGATAAAATGTGTGCTGTAAGAGAAAGAATCGTAACCCCCTCTTCAAAAACTTGTACTTGTTCAATTAATTCATTTGATTGGGTTCTTTGTTATATAACTTAATTCTGATATTTACTATATGTTTGTTTTAAAAAAGATGTGTTGCAGAACTGAACATGGGCAGCCAGTTTTTTTTAGTGAATTCAAATTGTGAACTTGTACAGTTTTCTTCAGAGTTTTTTTGTTCCTTTTAATATAGTTTACTAGTTCACTTATGTAATTCCAACTATTGGCAGCATTTTCAAATCCCTGAATATCTGCCTACAATAAGTTTGTTTCCCTGCACCTCTGATATTTTGCACAACCCTCTTTTGCAGTAGAAAGATGCCTTTTCCCTCAAAACCTCCCCCCCCCCTCCCCTCCAAAATTGAACCATATATCAGGTAGATGTCAGAATTATCAAAATAGGTACTTCCTATGTTATGTGGACTCATTACTTCCTTCAGAGATTTTTATAATGCAACATACTTTCTTCAGTTTTGAGCTTAAGAAGCTACAGTAGGCAAATAATAAATTAAGTCAAAAAAGAATTGGAATGTAATAAAATGAGCAACCTATAAATTATCGCCAAATGATAAATAGCGTCCATATCCTTGATCCTGGAATGAAAGGTTCATAACAATTGCTCTGTTCAAAACTCTCCTGTGTTTATAAGGTTCATTCATCAACAAATGCAATATATATTAAACTTGACAAAGTTTTAAAATTTACTTTAAAAATCACTTTGGCTTGCTCCTATATGTTTCTGTCTATGACCATCATCAGGGAGCCTTCATTAGAGCCTGACCAAAGTCATATTTAGGTTAAAATTTGGTAAAAAATTACGTCGTTATATGTTATGCAGTGGTGTGGCAGCATGTCATAGTTATGGTATGTGTACTGTTCTCTGCGTTGAACGCGCGCTCAACACGGTGGACAGTACACATACCATACCTACCACATGCTCCCACACCACCACGTAACATGTAACGATGTAGGTTTTTACCGAATTTTTACCTAAATATAACTTTAGCCAGGCTCTAATGAAGGCTCCCTGATGGTGGTCGTAGACTGAAATGTGTAGGAGCAATCCTAAGTGATTTTTAAAGTAAATTTGAAAACTTTGTCAAGTTTAATAAAGAATGCATTTGTTGGTGAATGAACTTTATAGATATTAAAATGCACAGTACAACGATAAAAATCTCTCCTATGTTGATGAAAATAATAGCTACTCAGTACAGTATAGTAAAACGTATTTAACAGTGATGTTCATGAACATAACCTTATGTCAAGAATGATTCAAATTAAGAATGTCAGTAACTTTGAAAAGTAAAAGCTTTTTGGGATATGATGAAATACTTAATGACATTGTGAAAACCTGCCCAGCCCTGGTGAGTGATTAATTTTTTAGCTGCTAGAAATTTCTTAGGGTATGCTGAAACTGCTGTGCAAAAGAGGAACAAGATGGACTTGTCAAATTATAGTACAATTTCTCAGACCAGGTTTATGATATATGTGAGAACATTGTGTATATAGGAATGTGTGTAAGCACGTAGTACGGAGCAATAGACGGGTGGCTGAATCCAGTACGACATATTTTGCCTTCTAGTTTGATATTTCGTGGCAGCAAAGATGAAAATGCAGTGTTGTGTACACATAATCAAACATATGATGTGAGGGAGGCAGAGACATCTAATTCATTACTTCTGTTGCCTGATCTTAGATGGCCAGCACAAATTGCTGATCAGACAGGAAGGATGTTAGAAGAGAAACAGGTAATAGATTTTCATTACAGGCAGTCTAACAGAACTGGAAAATGGCTGTTTATAATTTACTTATTTATCTGGGACCATCAGTCAGTAAAAGATTGTGTTTTCATGATTACTGTTGTGAATGTGGTATATTCTTTTATGAGAATGAAGTAGTAATTTAGTTTGAAATCAAGAATAGTATTTTGGTACTGTACGGTGTGCCAAAATACTTTATTCATGGAATCGACGATTAAAATGCTTAAAGTTTGCATGTAAAAACTGCTTCAGTTCTTCAACATGTTACAGTTCATCATTGAACCATTTTAGAGAGAGAGTTTACAATACCAAGTTACTAATTGTATATTTGAATGTACAGACTAATTTGTCATGAAATCTTGTGATATATTTCTATTTTACAAATGTGTATCTTGTGTAAAATATTACATTTTTTGTGTCTACCTATACCTGTTATCCAGTATTAAAATTTGTTGATAGACTAAGCATTCTGAATATGTTACTGTTACTGACAAGTGGAGTATTAAAGATTTCTGAATATCATACATGTCCATAGATTCACTAATGTAGTCTTGTGCATTATATTTGAAACCTTCATTGTTATGTTGTGTGGTGTTGTAGGATATTCCAAAGTAACCAAAGTCCTGTGTCAGGCTAGAGGTCTGATTACATAGGTGGATCACAGTATGTGTGGAATAAGACATTATTTTGTTCTCTCAACTGGAAGAAGGGAAATCTGCTAACTACTTTATATGTCTGGAATATAGTATTCTGAAGGAGCCTGTTATTTTTCACTTGGTGCATTAGTCACTGTGGACTTTCTAAATTTGGAACCCCATCAGTGAGCATTTGTATTGGCTGTTGCATCATACATGAAACACTGCCACATAATAGTGTCTGAAAGTTTGGGTGTGTACAGTTTTGATTTATTGAGATTGTTGCTCAAGTTATAAAACATTAAAAAAAAACACAATGCACGGTGATTATTAAAAACTTCAGTTTGAATCCTGGCATACTTCTATGTTTCTTAAGTGGTATATTAACTGTCGATTTTGAAAGGCACTTTGTGTGACCTTGAAACCTTATTTAACACCTCGGGGTAGGGGGCTGTACACATCCATAAACATGGACACTGAGTCAGGAAAGCAGCTGTTCATACACCCAAACAGAAAATTGTATGTTGTATGATTGTTAATACTTTTTCCATCTGTTGACAAATCATGGGAGAAGAATTCAGTATTCAGCAGGCCTTCTGTCCCCCCCCCCCCATAAGACTTAACAAAAATAATTTTAATGTTAGTTTTTCTAAGATTTATCATAAGGTTGAATGTCTACCAATATGGCTGGTATTTCAAACCAAGCTTGTGTTAATGATGCAGATCTGTTTAGAATTTTAGAGGAATGTCATTGCTACTTTCTTTGACATGCTGATTATGTTTGGTGGTTCTTGGTGATATACCTGCAAGTTTAACTGAAGTTCCACGGAAAGCACACAGATGAAACTGGCAGCAGAAAACAAGAAAAACTCTGCTGCTGTCGTTTGTATTTATTCATGCACAGACACATAACCACCTTGAGGGGCTAAATGGCTGCAAGGATGAGGCCTCAGTCCACACTGGGTTAACAGTGCCTTCTAGCTCCATACTTGTAGATAATGTAGTCTTTTTTCTTATTTTATTTATTTATTTATTCTGTTCATTTATGGTTTACTTTATGATGCTGTCAGTGTCACAGACTATGTAATGTCATGTGGTTGGATGTATGGTGAGTGATGAACTGGAAAGAATGTGGAAGGAATTGGTCATTTTGTAATTGAGATTTACCTGTAGCAGGTGTGGTAAAACATGATAAACCCCAATCAGGATAGCCATTGTCCTGACCAAGATTGAACCAGGTACCTCCCAAATGCATACCAGCAGTATTACTGTTTGAACCAGCTTGTGGAGCACATGTTGCATCACAGGATGAGTACAAATGGCAGACAGGGGAGAACACAGATGTAAACTGTAGAGCTGTTTTAGGGAGTGGAGAAAACTAAGAAGAAAGGTTGTCCAGTACTGGGTACAGATTTCATCCTGCAGGTTCCTAGATATAAAATAGGTGTATGAACTGTGATAATGCTGTATTTGTTTCAGAGTGGTGTAGGTGCATCTGGGAGGATATGTAATAGTGTTGTCATGTAATAGAAAAAGAGGTTTAAATATATATGTGTGTGATTTAAGTTGGTAATGTCCTGTGTACTTTGTTCACTGACAGGTATTGGGAGTGTTTCATAAGTATTATGAACTTAGGATTTGTAAACCAAGGCTTCAGAAGGTGCGCAAGTTGTTGGAGAAATGCTTGTATCAAGGTCCTGAATATGAAGATGATATAATAAAATCTGGAGTGAAGTTCTATACTTTGCTGGATCTACTGGAGAATGTGCAGGCTAGTGAAAAAGAACTGAAGACAGAACTTACTGAAAGTTTTGCCTGTTGTATAAATGGTTAGTCTGTTCCCTAAAAATCATGCGTTTCATTTTCATAAAATTGAGAATGTGTGTTTGTACCTTTGGCTTGGTCTGCAATGGGGTACTCTTGTGTAAACAAGAATGAATTTAGGGTTTCATAAAAGACATAATTTGTTGACTAGCTTAGCAGCTACTGTTGTCAAGAAGGCTATGTCCCATGGAAGTAGTTTTAGCCAGTTGATGACTTCACTTACATATAAAGGCTTTCCTTGTATTAGGTGCATGGCGATACTTGGAGCACGAATACCATTTTCGTGTACTGTCATACATCCTTAACTTTGTGGATGAGAACTCTTGGCCCATCGACAGAATTAACAAGCTAGAAACGTTACAGTCTCTGGCTGCCTTAGTACCAGTGGATATATTGGAGCAATGCTTTTCTTGGTATGCAGAGAAGACAGCATTGGTGAACGGGGATGGTCAGTAAGATATCGGGAAGATGAGATTTAATTTTATGTTTATGCTTTTCAAGTTATGTCTCAAGGAATTTCGTTATATTGAGACTGGTGATTTTGAGTGCTTGTAACATGTCCATATTTTTGTGGAAACTTTAGAAATAGTTAACTGGACTTGAAAGTCCTTTAACAGAACAAGGATAATGTATAAAATTCTAATTTAGTTTTGAATGCTGTGAGTGCTAGGTAAGTAAGTCAGAGTTCACCCTAGAACCGTCCATGAAGGCCCGGAGGGGGCATAGAAGTATAGCTCTACCAGTGGTGTACCCAGGAATTTTGTTCGGTGGGGTTCAACAAATTCAGTTGAGGACAGAGAGAATGGGGATCTGGGGGCAATAGCCCCCTAGTCAGGGGTTCTGGAGGCAGCTGTAATTTGGTACAAGAAATTTCATTTCATATACTAAAATTTTCTTAATTTTTGGTACTTTTGAGATTATTTATGATAACCAATTTATTTGTCATTGCTAGTGTAAAACACTTGCAAACCTAGGTAGTTTTAGAATTTTACTGCCTTTTTTCCGAACATCTTGGGGTGTTGGCATCCTAAATTCAGCAATTTTTAACAGTTTTCACAATTGGG
>Ga0136643_10013355_pt1 | contig 12280 bp, 7 predicted proteins | sample TergutLab28metaG_FD_96883 | JGI IMG/M metagenome (GOLD analysis project Ga0136643, IMG submission 96883) | Labiotermes labralis P1 segment gut microbial communities from Petit-Saut dam, French Guiana - Lab288 P1 (version 3) (version 3) | ecosystem: Host-associated > Arthropoda: Insects >...
GTAAACGGCCTAACCCTCCCTAGTGGCTTTCAGCCATTATGGAAGTTTGGCGTAGAAGCCTAAAGGCAGCAGCCCAGAAAAATGTACGGTTTGGCAACTAAGAACTACAGTAGAATGATGATGGTGGTGATCATCATCATCACGAACTTTGAGATAGACAGCGACGTTGATGAAATTAATGCTCCTGACCACGCAGTCGTTGCAGCCTGTACAAGAAAATAGTTCTGGGATTTGCACGTTCCAATTGTCAGCATATGGTGTAATCGTTTTGGTCTTAATGTCAATGTTAGATTATGACATTTCTCAGTCTGTTTCTGTACGATACAAAGTAACCCTCGGGTCTGGCAGTAACTGCAAAGATAGATGAAGTATCAACTATATCCTTCGGCATGCAGAAGAACCATGCTGGGTTGCGGGATTAAGTCATTTCTTCTCGTACTTTCGTTCTCGTTTCCTCTTTTCCTTTTCTTTATCATTGTAATGGATGCTAAGCGTGAACAGAGACAGGAATAGAATAGCACAAAATAGTCGTACGAGTTTTAAAGTTTTAAAAGCAGCAAAGCCATAAATTGGCGGGTACAGATGGCGCTGGTATCACCTTTTGTGTTAGAAAGCTCACCTTTTCAATTCCATTTGTGACGCCTGCGAAGTGGTTTGTACCCCACGCGGATCTTGTGGTGTGTATGTGTGTGTGAGTGAGTGAGTCACATATCTTTTCTTTTTTTATTTTTAAGGCTAGCCGAATGATATAAACATGGAGATTCTACATCCTTAAGTGTCTGTATTTACAAAGAAAAAGTATTTGTATTTTATGTGTGTATTGGAAACACGTAGCATGCCATGATCTGGGTTGATTTTACATAAATGTTTTGTTTTGTAATGTTGGTATGGATTATACCCTGGTGAGAGAACTGGTTTTGCTATAAAACTGCATGCTGTGAGGTGTTGGCTTGATTTAAGGACGAAAATGTGTAATAAAACACTTGGGTAGAGAATCAGGCTGTCCTCTTACCCTTTTCGTGTGTTTCAATTGAACTGTGCGCAGACATAAATACAAAGGAGCAAGTCTGCATTCAGGTTCTTGGACGAACACTGAACAAGCGTTTTCATGCTTTTTCTCAACCGTTTGTTTATGGTAGTTCCCTTATGAATCTAAAGTTAAATTGAGACATACTTAAGTATGAAAACGTGAACTTAATTTGGGTGGCACGCGGTGGCGCAGTAGGTTGATGCACTGGGCTACAAGCCGGAAGTTAGCGGGTTCAATTGGGATGTGTCATTGACATAATCCTTCCGGCCGCACTATGGCCTTGGGGTCGACCCAGCCTCTAAAAGAAATTATTATTAGAAATATTTCCGGTGTGGGGTCGGAGAGGGAAAGGCGGCCGTTGCGTATGGTTGGCAACTTCGTCTTCATGTGCCGATTGTGTAGAAATCTGGAAGCCCCAACCTCCTGGAACCCTATCGGCCTCTAACAGGCCTGTACTGGCACCGCTTTACATTTACCCTATTTGTGTTTTGTAGTCTGTGAGACGGAATTCAAAATTTTATATGAAATGTTAATAACGATAAGAAGTTAAATTGAATCTTAATTTATGAGATAATCAAGTGGCATATAAAAATATAAAATTCATTTGGTTATCATGCAGCGTCTGCATGTGAGAGAGGACTTAACAGAAGGGCTGACAAGTTTACTGTAATGGTCATTTAAGTCTTAATCTTATTAGGGTAATTGTGATCTAGAGGTTTACGTGGCACGTGTAGAATACACCTGGTAGGAAGGGAGCACATAGTGCCAAGTAAAGTCGATTATGATGAAATTAGGTAAATTAAAGCCCCAAATGTGAACGTAAATTTGAAAATGTCATTCCTAGGAACTGTGCATTTCAGGAAGTTTTTCGGTACAGAATTTAGCTTCTAACTATTTTAATATTGACTGTGTTTAGTTTTAGTCACGACGCTTTTAAATGACCCTGTCCAACATTTCTTCTAGCTTGTGCATGGTGAGGGTGCAAACATTCAGTCTACTGTAAATCTAGCGTCACAATATCCGTTTTGACAAATCGCATGTCGTCAAATTTAGCACGCCATTGATCCCATTGGCTGTCATCCAACCCATCTTCCCCAGTAACTTGTGCCGAATAACGGTTATAAGTGCAGCCTTCGGGAAATGAAATAGTTGATTGTGTCCCTTTGATTTATCTTGTAGGTTTATTGCTTTTGTTTCATAAAAGTTGTGTCGGTAAAAATATTCATGCCTCAGCATCAGTTTTTAATCTTTTTCGTGACTGAATTTGTATAGATTCTCGGATTATAACACTTCATAGGCTGATGAACCCGGTGCCACTTCGTTTGGTTAATAGGCGGGAATCCAAATCCGTGTAATATTAGCGGGCACAAATTTAAATAGGAATAAAGATGTGGTAACTTGGGGGCTCTGCAGCAAGATCAGGCGTGGAAGGTCTGATAGACGTAATGGGTCTGTTTGTTGTCATAGTCTTTTATGTAAAGAAATGCAGCTAATGATTCGAAATTATATCATGTTCTTAGTTTCGAGAAGTGTTGTTGAGGATTCTGCTGTTGTGGCACATAACACCACTTCGCTGAGTATTCTGTTCGTGGCGTTTCGAAGGAACGGTTTGCCTTTGTCTTCAAGGAAACAGAAGACCGCAACGAAGCTGCTTCTCACAGAAAGGGTTCTTCTGTGGGAGATTCTTTGGTGGTGTACCTCCTTCGAGCAAGATAATTGAATTTTACTTGTTATATGAACACCGGGATAGCGCAATCAGTGTAGTGATTCGGGCTACTGGTTCCAGGTTTCGAGCCCTGGCACATACACAAAATTTTTGCCGTCTCCACAATGTCCAAACTGGTTCCGGGAGGACTCACTTACCCACATGTAATGGGTTTGGTGGTTCTTTCTTGAGATTGTGGGTTTAGAGCGGCCGGAGCCTCATGTTGATGACTGATCTCCATTTAGTGCCAATGGTAAAATGAACTGAGCTATACCCTCTGCACGCTTTCATGGCATGTAAGAGGACAATTTACCTGTTAGCATGCGTAAGACATAGGAATCAATTACATGATGGTATGCTGGATGTACGTCCTAATCGGTCAGGGTGTATGCTTTTCGACTCCTGGAGCTATTGTTGCTTATGTTTGACATAGCCTTGTTAAAGTAGTATAGGACATGATTGTTGTTTCTCTTCTTTCTATCTTAGCTTTCTTTTTTTCTTAAAATTTTAACCCTAGAAATTTGTTGTTTTTATATGATGATGATGATGACGAAGTAGTGTAGATTATTGAGAAATGCTTTCTTCCGCAATATAGAGACATCTTGTTGTATTCTCATTTTGTACAATCTCAGTGGTTCGTCTATTCACAAGTTACCCCACTTTCTCTAATGAAAACCCTGCAGTGACAATAGGCATCTGGACTTAAAGTGTAATTTACATTCTTCTTAAAATTGCCTAGTGCTTGGCCACCATCTGCGCTGTCCAGCTGAACACGTCCCTGTGTAGGCCAACGGCAGTTGTGAAGTACTGGCATTGAACTTCTCTCGAATAGTTATTCACCTTACCAAATTATATGGCCGTTTATTAGTTAGGCCGGTAAGTCAGACCATAGCGTATGAAGGCAGTCAATTTGTGGAGTCATCCTCTTCTGTCTCGCGGCACCAAAAGCGCATGGTAATACAAGAATGGAATGGGTGTCTAAAATGGTTTCCCGTGGTACTTGTAAGCGTATAGCTCTATAAAATCTGTTTTATTGGCAACCTGTGGTCATCGTTTGGGGTGGCAGCTAGCGAGGCTGGAACATAGTGCGTTTTGGTTGAGGAATTGCGTAGTCGAGAGAGGTGGAAATTTAAAAGGGATAGTCCCTCGCCATCACGAGTGGGGAGTTGACCAACGGAATATCTGTTCTGGTCCGAATACAGGAAACGGAAATTAGCGGATAATAACAGGGAAGAACGTCCCTGCCCTACACCGAGCTCTAGAGAGACTTGAAGTGAAGGGGTGAGTGAGTCACAATATATAACGTTGACCTCTCGTGGCAATGATACTGTATAGTGGACCAGGCACTGCGTATTTATAAAGCTGAGTTATATAAAAGCCGTTTTCCGTCCACTGTGAGGTTCAGGAAGGTACGTGATCTTTGATGCAGGATGTTTATGTGGCGACTGATATTAAGAAAAGAAGTTGCAGTTTAACTGAAGCAGCCTTAGTTTTAACTTTGTATGTTGTGCGACAAAATCATTTCGCCGCAATACCTATTTGATGTAACGTATTCACATAATAGAACCATTTTCTTCGTGTGGCCATTCCTGCATTTCTATTTATTTCTTCTATTTATATGTTTCACTATTGAATCCGGAAATTGTTGGACCGCCAAACCAAATTGGCCAATAGCCTAGATATTTTCTCATAATAAAACCAACTAGATGCACAAAATTCTCAAATTTATTTTTGGAATAAAATTCTACATGTTTCGGACAGTTTTTCTGTCCATCGTCAGGAGTTTTTCACTGTACACACAGCATTGGTATACGTCATACAGGTTTGCTGACATATACCAATGCTGTGTGTACAGTGAAAAACTCCTGATGATGGACAGAAAAACTGTCCGAAACATGTAGAATTTTATTCCAAAAATAAATTTGAGATATTAGTGCATCTAATTGGTTTTACTATAAGAATATATCACGATGCAAGGCCATCTGAACGTTAATGCCTAGATATTTGTTTACTATCACAGGCCTGTCCAAAAGTTCAAATTAGACTTTCCTTCAGTTTCGCCAGCCGATTCTGTCGGAATTTTTTCTAATCTGTATGATTGTAATTAGTGTTGTATAAGTTCTTCACTTTTGGTAGATTTTGCGCGCTGTTGGTAGCTTATTTACCAACATTTCTGCAGCATGTACGGGCACAATCTGTGACTCTCCAGCAGTGCAAACGACTTTGGTCCTATGAATAATTTTGAACATTTCTATTTCCTTGCTTTGGTGTTAGGTGCAATTAGTTTGATCGCACACAAATAAGACTGATCTTATGCGAACACTAGCCATTCTATTTTCGAAGCCACATGAGGGATTCCAGAGCAGAAGAAAGAAAAATTGGCAGACCGCAGCTGTCTATTGATACTGGCCTAAAACCTGATATAAGGTCTGTGTTTGTGGTTCAATGTCTTTGATGGAGTGCTACCTCTTGTCTTTGTGTATTGTCTATGCATATAATGCCTAAACATCATCATCGTCGTCGTCGTCGTCGTCGTCGTCCTTGTTATCGCCTTTATGCAGGATATTTACAATTATGTACTTCAAACTACATTTGTAGGTACATAGCATTGCAGCTGTTCTCTATTTACAATTTGTACTATATGTAACGTTATTTCGCCCTTGAAATATGTTTTGTACCTTTACAGTAGCACTTTCCGCAGTATGTGTGCAGTGCCCAATATGGCTGTTTTTTTAGTTCCTTAATTTCGTGATTTCCTGGTATGTTGCTCAGGTATTGTGTGAGTGACTGTGAAATGGTTCGGTCGCCCATGTTTTTCCTGGTACCACTTTTGCTTTCACATTCTCGCTCATATTTTTGTCTCCAGGAATTGCAACGTCTATTAACATTCATGTTCCTTTTTTATCATCACTTATTATTATTTCCGGTTTATTGTTATGAGTAGTTTTGTCGAGTTTATTATTATTATTATTTCCATGGAGGTCTTAACTGATTGCCCATTGTACTCTGTTAAAGAGCCCAAATTTGACGCGTTCTTCAGTATGTTCGGCATCAAATTTCGCTTTACAATAACGTTTTAGAAGTAAATTCGGCCTACCTTCCAAACAAATGCAGGTCGTATCAGGACTTTTCAGCTTTCAACTCCTAGACTGTATGTATAATGGATTTTGTAGAGAACGCATTACAAGTCGAGTGTCAGCATAAATTTTCTTTTCCACCTCCCGTTCTACAGCGAGCACACATATTAATTGCAATGTGCAGTAGGCCTCCTTGCTTTACTACACATTATCATTGTTAGTACAGACCTTACTTGGTGTAATGAAGCTGGCCGTCTTCTGCCCTTTCGCCAGAGTAGAGATTGTTAGAACACGGGGTGGGAGGTGTGTTTCCTATAGCGTATTTACTGTAAACTAAACATATATATAGCTCCAATTAAACTTGTGTTTACTTTGGTGTGCTCTGGAACAAGGGAAGAGCCAGATCAGACGGATGATAGTGCAGAGTGTTAGGTACCTCAGCTCTGGGGAAGAGATTTGCTTCTTATGAAGGAAATGAGGATATTCTTAGGAGCCCTTTCTTACCTTCCTTTTTATTACTTTCTTCCTTGTTATGTGATTTTCTTATGTGGGCACGTGCTTATTTGAAGGTGGGACAGTCGTTTGTCATCTCTGTTATTAAAACAGACAGAAAAACATGTAATGTTTTTGCACGTATTTAAGAAGAAGTGTTACATTAATTCTGTGACGTGTGTACCAGCTTAGTACACGTATTTGGAATGTTAGAGTTTTGAGCTTTCTAATACTATTTTCTTATTCAGTACAGATTTCTAATGTACTGCGCTACGAATCGGAAGGTCGCTGGTTCGATTCAAGATGGTGTCATTGGGATTTTTCATTGACATAATCCTTCCGGTCGCACTATGGCCCTGGGGCGACTCAGCCTCTAACAGAAATGAGTACCAGGAGCATTTCCTGGGTGTAAAGGCGGCCAGTGCGTAAGGCTGACAACCTACCATCATCCTGTGCCGTTATCATGAAATCTGGGAACCCTAACTTCCTGGAACCCTCTGGGCCGCTCCAGGCCTGTAACGGGACTGCTTTACCTTTTTTTTTTGTTTTACCGATTTCTAATTTGGTTTTGCATGAGATGCAGTTCTGTACGAACAGTCTCGTATTGCTTCGACGATATTAACCAGACAGGTTGTTCACAGTTCGTGATGTACAACAAAAAATAAGCCTTTCTTCAAGGCCGCACAAGTCCTGGGCGCCATGTCGCCGTGGTCAATTAAGTACGTATGAAAGCGCCTGATGTTTTCTAACCTTAGTACGAATCTTGCTTCATGCCCCGCATCTGGCGCCTAGAATTTTTATGTGGGTCCTCGATTTTTAAAAAATTCGAGCAAGACTGCATTTGATATTGATTATCTGTTCTTAGGATTGAAGAAGAATCTCTTTTCTCCACCTTTGAATACCATTGTTTACAACGTACCTACGCTTCGTGGAGTACATTTCAGTAAGAGCAGAGAAGAGACGAAACTGAACAAATCACTACTCCTAAATGACTGGAGTAAGGCCTAAGTGTTTCCGTATTATCAAAGGCAATTATTCAAATAACTACATGCATTGCTTGTTTTCAATAACTTGTCTCTCGGTTTTCAGTTACTTGTTTCTTTTCGGTTTTGATGTAAGGTGCAACTGCGTGTCTTCAGTGGGCTTAATATGACCACTGTTCATACCTCAGATGACATGTTTTGTCGGAACAGAGACAGGAAAGAGTGGAAGTACTTAAAGAAAATCCTGTCTCACTGCGACACTGTCCATCACAAAACCCCCATAATCTGCACTGGCAGCCACCACTGGCCTCCGCTGTGAGAAGCCGACCACTATCTCTGTGAGGTACTCTCACGACCCCAGTTACAGTTTAGGATATTTTTCACTCTCCAGTACGGATATTTCGTCTTATTTATTTATGATAAAAAAATTTAATGCAATCCGAATACTTAAAATTTACATGTCGATCTCAGTGGCCGAACAGTCTAAGGCGTGTGTTTGCGGCCGCTTAGTTGTTGGGATTGTGGGTTCAAATCCCGCTGTGGACATGAATGTCTTTCTGTGAGCGTTGTATGTTGTCAGGTGGACGTCAGGGTGATCATTCATCCAGAGTAGTCATACAGAGTGTGGTGTGTCCAATGATTATGATCACGAAATCCCGTAAAGGGAGGCCATGACCCGGAATTGGTGTGGGATCGCCACTGGAGGAAAAACAATTTTACATTCTCGTTTCGTTACTGTACAGCTCTAACTGAAAAACAGTTTAGTTTCTGATGTTATTACATGTAAGAAATATTTACCGTGATCAGTTCAGATTACTGTGGAGGCCCGAATTTAATTCCACGCCATTCCGTACGGGATTTGTGGTCTACTAAGTGGCACTAGAACAAGATAGTCTTCGAGCACTTCCGTTTTCTTCTGTAGGTTTTTTTGCCGCAAAAAATCCCATTTCCCTCACCTGCCATCATTGTTATATCTTCTTAACAGTTCACAATACCGCTGAGTAAAGCATGATTGTCTGTCTCTGTTCCGCATTTGACAGTACACGTACTTCTGGACCCGAACGTTATAGCTGCCAGTTCAAAACAGATATCTGGTCTAAACATTATTTGGTGTGAACTGTGCTCAGGTCACGACGCGGTAGAATCTCAAACTGAATCCTCTTTATTCCATGACCATTTGTGGTCTGGTCTCAACAGCTGCTGGCAGTGCCATGATTCAGATGGTTAGGTTTCTGCCTCTCACCACGGAGTTCCTGGTTCTATCCCAGGCCAGTCCATATAAGTTTCATGGTGGATAAAGTGACAATGGGAAAGTATTTCCTTTGAGTACGTTAGTTTTCCATTGTCAGCATTTTTCCACCGGTGTCCACGTATTTTCGTTTTTCTGTCCCAGTAATTGTCAGCGTCCATAAAATAACACACTTAGCTCAGCATTAATGTAATGGTTGCTGAGATTGTAGAGTCTGTTTTGCAGCAGTTTTCGAAAGCTTCCTTTCGAAAAATTTCCATTTGATACTCTCATTTTTTCTCCGTGTAGCATAAGCTCTGGAATTTATACGGTGTGACAGTTAAGGTACAAACACTCGAATTAATACTTCGTGATTTATATCACTACGGTGTCAATATCGCTGGCTGTGTGTATAAACTCAGTGGGAAGACTGATGATTGATGAATATGAAAGTATTTAGAAGGCCGCGGTCGTGGTCAGTCTGTGTACTTTCCCGACATTTACCTTGACGGCTGAGAAAGTTTGCTGGAAAAACACTCAAGGTTGTCGGTGTCGCGACAGAGGTTTGAAAGGGCTACCTGCAGGGTACGGACACAGAACGTTGGCGTCGAATCAGACTGCTCGCTATAAATTAATATTGTGAGTCTGCAGTCAAAAGAAAACTTGCCGAATAATAGTTAATTTGGTTGATGAATGCGCCATCTACAGCCCAGCGGAGGAAATATTTTGTTTTTCTAACCCCTCTACTATTCCTTTGTATATACTTCGAGGTTTTGGAAAGTACATGATTGAACGCAATTGTTCCTTCGCCATTTATATAATGGTATCTACTTTCAATCGTCAAGTGTGAATCTACCCATTAAAGACGGTACAAAGGTAACGTTGTCCTCTCCACGCCATGGAGGCGTATAGGGGGAGTAGAAATATAGATCCACCTATTCTTAACCACAGCACAAAATAGAGGGGAGTGGATACCTTCACGTTTCGACTGGTTTACCTTGACAAAAAGCAGGTACTTGTTGAATAGGAGGCTGGGTGGGCCCAGAGCAAGTCTGGACGCTTCGAAGTGATCTTTTCCACCTAGCGCGAATCGAACCGCGTACCGCCCAACGAGCAGTCTAGTCGCTAACGCCACCCCGCTTCAGGAATCTATCTAACAAAAGGCACTAAATTGGTAAGGCTAATTTTTTGAATTTGTCCCATGTTCTTGAGCCCGGTAGAAAGAGGGAGTTATAATTCTGTGTTCATTGGTAATTACCGATATTTCGGAGGAGATTTCCATCCTCATCTTCAGGATAGTCCGAGTTGGAAAATGGCGTTTAAACCGTAAAAACATAGCGAGTGGTTGAATCAGTTTATTCTTACCAGTTTTTTAATCATTTATTTATCCACACTGTCATAGAGCCTAATTTAGTTGATTTTTTCTTTTCTTTTGGCGCAACAGCCCCCCATTGGGCCAGGGTCTTTTAATTATCAAGGTTTCTAGATCACACACAACGACGCACCACAGTCGGTAGGACTCCTCTGAACGAGGGATCAGCTCGTCGCAGAATTTAGTAGACCTTAAAATCATTAAATCTAACACAATATCGGCTGTGGCAATTTTTTCGTGGCTTTCGGAAGAATGACAATAATTAATGAAAGAATGAAGATGGATACGAGCAGTTGTTTACGGAGGTCAGTCTAGCACATACCGCACATCGTGTGTGGTATGTTGCGTGTAAGTCACAGCCACAAACATAGCTGCTGTACGAATGTTTGTGGTTATGTGCGACACTTGTGACGTGTACATAACCGGTACTCACGTAATTCTTATTCGGAGGGGGGGGGGGACCAGCTGTAATACACGCAAAGATCCCGTAATATTTGTCAGAGGTCAATTTGTGTATGGCTATAGCTTTATTAAGTGCGTAATTTGGCAACCAGTTTCGCATTAGAAGCAATTTTTCCGATTATATGTACGTATTTCAGTGATTTTTTTTTATGTTTTCACATCTTATATCAGGGAGTGGATTAAACAAGACATGTAATGGTTAGTGTAGGTACTTTCTATACAACCATCAAGTAATGTGAGATTCCCCGGATGTGTAAAGTGTAGGGTATAAAGTAAGAAATAAATATTGTAAACGGAAATCCCCAGTTGAGGAGACGATTGGAATACTTAGGTACAGCTGGGGGTTTGAATTTAATGTTGATATTACATAGTGTCGATTGGGTCCAGCTGGCTCAGAATATATCCCGAAAGTTGGATTTTGTGAACTCAGTAATTAACCTTCGTCTTGAATAAAACCTGGACATATGTCTCTTTGTCAGAAAGGTATATATATATATATATATATATGGGTGTGTAGACTGATATTCTTATAAATTTGCATTTTTTTACATTGTTCTCATGATTGTGTTGTTCAATCAACATTTGCGAAATTGTTTTTAGTTAATGGAGTAGAATCATAGATAAAAGTAGCACAACTCGGAATTTTCTTTTTAATTTTCCAGCGACGTTTTCATTTAGGCGCAATATGTCAGTGTATAATAGTGTTTGTGTGTGTGTATCTCCTAGGACAGTTTCAACTTTATTCGGGTAAAGACTGTACCTTACGGGGCCGCATCTTTTAGGAGTCTTGAGATTTCCACAGTGGGAGGGAAAATTTACAGCGGCTTACAGTGTCTGGCTGGATCTTGAAAATCCTGATGAATGTGGAGACTAAAGCTAAAGTAAACGAACGTCGCGACAATTTGCCATAGTATTTTTTTATATTTATTTCCTTGTTATATTTTATCTAAAGGCTTATTTACTTTAGTTCTACTCTTCCCGTATAGCGAGCAGTTTGAAGCGACAGAACTGCTGTTGCTTTTTATACTTTTCTGGAGAAGAGTCCAAATAATATCGATGTCTGGCTCTGTCTACCAGAGTTTTTCCAAGTTTTCTTTGTAATTGTGATTGATTTCGTACTTTACCGTCTGTTTCTCCTTCTAACGACGATATCGCAGAGGCCCAAAAAAATTTCAGTTATGAAACCTAAGAAGAAAGTAAGGTTTTATATAGATCTCTTCGTAAATAGGAGGATAATATTACAATGTACAGTAAGGAACGAAGTTACAGCCATGTGGTTTGGATTTGTCTGTAACAAAACTTTTCAGTCATGAAAACTAAGAATAGAATATTGTTTTGTATACATCTCTCTGTAATTGGGAGGATAATATTACAATGTACAGTAAGGAACGAAGTTGTAAGCATGTGGTTTGGATTTGTCTGTAACACGATCGGCCCATTGATAGGCTTATATAAAATGTAACAGATTTTCTGTCTCCATAAAATGCAATAGACTTCGATGAACTGAGGGGCAGTTAAACTTTTATGAATAACCCTGATCCATGAGGCAGCTGTATTGATAAGACCAAACGCCACTCTACACTTCACGTGCTGTGTTTCCTGATATAGGTGCTGCGACAACCATAATTTCGTATTTATATGTGACATCCCGCTGTGTTATGATAATGTAATACACAGAATATATTTCAGTTAACACTGAATCGTATTTAGACAAATTTTTATGCTTCTAAAAGAGCGACATGTTTCGACATTGTTAATAAGAATCCAACTAGATGCAAAGTATGCAGATATTTATTTACTGCAAAGTCACTCTACATGTTTCGGGTGTCACAGCACCAATCGTCAGGAGTACTAAAAACTGTAATCGCAGCCTCCGGTACAGGTCATAATACTGGTACAGCTACTTCCCTCCAACGTGGCCTGATCGGGAC